>Ga0310695_10000873_pt1 | contig 73721 bp, 41 predicted proteins | sample RumenRJG_04DNA_FD_203882 | JGI IMG/M metagenome (GOLD analysis project Ga0310695, IMG submission 203882) | Bovine rumen microbial communities from Lethbridge, Alberta, Canada - RJG_04 (v2) (version 2) | ecosystem: Host-associated > Mammals > Digestive system > Stomach > Rumen | place: Canada... | reverse complement strand
CCTAGGGACGCTTTGCAAGCAAAGAATGCCAACGTACGTTTCCACCAGCAAGACACGCTGGAGCGTATCTTCTCAAACCTTGAGTCCAACGATATACACATCAAGCGTGCCAGGATGGACTGCGGCTCCTGCTCACGCGAGATTGTGGAAACCATTGAGAAGCACTCGGAGCATTTCTACATCCGTGCCAACCGCAGCGGCTCACTCTACGACTGCATGCTGGCACTGCGTGGATGGCAGCGGGAGGAGATAAACGGCAACGAATATGAAATGAATTCCATCATCACGGAGAAATGGGAGGGCAAGGCATATCGCCTCGTCATACAGCGGGAGCGTCGCATGGGCGGTGAGCTGGACTTGTGGGAGGGCGGGTATACATACCGCTGCATACTGACCAACGACTACACGTCCACTACGAGGGAAATCGTGGAATTCTACAACCTCAGAGGTGGCAAAGAACATCAGCGTGCCCGCAAAGTGGATAAGAACAGCAAGGCACTATGAACTAAACATCTACACGCACAACAAATCATATCAAGCCCCTTTCGCACTCACTGGCGGGTGAAAAACTGAATTCGCAGGTTAACGACAGCATAACCCCCCTGTAATGCCTGACGGGGTAAGGGGAAACTGGGCATGACCCATGCATAATCACGTCTGTACTGGCAAGATTGTCGTCTGATGGAGAGGCAAACTGCAAAATGTAGTCTACATCACTATTTGTTGCGGATTTTAGGTTGTAAAGAAAAAAAATCAGGTCGTATTGCAGGCTTTCTCGTCGGAAATGCGTAAATTTGCATTCTCTAACGAAGCGGAAGGCCCAGGGCCTTCAAATGACCATGAACGAAGAAGAATTAGACGAGAGAGTAGAGCGCGCCGTGGAGAACTTCATGGCGGGCTATGGCTGTTGCCAGAGCGTCGTGGCGGCCTTTGCCGACCTCTACGGCCTTGACGACACAACGGCCAAGAAGATTGCGGCCGGATTCGGGGGCGGCGTGGGCCGGCTGAGAATGATGTGCGGCGCCGTCTCGGGAATCGTGATGCTTGTAGGACTGGACTGCGGACAGACCGAGGGCAGCGACCGCGAGGGCAAGTCGGCCTGCTATAAGGTCGTTCAGCAACTGCTGGCCCGTTCGGAGCAGGAGAACGGCAGCCTCATCTGCGCCGAAATCCTGGGTCTGAAAGGGTATCAGAAAGCGCCGAACAGCTACGTCGCCTCAGCGCGCACGGCCGAATACTACAAGCATCGCCCCTGCGCCGCCAAGGTGGAGAGCGCCGCCCGCATCTTCGCGGACTACCTGAGGGAAGTGAGAGGTGTTTTTAAGTGAGAAGTGAGAGGTGAGAAGTGAGAAGTTTTATTAGCTCTAAACCTGGGCAAAAACTAATAAGACTTCTCACTTCTCACCTCTCACTTCTCACTTCCCCTCGCTTTTCAGGATGAGTGCCGACTGCGGGTCGGCCAGGACGCGGTCGCCGCTGACCTCGCCAAGGCCATCCTCGCTGATTTGCTGGTCGCAGCAGACGACGGTGTAGCGGCCTTCGGGAATGCTGACCATCTGCGCCTCCGCGCTGGCATTGAGGATGACGATGATGTCCTGCCAGACGTCGCCGCCGGCATGGTCCTTCAAGCGGAAAGCAACGACCTGGTCGTCAGTGTCCAGAAACTCCAGATGCTTCTGCACAAGGGCCGTCTTGCCCAGGCGGAAGGCCGGATGGTGCTGGCGAAGGGCGATGAGATTCTTGTAGTACTCAAACACCTGCGGATACTTCGTTTTGTTCTCCCAGTTGAGCTGATTCACCGAGTCGGGCGACTCAAACGAGTTGTGCACGCCCAGCTTCGTGCGCAGCAGTTCCTCGCCCGAGAGCATAAAGGGCACGCCCTGCGAGGTGAAGACGGCCGTCTGGGCCAGGAGGTCAAGCCGTACTAATTGAGAGCTGAGAATTGAGAATTGAGAGGTATGATTAGACTTGTCTGACGATGCTCCGCCCTGAGTGTAATCATACCTCTCAGTTCTCAGTCCTAAGTTCTCAGTTCCCATGCTTGCCTTGAGTCGGTCGACGAGGCACATGTCGTCGTGACACGAGACGTATGCCATCATCTGCGTCGGCTCCAGGGCATAAGGCGCCTTCGAGTAGTTCACCTTCGAATAGTCCACCTGCGGATGCTCCGTCATGCCGACGATGCCGGCCTTGAGACTCTCCTTGAGCGAGGCCTCGCCTGTGGGGTCGACGAGCCAGCCGGGCTTCGTGTCGTCGCTGAAGGGGCCGCGGAGGGCGTCGCGCAGGTCGTCGCTGAAGGCAGCGATGCGCGGCATCTGCGGGATGTTGGCCTTCATGCCCAGCACGTCGTTGGGCAGTGCGCACTGGCCGGCGCTCCATCCCTCGCCATAGACGAAGATGCGCGGGTCGATGTCGTCGAGCGCCTTCCGGATGAGGTTCATCGTCTCGATGTCGTGGCAGCCCATGAGGTCGAATCGGAAGCCGTCAATGTGGTACTCGTTGACCCAATATTTCACCGACTCAATCATAAAGCGGCGCATCATAGGCTTCTCGCTGGCCGTCTCATTGCCGCAGCCGGAGCCGTTGGAGAAAGCCCACCCCTTCCCCTCCCCAAGGGAGGGGTCAACGGTCACTTCTTGCCCCGGCATCTGACCCGGCTCCCCTCCTTCGGAGGGGTTGGGGGAGGCCTTTCGATAGTAATAGTCTGGATAAGTCTTCTGGAAGTTCGAGTGGTCGATGTCGTAGGTGTGATTGTAGACCACGTCGAGAATGACCTGTATACCAGCCTTGTGGAGGGCCTGCACCATCTGCTTGAACTCGCGGATGCGGGTGGTCGGTGTGTAGGGGTCGGTGGAGTAGCCGCCCTCCGGCACGTTGTAGTTCACAGGGTCGTAGCCCCAGTTATACTGCGGCTCGTCGAGGCGTGTCTCGTCGACCGAGCCATAGTCGTAGCTGGGCAGGATGTGGACGGCATTGACGCCCAGCTCCTTCAGGTGGTCGATGGCCCAGGGCTCAGTGAGGGCGAGGAACTTGCCAGGATGCGTGGCGTCGCTGCGGGCGATGGAGAAGTCGCGATGGTGCATCTCGTAGACGACGATGTCAGCGGGGCTCTCCTTCCAGGGGTGCACGTCCTGCTGCCATCCCTCAGGGTCGGTGTCGCGCAGGTCGACGACGACGCCCCGCTGGCCGTTGACGGTGACGGCCTTGGCGAACGTGCCCGGCGACGACTGGCCGTTGACCACGAACGAATATTCCTTGCCCTTCTGGTCGCCGCGGGCCGTCGCCGTCCAGATGGTGTCGGCCAGCTGGCTCATCTGGAGCGTATCGTCGCCCAGCACGACGAAGCACTCGGCATCGCTGGGGGCAAAGAGTTTAAACACGGTCTCGCTGGGCGAGTAGGTCATCTCGTCGAAGCAAAACACTTCGTTGGCGTCGGGGGTGCATCCGAAGAGCAGGGCCGCTGCGCCGGCAGTAATCATCATTCTTCTCATATTGTTCGAATTAAGTATCAGGTTAGTCATGGCAAAGGTACGAAAAAACATGATAAGTGCAAAAGAAAAACTGCTTTTTCTTTTCATTTCCAAGTGAAATAATAATTGCGACATTGTCGCAATAAAAATCTCTTTTCTCCGCAAAGATACGAATATTTCTTAAATAACAACACAAAACAACTGAATTTCTAACCAAAATTCTAAAAATTACTGCATATCATTTGCAAACATCACAATTTCATCGTATCTTTGCAAATAATGAAGTCAAATCGAAAGAAGAAAATCTTAGAATTATGTTCTTGGCAGTTTTACTAATAGCGTTTAGCGTTATCATTCTTGCCGTTATGTACAGGTCGGCAAGAAACGACGAAGCTAAAATGCGCGAACTTAAGTCAGATTTGACTTTGGGCGCAGTCTTTATTGTTGTGGCACTTGGCATGTTTATCGGCTGTACAAAGTGCGGAAGCGAAGATGATAGCCGCAGGCGCATAGAACGTGGGTATTCTTCCGACCCAGACTATAGCCCCACGTTTGACAGCCGTGGTGAGTATCATAATAACGGCACGGGTGATAGGCAGATACAATATCAAGGCAGTCGTGAACAGCAAAGAGACCTTGACGCTATAGATAGATACGCAAGAGAGCATCCTGATTTCTAAGGCAGGATAAGCGTACAATTCTAATCCCCACCAACACCCCCTTCTTCGTGTTGAAAGGCGATGCCATCATCACGACATCGCCACACCCTTTCGTCTCTTCATCACCCGACGCGCACCTTCTGCCCGTCAATAAACCACGAATTTCACGAATTACACGAAAGGTGAGCACGGACAGTGGGCGCAGCCAATTCGTGTAATTTGTGAAATTCGTGGTTAAGAAACAAATGGTGGTTTACAATCTTTTTACAGGGCGACGATCGAGATGGCGAAGCCGCCGCCAGGAGCCTGCTGCAGCTTCAGCGTCTGGCCGGCCTTCACGGTCTTCTTCGTGATGGTGTAGGCCTTGGGATTCGTCTCGTAGTGAGCATCCTTGGCGTCGGCATAGATGGTGGCCTCATACTTGCGGCCCTTGTCGAGGAAGTCGAGCTTGAGGGTCGTCAGATGACCCTGCTCGTCGCACTTGCCGCCGACGAACCAGTTGTCCGTTCCCTTGGCCTTGCGGGCCACGGTGATGTAGTCGGCAGGCTCGGCCTCGAGATAGCGCGAGTCGTCCCAGTCGCAGGCCACGTCGCGGATGAACTGGAAGGCATCCATGTACTTGGCATAGTTCTCGGGCAGGTCGGCGGCCATCTGCAGGGGCGAGTACATCGTGACGTAGAGGGCCAGCTGGCCGACGAGCGTGGTGTGGATGATGTTCTTGTTGTCGCTCCACGTGCCGAGCTGCGTCTCAAGCACGCCGGGGGTATAGTCCATCGGACCGCCCTGCAGGCGGGTGAAGGGCAGGATGACGGTGTGGTCGGGGCGCGAACCGCCGAAGGCCTCATACTCCGTGCCGCGGGCTGCCTCGTTGCCGACGAGGTTGGGATAGGTGCGGCAGAGACCCGTCGGGCGCACAGCCTCGTGGGCGTTGACCATGATGTGGTGCTTGGCGGCCTCCTTGATGCAATAGAGGTAGTGGTCGTTCATCGACTGCGAGTAGTGGTGGTCGCCGCGGGGGATGATGTCGCCCACGTAGCCCGACTTGACGGCGTCGTAGCCATAGTCGTTCATCAGCTGGTAGGCCGGCTCGAGATAGCGCTCATAGTTCTGCGTCGAGGACGACGTCTCATGGTGCATCATCAGCTTGACGCCACGCGAGTGGGCATAGTCGTTGAGCGCCTTGAGGTCGAAGTCGGGATAAGGCGTCTGGAAGTCGAAGACGTCGCGCTTCCACATATTGGCCCAGTCCTCCCATCCGATGTTCCATCCTTCGACGAGCACCTGGTCGAGGCCGTTGTCGGCGGCGAAGTCGATGTAGCGGCGCACCTTCTCGTTGTTGGCGCCATGGCGGCCGTTGGGCTTCAGGCGTTGCCAGTCCACCTTGTCAATATAAACGGAGGGCAGCTCGTCGGTGTAGTTCCACGACGACTTGCCGACGATCATCTCCCACCACACGCCGCAATACTTCGTCGGGTGGATCCACGACGTGTCGTCCAGAGCGCAGGGCTCATTGAGGTTGAGGATGAGGTTCGAGGAGAGCATGTCGCGCGCATCGTCAGAGACCATGACGGTGCGCCAGGGCGACTGGCAGGGCGTCTGCATGCAGCCCTTGAGGCCCGTGGCGTCGGGCGTCAGATGGCTGACGAAGGTGAAGGGCTTCGGCAGCTTATAGTCGGAGGCCTTGGGGTTGGGCGTATAGACGTTGCTGTTGCCTTCGAGCTGGGTGGTCATGGCCTTGGTCTGTGCATCGACCAGCTCGAGGTGCATCGTGGCATAGTTGATGCAGGCAGCCTCGTGGATGTTGATGTAGAGTCCGTCCTGCGTCTTCATCTGCAGCGAGGTCTGCACGCCGGTCGGCGAGAAGACAGCCACCGACGAGTTGCCCCAGTTGACGGCCTGACGATAGCGGTCGCGGATCTCGGAGAGGCGGCACTCCTGCGTCTCCTGCTCCTGGGTGTCGTAGTCGCCGGGCAGCCACCAGGCGGTGTGGTCGCCGGTCATGCTGAACTCGGAGCGCTCCTCCTGGATGAGGAAATAGTTGAGCTCGCGCTGCTGGGGGAACTCATAGCGGAAGCCGATGCCGTCGTCGTAGACACGGAAGCGGATGACAATCTGACGCTCGCGCTTCTCCAAGGCGAGGCCGCGCTGACCGGGGGCTGCGTGGTTGACGGGAACCTCCCATTGCTGCGAAAGGGTTGCGGCGAGCTCGTTGTAATGGTTGCGGATGTCGCGCGTCTCGCCCCAGACGGGCTGCCACGTCTCGTCGAATTCCTTTGTTTCTTCCTTGACGAGCTGGAAGCCGTCCATGAGGTCGCGCTCGTCCATGCCGCGCGAGGCATGCTTGTCCTTGGCCAGCTCCAGTCCGAGATGCGAGGGGAGCACCACGGGACGTCCCTTGTAGTTCATCTCATACGTGGGTCGTCCGTCGCCGTCGAGATAGAAGTTGAGTACGACGTTGCCGTTAGGCGACTGGACATTGCCTGCCACCGCGGAGAGCGATGCCAGAAGCAGTGCGGAAAGCAGTTTTGTTCTTTTCATGTGTTGTGTGAATATGGGTTGTTTCGGGTTGTGAGTGCAAAGTTAAGTAAAATTGCCAAGACAGCAAAGTGTTTGTCCTGTTTTCTTACAAAGACGACAGGACAAACGTTTGCTTATTGCTCAATGACGATCATCGTCCAGTACTTCAGCGAGGGGAGCGTGAACGTGACGACGCCGTCCTTCTGAGCGAACGACAGTTCGACGGGGGCACCGCCCAGGGCGTCGGGCGTGGCGGCCCAGATGCGCTTCACGGCGGCCGTGGTCTTGACCGTCAGCGGCAGGGCCTTCACCTCGACGGGAGCGGGCATCGTGCCGTCCATGTCGCGCCAGCTGAGGCTGTTGGCCTGACGATAGTTGAGCAGGTGGACAATCTGGCGTGTGGCCGTCTTGCGGCTGTAGGCTGTCACCCGTTTCTGCTGCGGGGGCCACTGGTTGATGCTGACGGCGGCGTTGCCCGACGTGATGTCGGTCGTCGTCTCCTCCAGGCCCTCGCCGCGCAGCAGGTTCTCGTAGGCCACGAGGAAGTCGTAGTAGCGGGTGAGCTGCAGGCGCAGGTCGTCGGTTATCTTCAGGTTCGAGTTGGGGAAATACTCATGGCAGAGGTTGTGACCGTCGCCCAGTTCGAGGTGGGCGCCGCCAATGGCAAACATCGTGGCGTCGGTGAGTAGCACGCCGGGCGCGTTGAAGAAGCCCTGCTGGCCGGAGCGGCCGTAGTTCATGTAGGCGGCGAAGATGGTCTGCAGCTTGTTCTGACTGTACTGCGAGTTGGCACGGCGCACGGTGAGCAGGTCCTCGAAGCGGGCCTCCTGGTCCCACAGTTCATTATAGAGGAAGTCGACCTTGCCGGTCTGGGCAATCTGCGAGGCGCCAAAGCTCGACACGGCGTTCATGACGAGGCGCTTCTGCGGATGGGCCTGCTTCATGGCGGTGATGAACGAGGCGAAGCTGCGCGGCAGGTTGACCCGCTGGCCGCTGTAGTCGTAGACGGTGCCGCGGTCGCCCACCTGGTCGATGTGGAAGCCGTCGAAGTCGAAGTTCTGGTAGACGTCGTCGTTGCGCTCGGCCAGGTATTTCTGCCACTCCGCGTTCTCGGGATTCGTGAGCAGGATGTTGCTCTTCCACGCGTTGGACAGCACCAGCTGGTCGACGTCGCCGTGGCCGGTCTGCTTATACATGAGCCACTCGGTCTTGGCGCCGTCGGTCTGATAGTCGCTGAGCATGCCATAGCAGAGGTTATAGAACATGGCCTTCATGCCGAGGCTGTGCTGCACGTCGATATAGCGCTTGACGACCGACGTGACGACATCGCGGTTGGCGATGTCCTTATAGGTGTCGAGCAGCGAGGTGCGGGTGCCGCCGAGGGGCCAGTGGTGCTTATTGTGCCAGTCGTAGAACTGGATGCCGTTGATGTGGCAGCGCGAGAGGAAGGCCATCTCGTCGGCAATGACCTGGTCGGTCTTCGTCTGGTCGAAGGTGGCCACGAAGCCATAGCGGGGGAAACGCGTCCAGTCGGACGAGACGTCGACGGCCACGGTGCCGAGGATGGTCTCGGTGTCGCCGCTGCGGGTGAAGACCTCGGCCAGATAGCCGGAGAAGTCGGCCGACGGGGCCGTCCAGGTCCAGGTGGTGCCATGAACGGCGGAGGTGTCCACCTCGTCGCCGGCACGACGGTAGCGCACGACGGCCCCGTCGGGCACGGTGCCCTCGGTGACGGTGAACGTGACGACGTCGCCGGGCCTATAGCAGGCCTTGTCGGTCGTGATGCTGAGCGTCAGGTTGGCTTTGCGCTCGGTCTGGGCCGTCACCTCCTGAGGCTGGTCCTTCTGGGGTTCCTCGCCGCCATTGCCATTCTCACTGCTGCCACACGAGGCGGCAAGCAGTGAGAGGGCTCCAAATGCTATGATGAATGAAATCTTTTTCATTGCACTAATTCTTTACGATTGATACTGTCTCGTCGAGCTGGTTGAGGGTGATGGTGTAGGTGCCGGCCGACTGGATCTGCCACTTCTGGTCGAGGTCGCCGACGTTCACGTCGAGATACTGCGCCTTGAAGTCGGCCGAGCTCTTGTCGATGAACAGCATACGCTCCACCTGGCCCGTCGGGGCCACGTCGTTGCCGCTGGCGTTCATGAACCAGGCGCCGTTCCAGTCGCTCTGCTTGTCGCACGAGAACTTCAATTCGCCAGTCGAGAGAGCGCCCGTCCAGGTGAACGTCCACGGGTCGTCGCCCTGGCGCATGGCCGTGGCGTTGCCGAGGTCCCAGCCGTTGGGCGTGGCGTCGCCGACGAGATAGATCATCTCATAGGGCTGGAAGGGGCGCATCATCATGCGCTCGCGGCCGCTGCGGATATCGACGCAGATCTTGTAGGCCTGCTCCGTCTCGCTGTCCTGCAGGAACCACTTGTTGTCGGGGTCGAAGCCCTTGATGAACTCCATCGACTGCTGGGTGTAGGGGGCGTTGGCCGAAGTGGCCTTGTACATGTTCTCCCACGAGCCTTCAGCCGTGCCGAACTTGAACTCACCGCCCTCAGACGACGTGAAGTAGTGGTTGTAGCGGAAGAGGAAGTCGTCGAGCGGGTCGCGCTGCATCTGGCGGAAGCCCCAGCCAGTGAACGAGCCGACGATGTAGAGCTGATCGTAGGCGGGTGCCTCGCCCTCCATCTGGCGCATGGTGAACTCGCCGGTGAGCAGGTTGGCCGTCAGCTGATAGAAGTGGCTCTCGGTGATGATGAACTTCTCGTCGGGCTGGTCGTCGGCGGTGCGATAGACGAGGCGGCCCTGGCCGTCGTTGTTATACGAGGGCAGGAACTGGCCCAGCGTGGTGATCATCTTCAGTTCGCCCTGACGCAGGTTGCCCTGCCAGGTGAAGAGGCCGTTGTCCTGACGCTTCATCTCGGTGGCGTTGTCGGCGCTCCAGCCGTTGGGCGTGGCGTCGCCGATGAGGTAGAGCGTCGTCGTGACGGGCTCGTAGGGGGTGAAGGTGAAACTCATCGTCTCAGTCTGCACCTCGTCGAAGCCCTCGACGAAGGCCTGGACGCGGGCCTCGACCTGCATCTCGCGACCGACGGTGGCGCCGAGCTGATGGCGCAGGATGTCGTTCAGCTGCTCATGTGTGGCGGTCCAGTCGTAGCGCTGCGTCTCATGGTCGACGGCCATGTAGGGGGCCACGAAGCCGGTGCCGGCCTCGGCCAGCTCAAGGGTATAGCTGATACGGTTGCCCGAATGGAAATTGTGGCCGCTGGTCCACTGCAGGGTCAGGGCGTCGGCCCTGTGGCTGAGCTCACTGAGCGTGGTGGCCTGCTGGTCGGCCGTCAGGGTGAGGGGCGTCGACCCCTTGTCGAGCTCGGTGTAGTCGTTGTCAGAGCAGCCGGTGAGGGCGAGACCTGTCATGAGGGCGACGGCCCAGAACAGGCTATGATTTTGCTTGATAGTTTTCATATTTGTCAATATCCTTTATTATTGAGGCCTGAAGTTTCTGTTGTTGTATACCACCGGTGTACAGACTGTTTTCCTGGAGTGAACAACTTGTATACCGCCGGAATACAAATGTCGAACGAACAGACCACAGTGATTTGTTTGTTAAATATTTTATTAGTAGCCGGGGTTCTGCGTCATCAGACTGTTGGCGTCGATCTCGGTCTGCGGGATGGGGAAGAGGAGACGGTCGTGGTTGACGCGCGTCTTGCCGATGCTGTGGAGGAAGTCGATGGCATACTGACCGCCCTGTAGGCGGATCATGTCGAACCAGCGATGGCCCTCGAAGGCAAGCTCGATGCGGCGCTCGTGGATAATCTTCTCGCGGAGGTCAGACTGCGACAGACCGGCCACGTTGGGCAGTCCGGCACGCTGGCGGACGGTGTTGAGCGGAGCGTAGGCCTGCTGCGTCTGTCCGAGCTCGTTGAGGGCCTCGGCCTTCATCAGCAGCACGTCGGCGAAGCGCCAGACGACGAAGTTCTGCGGGCACGTGTTATACTCGGGCGAGACGGACTTCGTGACGAGAAACTTGCGCACGTTGTAGCCCGTGTTGGAATAGCTGGCCTTATACTGCTTGCCGTCGAAGTCGGGACAGCCCTCGTAGAAGATGGTCAGGTCCTTGCGCAGGTCGCCGTCCTCATACTGCGAGACGAACTCCTCGGTGGGCTGGTTCCAGCCGTAGCTGCCGGCCACGAAGTCGCTGTTGCGCGGACCCATGAACGTGGAGAGCCAGCTCGACTGCGGGTTGTTGCCCCAGAAGTCGTACTCGGTGTTGCCGGAGAACTGCACCTCGAAGATCGACTCGGGACCGTTGTTGATGCGGGCGTCGAAGTTGTCCTCGTAGCGGCACTGGCTGAGGTCGTAGCCGAGCGACTCCACCTCCTCGGTCATCTCGAGGGCCTTCTGCCACTCGCCGCGGGTCAGATAGATGTCGGCCAGCTGGGTCAGAGCGGCGTCACGCGTGGCGCGGCCCTTGTCGTCCTCGTCGTAGTCGGCCTTGGCGGGCAGCATCTGGGCGGCACGCGTGCAGTCGTCGATGATCTGGGCATAGACATCCTCGACGCTCGAACGGGCAATCTCAGCCGACTCGCCGGGGTTGTAGGGCTTCAGGCGCAGGGGCACACCGCCGTAGAGGCGCACCAGCACATAATAATAATGTGAACGGAGGAACAGGGCCTCGCCCAGACAGCGCTCCTTCACGGAGCCGCGCTCATAGCCTGTCTGCTCGATGCCGTTGATGAGGATGTTGCACTGGCCGATGCCCACCCACGGCGAGCGCCACATGTAGAGGGCCATGCCATTGTCGGAGAGGGTGGTGAAGTTGGAGGCCTGGATGGTCTCCAGTCCGTCGGTGCCGCCGCCGGCGCCCACGATGCTGTTGCCGGCCACGATGTCGAGCGTCCAGATGCGCTGATTGTACATGTTGGACGACTGGAGCGTGCGATAGCAGGCGTTGGCCATGGCCACGGCTACGTCGTCGGTGATTTCGGTCTCGGGGTCGACGGTGTTCCTGGGGCTCTTGTCGAGGAAGTCGTCGGAGCAGCTGGAGAATGCAGCAGCGAGGCCGCAGCTCACCAGACCGGCTGCGAGGATATGCTTGAAGTTTTTGGTTTTCATAATGGTTCGTTTTTTTATTTTGTTGGTTTCCTTCCCATAGGTTAGGGAGGGGCTCCGCTTAGAAATTAAAGTTGATGCCTACGTTAAACGTGCGCGAGATGGGATAGCGCGAGAGGTCGATGCCGTTGATGGCCACCTCGGGGTCGAAGCCGCTGTAGGAGGTGATGGTGGCGACGTTCTCGCACGACAGCGTCAGGCGGGCATTCTCGATGGTCAGGGGCTTCAGCCATGCCTTCGGGAAGTTATAGCTGAGCGAGACGGTCTTCAGTCGCAGATAGGAACCGTTCTCGACGAAGCGGTCGCTGATGCGGTTGTTCTGGTTGGGGTCGCCGAAGACGGCGCGGGGCATCGCGTTCGAGGTGCCTTCGCCGGTCCAGCGCGACAGCACGTCGGTGGTCTGGTTGTAGGCGGCGGCCATGCCGGTCAGGTCGATGTTGTTGGCATTGAAGATCTTGTTGCCGGCGACGCCCTGCAGATAGATGCCCAGCTCGAAGCCCTTGTAGGTCAGCGTATTATTGAGCGAGAAGAGGTGCGTCGGGTTGGGATTGCCCAGCACGGTGCGGTCGTTGTCGTTGATGACGCCGTTGTTGTCGAGGTCGCGGAAGCGGATGTCGCCCGGCTCGGCGCCCGGCTGGATGGCGTGGGCGTTGACCTCCTGCTGGTTCTGGAAGATGCCGTCGGTGACGTAGCCGTAGAACACGTTGATGGGCAGGTCGCGGTCGAGCATCGTCACGTATGAGTTGTTGATCTGGTTGATATAATAAGGAACGTCGCTGTTCAGGTCCTTGATCTTATTCTTGTTAAAGGTATAACTCAGGTCAGACTCCCATGTCAGTTCACCTTGCAGGTTGACCGAGTGGGCGGTCAGCTCGAAACCTGTGTTGCGCACGCGGCCGGCGTTGGTGTAGGTGGTGCTGGTGTCCTCGAAGCCCGACGTGATGGGGATGGAGGCCTTGACGAGCATGTCGCGCGTGGTCTTGATGTAGGCGTCGAGCGAGAGGGTCAGGCGGCGCGAGAGCAGCACGGCGTCGAAGCCGATATTGGCCTGGGCCACCTCCTCCCAGTGGATGCTGGGATTCGACAGCGTCGACGAGACGAGGGCCGACTGCTCGGTGCCGTTCGTGCCGAAGGGATAGACGCTGGTGGCATAGGAGGCCAGATAGCTGTAGTTGCTGACGCTGGCCTGCGAACCGGTGACGCCGTAGCCGACACGCAGCTTCAGGTCGCTCAGCACGTCGTTCTTCGGGAAGAAGCTCTCCTCAGAGATGCGCCAGGCGGCCGACACGGAGGGGAACGTGCCCCAGCGATGGTCGCGGCCGAAGCGGCTGGAGCCGTCGCGGCGCAGCGTGGCCGTCAGCAGGTAGCGGTTCTGATAGTCGTAGTTGACGCGGGCCATATAGGAGAAGAGCGACCAGTCGGTTTGGTTGCCGCCGATGGCATACATCTTCTCGCCGTTGTCCATCTCGTGGACATTCTCGAAGGCGAAGATGTTCTTCTGGGCGTTCATGTAGTCGAAGTCGTTCCACTGGGCCGACGTACCGGCCATCAGACTGAGGTGGTGCTTCTGGGCGAAGGTGTAGTCGAAGAGGAAGTAGTTGTCCCACAGGTAGGTGAACGACTTGTTGTCGCTCTTCCAGCGCGACGACTCCTCGGTGGCGATGGGCTTCCAGGCATAGGCCGGGGTGTAGTTGTCGGCATACCAGAACTTGGCGTCGAGGCCGAAGGTGCTGCGGAACTTGAGCCACTTGGTCAGGGTGAGCTCGGCCGTCAGGTTGCCGAGGAAGTTATAGCCGTCGGTGCGCTGCTTGTCGGTGTAGGTGGGGCCGATGGGGTTGCGCGTCGAGCCGTACCAGTTGCTGTTGCCCTCGGGGCCGGTCCACTGGCCGTCGGCATCCTTCACGTCGTAGATGGGCAGGGCGCGGAAGGCATTGCCCAGGTCGTAAGAGCCCTGACGCTTGCGGTCAGCCGAGACGGTGATGTTATTCGAGACTTTCAGCCACTTGGTCACCTCGGCATCGGCATTCTCCTGGAACGTGAAGCGACGGTAGTCGACGCTGCGCACGGTGCCCGTCTGGTTGAGCAGACCGCCCGAGACGTAGTAGTGCGACTTATCGTTGCCGCCGCTATAGCTGACGGTGTAGTTCTGGACATAGCCAGTGCGGAGCAGTTCGTCGACCCAGTCGGTGCCGCCAGTGACGGTTGAGGGGTCGGCCCAGAGGGGATTGGCGTTGTAGCCGGCGTTGTTCATCATGTCGTTGCTCAGGGCAGCATACTGGCTGGCATTGAGGAACGACGGCACGTTGGTGACGTTCTGAATCGACAGGTTGGCAGCGAACGAGAGGTTCGACTGCCCCTCCTTGCCTTTCTTCGTGGTGATCATCACGACGCCGTTGGCACCCCGTGAGCCATAGATGGCCGTAGCGGAAGCATCCTTCAGCACGTCGAGGCGCTCCACGTCGGCCATGTTGAGGCTGTTCAGTCCCAGGTCGGTGGGCACGCCGTCGATGACGACCAGCGGGTCGCAGTTGTTGATGGAGCCCAGACCGCGGATCTTGATCGAGACATTGTCGCCGGGCTTGCCGGCATCGACGACCTGAAGACCCGACACCTTACCTTGCAGGGCCTGACCGATATTGGTCACAGGGGCCTCCATGTCCTTCTGCGACAGCGAACCGACGGCGCCCGTCAGGTCGCTCTTGCGCATCGTACCATAACCAATGACGACGACCTCGTTGAGCGTCTGGCTGTCGTCAGCCATCACGATGGAGAGTTCTTTCTGACCGCTCACGGCAATGGTCTGCGGCGTGAAGCCGATGTAGCTGATGCTGAGCGTAGCATTGGCGGGAACGTCGATGGTGAAGTTGCCGTCGAAGTCGGTCACCGTGCCCGTGCCCGTACCTTGTTGTTTGACAGTGGCACCGATGACGGCCTCGCCCGTCTGATCTTTCACGACGCCGTGCACCTTGATGTTCTGAGCCATGAGGCTCACCGAACCCAGCACAGCGAGGAGCGACAGCATGAGTCGCTTGTGTGACTGTTTTGTCTGTTTTCGCATTTCCATATTGTTTTAAGTTAATAAATTGATTTCGTCGGCAAAGTTACGGCGTTTTCGTCTTGATTGTAGCTCATAGTATGCATATAGTAAATAAAGGCAAATACACGATATTCATATAGTTCTCATTTACAGCAAATTATAAAAGATATTAAAATACGCATAGTAAATAATCGTAATTAGAGATATTTCCTTATCTTTGCAGAAAACTAATGAATAAAGTCATGAGAAGCCTTCTTCTATTCATCTTGTCGCTGCTTCCTGTCGCAATCCTTGGGGCGTCAGCCGAGGAGCCCGCCCTACTCTATCAGCTCGACAGCCTGCTCAGTCAGCGCCCAACCATCATTGACGAGAAGCAGAACAAGATCGACCGGCTGAAACGGATGAGCATGGCTGACAACAGCATCGACATGCGCCTCCAACTGTTCTACGACCTCTACCAGGAGTATTATGTCTTCAAGTTTGACTCGGCCATGGTCTATGCGAGGAAGGGACTGGAGCTGGCCCGTCAGGCTGGCAGCAACTACTACACGACGCTCTACACCCTGAAGCAGACAGAGCTGCTGGCTATCGGCGGACTATACAGCGAAGCAGCCAACGCGCTGTCGGCCATTGACACGACGAAGATCGACGCACGGCTGAGGTTCGACCTCTACGCGACCTGCTTTAGCCTGTATGCCTATTGGAGCGACTACTGCGACGACCCGCTCTATGCGCCCGTCTATCGGCAGAAGGCCAACAACTATCTGAAGCGAGCCATGGAATATGCCAGCAATGATTCGCCTACCTTCCTCTACTTCATGGGAGAATATGCCACGTTCGTCAGCAACGACAAGCACGAGGCCCGACGCTGCTACGAAGAGGCCCTGAGCCGAATGCCAAGTTCGTCGCGCCACTATGCCATGTCGTGCTTTGCGCTGGCCGGCAACTATCGCAACGAAGGCGACGAACAGGCCTACGAAGACTATCTGACGCGGGCTGCGATGAGCGATGTGGAAAGTTGTACGATGGAGAACATGGCCCTGCAGACGCTGGCCGTACAACTGTTCCAGAAAGGAGCGGAGCATCTGGAACGGGCAGAGCGCTACATCAACATCTCGATGGAGGACGCCCAGTTCTACAACAACCGTCTGCGCATCCTCGAGATAGCCAAGTCGCTGCCAACGATCGTCAACACCTATCAGGCACACGTGCAACAGCAGAACCACTCGCTGCGTCGGGCCCTGATTTTCATCTCGCTGCTGGTGATGGCCATGCTGGGGGCCGTGCTGTTCATCTTCCGACAAAACAAGCTGCTCACCCGCCGTCGTCACGAACTTTCGGCTGCCAACACGCAGCTCTCGGCCCTCAACGGACAGCTGAAGGACGCCAACGGACAGCTCTCGATGCTCAACACGCGGCTCTCCGACACCAACAGCCGGCGCGAGGGCCTGGCCCGCATCTATATTGAGCTGTGTGCCAAGTATATCGACAAGCTCGGGAAGTATCAGACGCTGGTGAAACGCAAGATCAAGGCCAACCAGGTGCAGGAGTTGCTCTCGACCATTTCGTCGACACGCATCTCCGAAGAGGACGCCCAGACCTTCCTCAGCCGTTTCGACAAGGCTTTCCTCGAGCTCTATCCGACGTTCGTCGACGAGTTCAACGCCCTGCTCCAGAGGGAGTTTCACATCCAGCAGAAGCAGCCCGGCGTGATGACCACCGAGCTGCGGACCTTTGCGTTGATACGCCTTGGCGTGAAGAACACGGCGGACATCGCCGGGCTGCTGTTCCTCTCGCCACAGACCATCTACAACTGTCGGTCCGTCGTGAAAGCCCACGCCCTCGTCAAAGACAACTTCGACGAGCAGGTCAGCCGTCTCTGTGCCGTCGTCTAAGCAGCGGCCCATTCAGAAAAGAGGCGAGATCAGAGCAGAAAAGAAGTGCCGCTTCAACAACGGAGAAGCGGCACTTCAACGACAGAGAAGCGGCGCTGTGTGGTCCACACAACGCCGCTTCTATTACAACAAAACGGTTCAACGTCCGCTCTGCCTCACCAGCAGTGCAATCTCGCGGTTGTAGTTGTCGGCCCCGAGAAGCTGCTCGATGGTGAGGTGCATGCGATAGCGCCAGTAGTGGCGCGGGTTAGCGGGGATGTTGATGCGCTCGGCATCGGCATCAGGCAGACGGAGCTGCTCGTCGATAGACAGCCAATCCTGCAGCGACAAGAGGCAGAGCATCGAGGGCGACCAGAGGTGGCGGGCCACGATCTCCTTGGCCAACGAGCCCGTCAGCGGATGCGGCGCCGGCCCTTCATGGTGCATCTCGTTATTGTAATAATCCTGCGTACGCTCCCAGTCTTCGTCCCACCACTGCCGCAACGTTGACATATCATGCGTTGAAATCGTGGCCACCGAGCGATAGGGATTGCGGTCGAGCCGCCCGAAGCGCACGCTCGGGTCTTTCGGCATCGACTGGATCTCGAGCGACAGGATGCGCAGGTCGTTCATCACCCAGGGCACGCAGTCGGGCACCATGCCCAGGTCCTCAGCACAGCAGAGCATGCGGGTGGCCTGCGTCAGCCGTGGCAGTTTCTTCATCGCCTCCTCATACCAGAAGTGGTTGTTGCGGCGATAGAAGTAGTCATTATACATATCCCAGAAGCGCTGTTGCTCATCCTGCGGCAGCCGATGGAACGCCTCGAGCTTCGTCGCATTGATGCGCGGATGCCAGCGATCCTTCTGCTTATGGTCCTCAAGATAGAACTCCGGACGGAACGGCACATGCCACCGTCCTTCGATCTCCTCACGCGTCATCGGAATGGAAGGCTGGAACTGACCATAAAGGCCGCTCTTCTCCGGCACGGGAATCTCCCAGATGCGGAAGAAGCCCAGCACGTGGTCGATGCGGTAGGCATCGAAATACTCCTGCATCTTGCGGAAGCGGCGCACCCACCACTGGCAGCCGTCTTCGAGCATGACGTCCCAGTTGTAGGTGGGGAAGCCCCAGTTCTGACCGTCCTCTGAGAAAGCGTCAGGCGGCGCACCAGCCTGACCGTCCAGGTTGAAGTAGCGCGGCTCCACTTTGGCCTCCACGCCGTCGCGCGAGATGCCGATGGGGATGTCGCCCTTGAGGATGACGCCGTTGCGCCGGGCATACTCATGGGCCGCGCGCATCTGCGTGTCGAGCACATACTGGACAAAGTACCAGTAGGAAGGCCCTTCAGTCGACTGGTCGCGCTCGACGCAGAACGCGGCGTAAGGCTCCAGCCAGTCCTTGTTACGGTCGAAGAACGCCTTGTAGGCCTTAGTGCGCTGCATGCTGCCCCACTCCTGCTTGAAAATGATATGGAGATAATTGCGCTTAGCCTCGTTCACGCGCTCATAGTCAATCTGCGGCAGGGCGTTCAGCTCCTGGCGCAACGCCTCGAAGCGGGCCTGATCCGTCGCATCCTTGATGGGCGGCAGCTGTCGCAGGTCGGCAAACTGCGGATGCAGCGCATAGATGCTGATGGCATTATAGGGATAGCTGTCCTGCCATGTGTGCGTGAACGTCGTGTCGTTGATCGGCAACACCTGCAGGATGCGCTGGCCCGTCTTCACGCACCAGTCGACCATCATCTTCAGGTCGCCAAAGTCGCCCACGCCGAAGCTACCCTCGCTACGCAGCGAGAACACGGGAATCACCGTGCCGGCGCCTTTCCACTGCGCGACATGGAACCATGCGGGCTGCATCTCCACGACGGTCACACGGCTCTCGGCCGTGGGCTCCGGCATCAGCAGCCGGCGGTTGTCGCCCTCCTCCCAGACGACGTCCGAAGGCTTGGAGTCGTCGACGATGACGAACTTGAACTCCACGCTGTGCGGCAGCCGGTCGGCATCGAGACTGATGACCCACTCGTTAGGCTGCTGTTCAGCCATGGGCAGCGCCTTGCCTGATTCCCAGCTGCCCAGGTAGACAGGCGCTCCGACGAGGGCCAGCCGCTGATGGCCACTCAGCTGGGCGGCACGCACCTTCAGCGTCAGCAGTCTCGACGTCGGGGTGATCAGGATCGGAGCCAGCGTGCCCTCACTCCTCAGCCGGCTGGCGACACACTCGGTGAAGGCCGACGAATAGAGATAGGAGTCAACGGGGATGTCGATCCAGCGGTCGTTGACGAGAATGACACTGACGGGGTTCAGGATCAGCCGGTGAGGCACGACCGTCCATTCCGTCCGCACCACCCGCCCGTCGCGGCAGACGCTGTAATAGTAGTTCAGCGTCGCCGGGGCCGAATGATCCATCTTGAGCTCAAGCGTCCACGTCAGTCCGTCGACGGTCGTCATCGCGTGCAGCTCCTGCTCGCCCTGCTCTCCGACGACATTGAGCATCAGAAATTCTCCGAAAACGGTCCGGTATTCCAGGTTAAATAGTAACTTCATATCGAGTAGTCTTTATAATTCTGCATCAAAGATACTACTTTTTCCTTCCCTTTGCATCACATCGACGAGAGAAAGCAGTGCCTAAAGGATGCAAACGATTGCATCACGGAGACAAAAAAGGCGGACCGCAGTGTGTGCGGCCCGCCTTAGGATTAAAGTCTATAAGGTGGAGATCCTTAGAAGCGGATCTTCTTCACCTCGCCATTGGCCATCTTCACGACGTTGATGCCCTTCTGGGGAGCAGCAATGCGCTGACCACCGACGGTGAAGTACTCAGCACCGGCAACGGTAGCCTTGGCAGCGTTGATGCCAGTAGCGATGGCGTTGCTCACGGTGATGTTGATCTGATCGTCGAGCGGATAGGTCACAGACGACTTCGAAGCAACGAGGAACTGGTCGATCAGGATCTGAGCCGTCTCGGGCAGAGCCTCGGTAGCCTTCACGTTGAAGGAGAAGATGACACCCTCCTCGGGCAGCGGCTCATTGAAGACCGATGCAAGGCCGAAGAAGTAGATGCCCTTGTCAGCCTGGTCCGTACCGATACGCATACCGAAGACCTCGGCGAGCTCCTCAGGCAGGTCGAAGAGCAGTCCGTCCTCATTCTCGACGAGCTCCAGGCCCTCGGGGATGGTGACGTAGCACTGCATGCCAGCCAGCGTAGCGGTGTTGCTGATGTTCACCTCAACGGTGTACACATCACCAGGATAGAGCGAAACCTCTTCCTTGTTGGCGAAGAACATGCACTCGCCATCCAGGCGCTGGGCCACGGTGACCGTTGCCTCGCTCTCAGCGGGATAGATCTCGGGATAGCCGGGAGCATCCTTCGTCAGAGTGATGTCCCAGACCTTCATCTTGGAGTTCTTCAGGCTCTCGTTGGCCTTCACGATAAAGGTCACGATGGCACCGGCGTTCTCCTTGACCTTCACCTTCGAATAGGAATTGATGTTCAGGCGATAGCAGCCCAGGTCAGCACGATAGGTGCTGCTGACGGCATGATACTTGCCCAGACGCTCGGTCTTTGCAAAGAGGTCGCCCTCCTCGTTGGGAATAATCTCCAGGCCTTCGGGGAGTGTGACGTTGAGGATCACGCCAATGATGTTGTTGTCCTCAGCATTGTCGAGGTTGACACCCACGACAGCTTCTTCACCCGGAGCCAGTGTGATATCGTCGAGCCAAACCTTGGTCTCGGCGTTGGCTGCGACGACGCCCATGAAGAGGAGCAGGAGTGCAGCCAGTCTGGAAGTAATTGTCTTCATACTGTAGAAATCTTACGTTTTGTTGTTAATTTCCTTTTTTCTTCTTTCTTATTAGAAGGGTGCGCAGCTGGCCACGTGGGGACCAACCACGCACTCCGTTCTTCATTCTTTAGAGAAGAGTGGATTCAGACTTTACTTCACCACAACCTTCTTGGTCTCACCATTGTTGCCCTTGATGATGTTGATGCCCTTCTTGACGGCATTCACCATGCGGCCACCCATGTTGTAGACCTTGCTCATCATGCTGTCGCTCTGGATCGAGTTGATGCCGTTGGTGACAGGTGCGCCGACGGTGAACTCAGCGAGCTGAGCGTTGGTCTCGGCGAACAGCACGTTCTGGAACTCAATCTGATCCATCGAGCCGGCACCCTCAATGTCGATGTAGACCACAGCGCCGCTGTTGCCAGCGAAGGCAGTGCTCTTGGACGAAGCCATGACAATGCGGTTGATGCCGTCGAACTGACCGGTGTAGAGGTCGTGACCCTCAGCACGCTGTGCGGCGCTCTGAGCGACGATGCTCATGCCCTCGGGCAGGACGATATCCATCTGCATAGCGGTGTAGGCACGTCCGTTGTTGAGGTTGATGGCCAGTCGGGTCGTGCCGTCGGCGTTCTTCGAAGCCTCAACCGTGACGTTCTCCTCGACGTTCTGGGCAGCGCGTGCGCTGGCCACACCCTCGACGTTGCCGTAGAGGATGACGTTCGACAGAGCCACAGCGTCGCCGATGTTGATCTCGCCGTCGCCGTTGATGTCAGTAGCGACGAACTCGTCGGTGCCGGCCTCGGGCTTCTCACCGCTGGCGATGATGTCGAGCAGGGTGAAGTAGTCCTTATTGGTGATCTTACCGTCGTGGTTGACGTCGCCCAGCTGCACGGTCTGCACACGCTCGGCCAGGGCCTCGATGCGAGCCACCTCGTCGGCGATACGCTTGAGGTTGTCCTCCATGTTCTCGTAGCCGTCGTTGTCGAGGGCGATACCGTTCAGGTTCTTGTAGATGTCGCCATACTCCTTCTGGATCTCCTTCCATACCTCGGCAGCATAGTTCTTCTCCTTGAGAGAGCTCATCACGTCGGTGAGCTGCTGGCGGGCATCGTCGATCTTCTTGCCGACGACGCTGATGGCAGCGTTGTCGATAGCCTCGAGAGCAGCCTCCTCAACAGCCTCGACGTCGAGGTTCTTCACCACGTAGTCGGCAGTCAGAGCCTTCTCAGAGTTGAGCTTCTCAACCTCCTGACGCTTCTTGTCGTAGGTGTTCTGCAGGTTGACGATAGCAGTGTTGTTACCACCGAACTCGTCGATGATGTCCTTAGCGTCGCTGAGGATCTCGTCGATGTCGCCGAGAGCAGCCAGAGCGTCGGCATAGGCCTCGTTGTTGGCGTCGACCTTAGCCTGCTCAGCCTGAGCGTCCTCGACGAGCTTGTCGAGCTCGGCAGCGATCTCGTCGATCTCCTTCTGGATCTTATCCTTATAGAAGTCAGCGTTCTCAAGGTTCTCGACCTCCTCCTTGACGTCGGCAATCTTGTCGTTGAGCTCGCTGAGCTCGTCCTCGAACTCAGCCTTGACCTCGTCGCTGATGCCCTCGAGCTTAGCCTTCTCCTCAAGGTCGGCGATGGCGTCGTTGAGAGCCTCCTGGGCAGCCTCGTCGGCACCCGGGTTCAGGCTGGAGTTGAGGTCGGCCAAAGCCTTCTCGCCGGCGATGACATCGTCGAGCGTAGCGTCGTCGGCCAGAGCCTTACGTGCCTCCTCGATGAGGGCGCGCATCTCAGCAGCCTTAGCGGCGTGCTCGGCCTGTGCGGCATAAGCCTCGTCGAGGTCCATGCCATCGGTGTCGATCTTCTGCGAAGCGAAGCGGTTGTAAGCCTCCTGGAGCTCTTCGAGCTGAGCGTTGATAATCTCCTGCTCCTCGTCGATGGCATCGGCGATGGCGGTGTTGATCTTAGCCTCGATGTCGTCGGCGTCCTCAGCGGTCTTCATGCTGTTGACCTCCTCGCGCAGATCCTCAAGCACCTCGATGTCGTCCTCGCCCTCGAGCACCTGCTCGAGCTTCTCGATGGCGTCGTCGATCTTCTTGTTGAGATCCTCGACGGCCTCAGCCAGATCCTCGGCAGCCTGCTTCTCCTGCTCATACTCCTCGACGAGCGAAGCAGCGTCGGTGGTGAACTGGTTGAGCAGTTCGATGATCTCGGCACGGGCGTCGGCCAGTTCCTTCTTAGCGTAAGCCTCAGCCTCCTTCGTCTTAGCCTCAGCGACGGTCTCGTTGTAGAGGTCGTTCAGCTCCTGGAGCTTATCGCTGTTGTCCTTCATCTTCTCCGTAGCGTCCTTGAAGGCCTTGTCGGCATCAGCAACGCGCGGATCGATGTCAGCCTTGGCAGCCTCGTTGAGGGCATCGGCGATGATCTCGTCGGCCTTGACCAGATAGTTCTCGAGCACGTCGTCGAGTTTCTTGATATTGTTGACGGTGGCGTCGTGAGCATACTCCTTAGCCTCGGCAATCTTGTCGGTGAGAGTCTCGAAGGCCTTGTCGGCATCGACCTCATAGGGAGGCTCAGCGCCAGTGAGCTCAGCCTTGGCGGCGTCGACCTTAGCGGTGACGTCGGCCTCGATGTCAGCCCACAGCACGTCGATGGCAGCCTGGATCTCGTCGAGGAAGGCCTTGGTCTTCTCTTCGATCTCAGTGGTCAGGTCGTTAGCACGCTGTACGTAGGTCGACTCCTCGTCGAACTTCTCGGGGCTCTTGACCTTGGCGAAGGCCTCGCGCACCTCGTCCTTCAGATCCTGGATCTTCACGCGATAAGGATCCTCCTCGGTAGCGTCGGTGGGCAGCACATAGAACAGGTCGTGATACTTGACGACGATGTCCTCGACCACCTTCTTCAGGCCCTCGTTCTTGACGTTGCGATAGCTGTCGATGGTCTCGACGGCGCGCTTGAAGGCCAGGTCGGTGTTGGCGATAGCCTCGAGGAATGCCTCATACATAGCGGTGTTGTCCTTGGCGATCTGCTCGTCGTAGCCTTCCTGCTGCTGAGCGTCGAGGTCATTGAGGGCGTTCTTGATGCGGGTGATCTCGTCCATGATGGCGTCGTCGTTCTCAACCGACTTGCCCTCCTTGTAGGAGTCGCTGATGGTGAGAGCCACGGCGTTGATGTCGTCCTGCAGCTTGTCGAGCTTCTCGAGCCACTCGTCCTTGATGCTCGACTCGTCGGTGGTGTTGATGCGGGTGTAGACCTCGTTCCAGAGATCCTGAGTCTCCTCCTTAGCGGTCTTCTGGCCCTCATAGGCCTCACGGTTGTCGGCAGCATCCTGCAGCACCTGGTTGACGCCTTCCTCAAACTTGTCGAGGCGGTCCATCAGGTCGGGCTTCTTCTCAACGGCGTCGTTGGTCAGGGCGTCGATGTCGCTCTTGATGAGGTCAAGGATGGTCTTCTGAGCCTCCAGCTGATCCACATAGAATTCGGTGGCGTCGCCGTCCTTGTCAGCCTCAGCCACACCAGTAGCCATGGCGTCCTCGTACTCCTTCTTCACCTCCTCGTAGCGGTCGAGCAGGTCAGCGATAGCGTCGAGGTTAGCCTGGAAGGCCTTAGCGTCGTCGACAGTCTGCTTAATCTCGTCTGAGATATCCTTGATCTTGCCATTGATCTCTTCCAGCTTGTCGGCCAGCTCCTCAGCAGCATAGGCATCGTCGATCTCCTTCTGGAGGTCGTCGATCTCGCCCTGGATCTTCTCAAAGTCGTCAGCGAACTCCGTCTCGACGGCGTCGCCAGTCTCATCCTTCACGAGGTCGGCCACAGTCTGGATAGCCTCGTCGAGCTCCTTCTGGAGGGCATCGACGTCAGCGTCGGCCGTCGTCTTGGCGGCGTTGTTGTCGGCCACTTTGTCCTTAGCATTCTGGATGTCGTCCTTCAGCTGGTTGAGGTCCTCAGCGATACCCTTGAGGGCGTCAACGATCTTCGACAGTTCCGAGTGAGCCTTGACATCGTCGGGCTCCAGGTTATCGTTGCGCTCACCGTCGGCACCGGGTGTGGCACCCTCGGGATCGCCGTCCTCATATTCCTTGTTCTGTTTGTAGGAATCCTCCTGAGCGGCCAGGTCGACATTCTGGATCTCCTCGAACTGCTTGACGAGTTCGTCGTAAGCGCTGCCGATGGCATCCTTGTTCTCTTCATTCAGTTCGCCCCCGATCTCCTCAATCAGGTCATAGATGGCGTCGAGACGGTCTCTGACCTCATTGCTGACGGCGATACGGGCGTTCTTAGCCTCCTCATCGTCGTAAGCCTGCTGGTCAGCCTTGACCTGATCCATCAGCTCGTCGATAGCCTCGGCAATCTCGTCGAGCTCAGTGGGACCACCATCTGCGTCGGGAGCATTGACGGCCAGCATGGCCTCCCAGTGCTCCTTGCCTTCCTTGGTCAGTGCGTCGGCAATCTCGCCCTTCACGGCGTCGATGCGTCCGGCGAGCTCCTCGGCCTGAGCCTTGGCCTCGGTGTTGTCAGCGGTCATGCCGTTGATGAAGTCGTTGAGCTCCTTCATGCTCTCGTCGACCGTGCCGAGCTGTTCCCACACCTCATCGTAGTGGTCAAGGGCAGCCGACGGATAGCGATAGTACTCCTCGATGGCGGCCTTCAGGTCCTTGCTGGCCTCGGGGAAGTTCTCGTTGAACTCCACGGCCGTGCCGTTGGCGTTGGCCTCCTCAGCCTGCTTGGTGAACTCGTCGATCTGGTCCTGGAGGTCCTTGTCGAGTTTGTCGTAGCGCTCCTTGACGGAGGCGTTGTCGTTGTTCTCATAGGTCTTCTCCTCGACCTTTTCGTTAGCCTCGTCGAGCATCTGCTGCAGGTCGCCGATGGAAGCGATGACGGCGTCGTAGGCCTCCTGATTCTCCTTAGCAGCCTTCTGAGCCTCCTCGACCTTACCGACGAGGTCGTCGATCTTCTGCTGGATGGCAGCGGCCTGCTCCTCAACGCTGTAGCTGCCGTCGACCTCAGGATCGGCGATGGCGTCCTTCACGGCGTCGGAGAGGTCGTTAATCTCCTTCTGGATGTCGTCCTTCTCCGTCTGCAGCTCCTCCTTGTTGAGGAACTCATCCTTCACCTCAACCTTGTCGAGGTTCTCCTGCAGGGTGCTGACAGCCTCCTTGGCGGCCTCGATGGCCTCATACTTGGCGATGGCGTCCTGGGCGATCTTGAGGATGGCGTCGGTGTCGGTCTCGAACATGCCGAGCAGCTCGTCCTTCTTCTCGACCGACTTGCCTTCGGCATAAGCCTCTTCATTGGCCTTGTCAGCCAGTTTGATGTTCTGCTGGACCTCGGTCAGGAGCTTCTGAGTGTCCTTCAGCAGGCCGACATAGTCCTCCTTGCCGCCGAGAGTCGTCTGCAGCAGGTCCATAGCCTCGTTGTAGGCGGCGGTGGAAGCGTCGATGGCGTCCTTCACCTCCTTGTAGGCGTCGTAGTTGGCGTTGATGGCGTCGATCTGGTCTGAAACGGCCTGGATGGCCTCCTCGATCTCCTCCTTGCTGGGATCGGGCTCAAACTCGGTGGCGGTGCCGTCCTCGAAAGCCTTGTCGGCAGCCTCCTTGAAGCCGTTGACCTGATCCTCGACATTCTTGATGGCGTCGTCGATCTCGCCCTTCTTGTTCTCGTCGGCAACCTCCTTGTCCTTCAGCTCGTCGAGCTTGTTCTGCAGCTCGTCGGCAGCGGCCTGGTTGGCGTCGTTGGCGAGGATGTTCTCATTCTCGGCGTTCAGCTCGTTGAAAGCGTCGCGGGCGGCCTTCAGGATTTCCTCGAGGCGGATGAGATACTCGTTGGTCTCAGCGGGAGCGCTGACCTTGGCGAAGTTGTCCTCGGTCTGGTTCTCCTCGTTGTTCTTGATATCGTCAAGACCCTGGTCGATGGTGGCGATGTCGATCTTCGAGTCCTTCAGGAGCTGCACAAGGGCTGCCAGCTTCTCCTGGTCGACACGCTCGTCGAATTTCTCAGCCTGACCCAGCATGTCCTCGATCTCGTTGACACCGGCGTTGAGCTGGTTCTGCAGGCCATTAATTACGTTTGCAAAGTCTTCAGCAGAAGCTTCGAGCATCTGATAGACCTCCTGGACATCAGCTGCGGTCATTTCACCTTGCACCTGGGTTCCCTGTGCGGGAGCAGCAACGGCGGCTGCATTTGCGTTAGCAGCGGGGACTGCGGACAGGGCAAGTAATGAGTAAACTACTTTTTTTGCCATACTTTTGTTTGGTTTAAATTAATGATTATGTTCTTTTTTTATATATATGTACACACGTATAGTCGCACGTGGATGCACCATAACCACGTAGCGAACGGACGTTTTTCGGCGCAAAAATAGGTGAAAATGCTGAAACCGCGTCTCTATATTCTTTCATTTTTCGTGAATATAGTGGTTTCTTTCGCGAAAATTTTCTTTACCTCCGTCTCGCTTGTCATTTTTGTTAAAGAATGTAGTCGTCACGGGGCCATGTCGTCGATGAGCTCGCGGAGCACGAGTTTGGGCAGATGGATGGTCTCCGTCTTGCCCTGGTCGTCGGCCAGGCAGAGCTGCTCGCGCACCGTGTTGACGGAGAAGATGCGCAGGGTGTTGACGACATACTTGCGGCCCATGCGGCGCATGAACGAGTCGGCGCCGAGGGTGGTGATGATGAGCTCCTCGATGCGTCCGAGCGAGAAGGGCACCATGAAATGCACGCCCGAGGCATAGTAGACGTGGGCGTAGTGGTCGTCGGCCTTGATGTAGAGCGTTCGCTGAAGGTCGATGAAGAAGACCTCGTCGCGCGACTTCAGGCACAGACGAGTCGATGAGGGTTTGGATCGGTTGTCGGTTATCATGATTCTGCCACAAAGTTACGACTTTTTTTCTATTTGAGAAAGGATTTCATCGGAAAAAAGTAATCGGAGAGATGCGCGCGGGCAGCCTCGTCCTTGCGACGGAGCGGTCGCGCGGGCGCCGGAGGGAGCCGTTTTGTAAAGAAAATTCTGAATGTTTTGAAACAAAATCATAACCACCTGATTTTCAGAGCTGTTGCGATTCACGAAAAGAGAAGCGGTGCTTTTTGATGAGAAAAGCGGTGCTTTTTGATGAGAGAAGCGGCCCTTTTCGGGCCAAGAAGCACCGTTTCTTTGGCGCAGGGGCCACGCTTTGTAAAGAAAAATCAGAACCGCAGCGTCAGTCCGACGGTCTGCGAGGTGAGGATGATGTCGGTCTTTCGCGCGCGCACGAACCTTTTATTTATAAGATACGACAGCTCCGTGATGCCGACACCGATGGCGGCACCGGCCACGACGTTGTGGGCATAATGGCGGTCGCGGCGCACGCGGTCGGCGGCGACGAGGGCGGCCAGCGCATAGCCGCCGACGCTGACCCAGGGCGACAGGTGGCCATACTCATGGCGCAGGGCGGTGGCTCCGGCGAAGGCCATCGTCGCATGGCCGGAGGGGAAGGCGCGGCGGTCGCTCCCGTCGGGGCGCCGCTCGCTGACGGCATGCTTCAGCCCGTAGGTGGTGGCCGCACTGACGATGTAGGCTGCGCCGGCGCTCAGCGCCAGCTGCCCCCACGAGGCGGAGCGGCCCTCGACGCCGGCGAGGCGCAGCGCCACGACGGCCGCCATCGGCACGTGCTCCGCGACGTCGTCGGGCAGGTCGCTGCGGTGCTGCTGCGCATATAGCCCGATCGGCATCACCATGGCAAGGATGAGAATCAGAATATAACGTTGAATCATGGATGCAAAGGTACGAAAAAACATGGAAACATCATGGTTGATTTCGAGATTTTTCATTATCTTTGCAAACAGAAACGGCATGAAGGAACTTTTCGGAATAACGAAATAACGTTATAACGACCCAGGAATTCCGGAATGTCCTTATAACGTTATTTCGATTTTCGGAGGCAATGCCTATCGGCGGCCCTTGATGCCCATGACCGCGAGCGAGCCGCAGAGGAGCAAGACGCCGGCAACGATCATCATCGTGGTCTGATTGCCGCCAAGCATGCGCATGATCATGCCGCCACAAAGGGCTGCGACGATCTGCGGCAGACAGATGGTGCCATTGAAGAGACCCAGATAGGCCCCCATGTGACCGTAGCCCTGCAAGGCATTGGTGACAAAGGTGAACGGCATGGCCAGCATGGCAGCCCATGCACAGCCGATGAGCAGGAAGGGCACAATCTGCAACCACTTGTCGGCACAGAAGGGAATCAGGGCAAAGCCGAGTCCGCCGAGCAGCAGCGAAACGGCATAGGCCATCTTGGTGCTGCGGAAACGGGGCAGCAGCAGGGCCCAGACAACGGAGCCCATGGCCTGAATGGCATAGAGGATGCCCGTCCAGTTGCCTGCATCCTGATAGGCCAGGCTCGTCGGGTCGTCGGTATGCCAGACGGTGAGCGACACGGCATCGACGACATAGGTCCACATATAGAGCAGGGCCGACCAGCAGAAGAACTGCACCAGTCCGACGCGCCAGAACGTCGAGGGGGCGTTGCGCAGAAGGGTGAACCAGTTGGCCGACGACTCTTTCTCCTTGGCCTCAGCATCAGCCACGCCATTATATTCGTTGTATTCCTTCGGGGGCCACTCGCGCACCTTCGCCACGGTGTAGACGACGCAGAGGATGAGAATCACGGCGCCGATATAGAACGACCAGACGACCGTGTCGGGGACGACGCCCTCAGGGGCCACATTGCTCAAGCCGATGAGCGCGAAGATATAGGGGAAGGCGAAGCCGACGACGCTGCCGGCATTGCACAGGAACGACTGGATGCTGTAGGCCTTGGCCTTCTGCTCCTCGTTGACCATGTCGCCGACGAGCATCTTGAACGGCTGCATGGCCATGTTGATCGATGTGTCGAGCAGCATGAGCAGGATCGTCCCGACGATGAGCACGGCACCGACCGTGGCCAGTCCGAGCGAGCCGGCATTGGGCAGCAGGCACATGACGGCGACGGCGACGGCAGCGCCGATGAAGAGATAGGGGATGCGGCGGCCGAAGCGGGTCCAGGTGCGGTCGCTCAGCGTGCCGACGATAGGCTGCACGAGGATGCCCATGAGGGGGGGCAGAATCCAGAAGAAGCTCAGCGAGTGGGGGTCGGCGCCGAGGGTGCGGAAGATGCGCGAGATGTTACCACTCTGGAGCGCATAGGCTATCTGCACTCCGAAGAATCCGAAGCTCAGGTTCCAGAGCTTCCAAAACGACAGGTCAGGTTTTCTTTTCATTGCTTTATTCTTTTTTCGTTTTATCGTTATTTCGGGATTTCGTTATCTCGTTTTGTCGGAATTTCGTTATTTCGTTATAACGTTATAACGGGATTTTCGGGATTCCGGGATCCCGCGGGGGGATTCATCTTGTCGTCCCGCGGATGATGAGGCGCGTGCGGACGATGCGGCGCTCGGCGTGGTCGATGGGGATGGTGCCCTCGGCGTGGCCGATGAGGATGCTGGCGGCCTCCTCCCCCACCCTGACGCCCCGCTGCTCGACCGTGGTCAGCATCGGGTCGCAGGCGATGGCGCGCTCGCCGTTGGTGAAACCGCAGATTGAGACGTCTTCGGGGACGCGGAGGCCCATGCGCTTGACGGTGTAGAGGATGCCGATGGCCGTGTCGTCGTTGACGGCGAAGAAGGCGTCGGGATGCGGGTCGAGATCGAACATGTCGGGCGTGATGACCTCGGCGTCCTGACGGTTGTCGCAATGGCGGGTGAGCCGCTCGTCGAAGGGCAGGCCGTGCTTCAGCAGCGCGTCCTTGTAGCCGTTGAAGCGGTTCTTCGAGATCTCGAGGTTCATCTGCGAGCCGTAGAACGCGATGTGGCGGCACCCCGTCTCGATGAGATGCGTCACGGCATTGAAGGCCCCCATATAGTCGTCGACGACGACGCGGCTGGCGTTGACACCCGTGCAGATGCGGTCGTAGAAGACGAGGGGCACACCGGCGTCGATGAGCCGCTGGAAGTGCTCGTAGTGCAGCGTGTCCTTGGCCTGCGAGACGATGATGCCGCACACCTTGTTCTCATAGAACGACTGGCAGATGCGCACCTCGCGCTCATAGCACTCGTCGCTCTGCGCCACCATGATGCGATAGCCGTGGGCCTCAGCCTCCTCCTCGATGCCCTTGAGGATGGTAGAGAAGTAGTAGTGGACCAGCTCGGGCACGATGACACCGATGATCCGGACCGGCTGCACTCGCGAGAGGCGCAGCGACTCGGCCAGCACATTCGGCGTGAAGTTGTGCTCGCGGGCATACTGCTGCACCATACGCCGCCGCTCCTCAGAGATGCGGGGCGAATCCTTCAGCGCCCGCGACACCGTGGCCACCGAGATGCCCAGCTCGCGGGCAATGTCCTTCATCGTCATGACAGTGTTCTCTTTCATCTGCTCATGGAGTTTACTTTGCAAAGATAAAATAAAGTTCGCATACATGCGCGTACGATGTAATATTTCGTCGCGAAAGCCGAATGCAAACGTTTGCATCCGACTACATAACGAATTTATTCAAAAAAAAGTATAACATCTTTGAAATAACTTTACCTTTGTAGCGAATTTGACTAACCAGCGAGAACTGAAAAGTGACTATATACTAATAACTAATTTTAATTTAAATGTAATGATGAAGCAAGTAAACATTAAGTTTCCGCTCAGGATGCTCGCCCTCATGATGGGCCTCTTCCTAAGCATGGGAGCCTTTGCACAGATCACTGTCAAAGGTCATGTGAAAGATGCTACTGGCGAAGACGTCATCGGAGCCACCGTCCGCGTGCTCGGCACACAGACGGCCACCGTCACCGACTTCGACGGTAACTTCACTGTGCAGGCCAAGGCAGGCCAGGACCTGCAGGTGACCTACATGGGCTATCAGCCCGCTACGGTGAAGGCCGCCCCCCGCGTGGAGGTGACGCTGCAGGACGACCAGACGATGCTCAACGACATCGTGGTCATCGGTTACGGTACGGTGAAGAAGAGCGACGCCACCGGCTCGGTGCAGTCGATCGAGGCCGACCAGCTGGGCAAGGGCTTTGCCACGTCGCCCGCCGACCTGCTGCAGGGTAAGTCGGCCGGTGTGACCATCACGAGCAACAGCGGTCAGCCGGGCGCCGGCTCGACCATCCGCATCCGTGGCGGCTCGTCGCTGTCAGCCTCCAACGATCCTCTGATCGTCATCGACGGTCTGCCCATCAGCGGCACGGGCATCTCGGGCTCGAGCGACGTGCTGTCAACCATCAACCCCAACGACATCGAGTCGTTCTCCATCCTGAAGGATGCCTCGGCTACGGCCATCTACGGTTCGCGCGCCTCTAACGGTGTGATCGTCATCACGACGAAGAAGGGTGCCACGGGCAAGCCCAAGGTGACGCTCGACATGAACACCTCGCTGCAGCAGGTGCGCGAGACGGTCGACGTGCTCGACGCCTACGGTCTGCAGAAGCTCTTCACGCAGTACTATGGTGACAATGCCGACGCCGTGGCCGCACTCGGTCCCGTCGACGCCGACGGCAAGCCCGTCTACAACACCGACTGGCAGGACCTGATCTACCGCACGGCCCTCTCGACGGAGACCAACGCCAGCGTCTCTGGCGGCATCCAGAACAAGTCGAAGACCTTCAAGATGCCCTACCGCGTGTCGGCCGGATGGCTCGACCAGGAGGGTATCCTGCGCACCTCGGACATGGAGCGCGGAACGGTCGGTCTGAACCTGACCCCGACACTGCTCAACGACCGGCTGACCATCAACCTCAACGGTAAGGGCGTCTTCACCCACAACCGCTTCTCGGACAACGGTGCCATCGGTGCTGCCGTGAAGTACGACCCCATGCTGCCGCCCTACCAGCACCGCAACGTGGTGTTCGACCACACGGCCTATCCCGTCAACGACTTCACCCGCTGGGAGACCAACGGTGCTCCCAACACCATGTCGGTGCTCAACCCGCTGGCTCAGCTGGCTCAGCAGCAGAAGAACGCCTACGTGCGCCGCTTCGTCGGCAACGCCCAGTTCGACTATAAGTTCAAGTATGTGCCCGGTCTGCGCGCCAACCTGAACCTCGGTCTCGACATCTCGAGCTCGAACGGTTACAACGAAACCGACTACCAGAGCGAGATCTCCTATCACGACAAGACCCAGAACGGAGCCGGCCTGTGGGAGAAGTACACCCAGCTGCGCCGCGACCAGACCCTGGAGTTCTACCTCGACTATGCTACCGACCTGAAGGCCCTCCAGAGCCGCATCGACGTCATGGCCGGTTACTCTTGGCAGCACTTCTACAACAAGACGACTGACTACAAGGAGTCGAACGACGGCAGCCACACGCCGTATGCCACCACACCGCTGTTCAAGACCGAGAGCTACCTCGTCTCCTTCTTCGGCCGACTGAACTACACCCTGATGGACCGCTACCTGCTGACCGCCACCATCCGTCGCGACGGCACCTCGCGCTTCCAGAACAACAAGTGGGGCACGTTCCCCTCAGTGGCTCTGGCATGGCGCATCAATGAGGAAGGATTCCTGAAGAACGTCGACTGGCTGTCGAACCTGAAGCTGCGTCTGGGCTGGGGTATCACCGGTCAGCAGAACATCGGACAGGGCGACTATCCCTCCATCCCGACCTACCACACCAACCAGGGTGGTTCCTACTACATGTTCGGCAACAACGTCATCGTTCCCATTTCGCCCATGGGCTACGCCGCCCAGCTGAAGTGGGAGGAGACCACAACCTACAACATCGGTCTGGACTTCGGATTCCTGAAGAACCGCATCAACGGTAGCATCGACGTCTACCAGCGTAAGACCAAGGACCTGCTCAACACCGTGCCCCTCGTCACCGGTACAAACCTGACTGACATGCTGCTCGTCAACGTCGGCGACCTGGAGAACAAGGGCGTCGAGCTGGCTCTCAACGTGGTGCCCGTACAGACGAAGGACTGGCGATGGGAAGTGGGCTTCAACGTGGCCTACAACAAGAATGAGATCACCCGCCTGACGGCCAATGACGATCCCGGCTATCAGGGCGTCAAGGCCGGTTACATCTCTGGCGGTGTCGACAACTACGTGCAGAAGCAGATGACGGGTCACCCGATCAACAACTTCTGGGTCTATCAGCAGGTGTACGACCAGAACGGACATCCCCTCAACGGCGTCTACGTCGACCGCAATGCTGACGGCACGATCGACGACAGCGACCGCTACTTCTACACCCACCCCGATCCCGACGTGACCTTCGGCCTGAACACCGAGCTGAACTGGAAGCGCTGGACGCTCTCGGCCTCGGCACGCGCCAACCTGAACAACTACGTCTACAACAACGTGGCCTCGGACGGCGAACTGCTCACCGACATGTGGACCAACAGCTTCGTCTCCAACCGCGTGGAGACGGCTCCCTTCTCGGCCGTGGTGCAGTCGAACCAGCACTACATGAGCGACTACTACGTGCGCAATGCCTCGTTCTTCAAGCTCGACAAGGTGACACTGGCCTACGACCTGTGCGACTGGGCCCGCGTGCACTTCACTGCACAGAACGTGCTGACCATCACCGACTACGACGGACTGGATCCTGAGGTCTATGGCGGCATTGACAACAACATGTATCCGCGTCCTCGCACCTATCTGCTGGGCGTCAGTCTCAACTTTTAAACCTTAGCACACGATAGAATTATGAAACAGAATATATTGACAAAAGGATTATACTCGGTTGCCCTGGCCTCAGCACTCACGTTCACGGCCTGCACCGGCGACTTGGACGTTACTCCTATCGACCCCAACCTCGACACCCCGGAGAACGTCCTGGCCAGCATTGAGAACTACAACCAGCTTCTGGCCAAGTGCTATTCGGCCCTGTCGGTCAGCTCGCCTGACGGCGACAGCGGTTCACCCGACATCAAGTCTATCGACGGCGGTTTCGGACAGTATCTGCGTGCACTGTTCAACCTGCAGGAGCTGCCCACCGACGAGGCTGTCATGAACTGGAACGACGGCACCATCAAGGACCTGCACGGACTGAGCTGGGCCACCAATGACGGTTTCGTGACTGCCGCCTTTGCCCGTATGATCTATCAGATCACGCTCTGCAATGAGGTTATCCGCCGCATCGACGCCTCGCCCTACACCAGCGACGCCAAGATCCAGCAGTATCGCGCCGAGGCCCGCTGCCTGCGTGGCCTGAGCTACTATCACCTCATCGACATGTTCGGCAACGTGCCCTTCCTCGACGAGAAGTCTGAGGTGGGCGGCGCCGCCCCCTCGCAGATGAGCCGAGCCGAGCTCTTCACCTGGCTCACCAACGACCTGAAGGAGACGGCCGAGCTGCTTCCCGCCGATCCTGAGAAGTATCGCGCCGGCAAGGGTCTGGCCTACATGCTGCTAGCCAAGCTCTACCTGAACGCCAAGGTCTACACCGGCACGGCCGACTACGCCAGTTGCGCCGAGTATTGCGGTAAGATCATCGACCTGGGCTACGCTCTCGAGTCGTCGAACGACTACTACAAGATGTTCTGCGCCGACAACGACCAGCTGCTGGGCAAGGGCCACGAGCTCATCTTCAGCGTCTATCAGGACCACCTGAACACGAAGGCCTACGGCGGCACGACCTACATCATCAACGCTGCCTGCGGCGGTCAGGCCGACTATGCTGCCGACTTCGGCCTGGGCGGCAGCGGCTGGGCCGGCATCCGCGTGACCGAGAACGTGTACAGGAAGTTCCAGAGCTATGACGTCCGCAACCGCTTCTACAAGACCAAATCCGAGTCTTCCGACGTCATCACCGACCTCGGCGACTTCGAGATGGGCGGTATGTCGTCGCTGAAGTTCACCAACCTGAAGGCCAACGGCACCATCCTCGAAGATGCCAACTCGTTCGCCGACACCGACTTCCCGATGTTCCGTCTGGGCGATGTCTACCTGATGCTGGCTGAATGTCAGGTTGTGGGCGGTGTCAGTGTCAACGTCAACGGCCACGATGGTCTGTGGTACTTCAACCAGATCCGCTCACGCGCCGGTCTGAGCACCCCGTCGACCATCACGGCCCGCGACATCATCGACGAGCGCTGCCGCGAGCTGCTTTGGGAATGCCACCGTCGCAGCGACCTCGTGCGCTTCGACCTGTTCACCTCCGATTCTGAGCTGTGGGCCTACAAGGGCATGAACAGCAACATCGGCACTCCCCATGGTGTCGACAAGCACTTCAACCTCTACCCCATCCCGTCGAGCGACATCATGTCGAACTCGAACCTGAAACAGAACGACGGCTATTAATCTCAAGTGTTAAATATCAAATCAGATAAGTTAAGATATGAAAGCAATATATTTCAAGAGTGGCTTGTTAATGGCTGCCGTTGCCATGCTCTTCACTGCATGCGACAGCGACCGCGACGACAATCCCATTATCGACACGAACAACATGACCAATGAGTTCGTGCTTAATACGCCGGCCTACAGCACACAAGTGGTCGACTTGGCTACCAGCAACACCGTGAACTTCACGTGGAGCCAGCCCGGCTATGGATTCACAGTGCCCGTTACATATTCATTCCAGGTGTCGGCCGACGACACATGGACAGAAGGTTCCTATGCCGACGTGACAGGCAGCTTTACCACCGTGCGCGGTGGCGTGTCTGGAAAGGCACTCAACAACGGTATCTGCACCGTCAAGGGCTGGGACCCGGAGAGTGAGATTCCTGCCACCATCGACGTCTACGTGCGCTGCAAGGCCATACTGACTGACCTCAGTGTGCCTGCCGTTTACTCTAACTCTGTCAAGATCAAAGTAGCACCCACCACGCCCGTTACCGAATATCCCGAATTCATTTACGAGATTGGTGACGACAGCGATGGCTGGAGCATCTCGCATGCCCTGCGCAGTGCCAAGGACGAGAACGGTCTGTTCACGGGTGAGTATGCCGGTCTGACCTACCTCAACAAAGAGTTCAAGTTCCGCGAGGACAAGGAAAGCTGGAACGTGGGCACCAACTGGGGTGTTGGCGACGAAGAGGGAACACTGGCTGAAGGTGCCGGCAACATCACCGTGCCCGAGGAAGGCTTCTACAAGATGGACGTCAGCATGGCCGACATGACCTACACTCTGATGAAGGTGAACGTTATCTCCATCATCGGAACGGTGAACGGCTCGTGGGACACCGACACCGACATGACCTACAACAAGGAGACCGGTGCCTGGGAGGTGACCACCGCCCTGAACGCCGGCGAGATGAAGTTCCGCGTCAACCACGATTGGACATGGAGCTGGGGTGGCAACGGCAGTGGCACTGCCTACAACGACCTGACCTATAACAACGGTGCTAACCTGGCCCTCGATGCTGGAGGCAACTACAAGGTAGAACTCTACGTCAGCTACGAAGGCAACAACAGGGTTGTCGTGACTAAGCAATAATTGAGCAACTATACTTTAATAAAGGAAAGAAAATATGAAAAAGATATTTTTTGCAACATTCGCCCTTCTGTCATCGTTCGCACTCACTTCGTGCGACGATGACTACAACGAAGGCTTGATGCCTCCTATGACGTCGGCCGAGGAAACCGCCCAAACCGTAGGCAGCCTGGCTGTAGCCGCCGTGCCCACCATCGACCTTGCCACGGTGAGCGCCGACCTCGTCAAGGTGTGCAACATCACGGCTCCGGCCATTTCCGACCCTAATGCCGCCCTGGACAACTACACACTGACCATCGGCGAGGACGTTATCGCCATCAACAGCAACGGCGAAGTGTCCAAGGCTGACATTGCCGGCATTGTCGAAAGCCGCTACGGCAAGCGCCCTGTAGAGCGCACGCTGGAGGGCGTAGTTCGCGCTTATGTCGTCAACAACGGACAGAGCGTGGTGGCCGTCGCTGACCCCATCACCATCAAGCTCATCCCCGAGGCTCCCGTCATTGAGAATGCCTACTACTATGTCGGTGCAGCCAACGGATGGGGTGGACAGAGCTACAAGCTGGTCAACGGCGGCGGCGATGTCTACGAAGATCCCGTCTTCACAGTGACCGTTCCTGCTCAAGGCGGCGACCACTGGTTCAAGATCATGCCCGAGTCGGCATTCTCACTGGGCAGCATCTGGGATTGTCCCTCTGTCGTAGGCGTCTACACCAACGGCACCTCTGACATGAGCGGCAAGTTCATCGTGGCCAAGAATGGTAACGACACAGAGGGCAGCGGTGCCAACTCATGGTGCATCAAGGAAGGCGACGTCCCTGCCGACTTCTATAAGATTTCGCTGAACATGCTGGAGCAGACCTACACCATCACCCCCATCACGCTGGCCGCCCAGTACTACCTCGTGGGTGCAGCCAACAGTTGGAATGCTGACCGGAACACTGGTATGACCCTGATGTTCACGCCTGAGTCGAAGGGTGTTGTCAGCTTCACCACCAAGTGGACCGGCGACCACAACCTGAAGATTTGGTCATTCGACGATTTCGGCGACTGGGGCAAGTGCTACGGAGCACTGTCCGACGGCGATGCCTCGCCTTCCGGCTCGTTGACCAATGAGGGCTCCGGCGCCATCGTCTGCCCTGAGGGTGATGCCTTCTACACCATCACGCTCAACTTTAGCAACATGAGCTACATCTGGACCAAGCTCGACAACCAGGCTCCCACCGAGTATGACAACATCTCGCTCATCGGCGAGTTCAACGGCTGGGGTGGCGACCACGACCTGACGCAGGTGGCTCCGCACAACTGGTATGGAGAGTTCACGCAGGAGACCTCCGGTATGCTGAAATATCGTGCCAACCACGACTGGGGCGTCAACTGGGGCTTCGGTAGCGATGGCGACTGGAATGTCAGCAATGGCATCAACAACATCGGCACCAATGGCGGTGGCAACATCTATGTGCCCGCCGGTAAGTATGATGTCTACCTGAACGACATCACCAATTCCATGATCTTCGTCAGCAAGTAATTAGCTGGACGGATCATATTTCCAAGACTTTCGGGCAGGCGCCGGCAATGGGTGCCTGCCCGATTTTTATTATTCTTACTTCATCAACGAAAGCGGGAAGCAGCCGGAAGGACCTGACGCGTAAACGATTGCACGTCAGTTTCATTCCTTTCATGCTGCGACATGAACGCTCATTGGCAATTTTATTGTAACTTCGCCGACATAAAACGATTACCAAAAACCAACCAAGAAATGAAAAAGCTACTACTTACCCTCTGTGCTGCCGCCATCGTGCTGACGGCCTGCGACCCGAAACAGCAGCCGACGGCAACCGACTTCCAGTTGCCGGCCGTCGACGACATCGCCATGTATCAGGTCAATCCCCGCGTCTTCGCACCACAGAACTCGCTGCGCGCCGTGGCCGACCGCATCGACTCGATCCGCGAGCTGGGCGTCAACGTGGTGTGGGTGATGCCCATCTACCCCATCGGCATCGAGAAAGGCAAGAACTCTCCCTACTGCATCAGCGACTACACGGCCGTGGCGCCCGAGTTTGGCACCATCGACGACTTCAAGCATCTGGCCCAGGTGTGCCATGAGCACCAGATGGGCATCATCCTCGACTGGGTGGCCAACCACACGGCGTGGGACCACCCCTGGGTCACGGAGCACCCCGACTGGTACACCCACGACGCCGAGACCGACACCATCATCCACCCGCGGCCCTGGGACTGGCTCGACGTGGCCGACCTGAACTATGACAACCGTGAGATGCGGCGCGCCATGACCGACGCCATGCTCTTCTGGGTCAAGGAGGTGGGCGTCGACGGCTTCCGCTGCGACGTGGCTGACGGTGTGCCGGCCGACTTCTGGCGCGACGCCATCCAGGAGCTGCGCCAGGCTGCCCAGCCCCGCCGCATCGTCATGCTGGCCGAGGGCAAGAACGTCGACAACTTCACCGTCGGCGGCTTCGACATGAACTACGGCTGGGACTTCAAGGACACGCTCGTCCACGTCTTCCGCGACGGCCGTCCCGCCTCCGACCTCATCAAGGCCGACAGCGCCGAGTATGCGCAGCTGCCTGCCGGCAAGGTCAAGCTGCGCTTCACCACCAACCACGACCACTCCACCGAGGTGACACCCGTCAAGGAGTTCACCAACGAGCGCGGCTCCATGGCGGCCTACGTCGCATCGGTCTTCATCCACGGCGGCGCCCTCATCTACGGTTCGCAGGAGGTGGGCTATCCCGACCCCATCAACTTCTTCCACTACGTGCCCGTTGACTGGACGGCCAATGCGCCGCTCTACGAAGAGTATGAGGACCTCATCGACCTCTACAACGACCATCCCGCCCTGCGCAAAGGCCAGCTCACGGCCTGGCCCGCTCAGGACGTGCTCGTCTTCGAGAAGAGCGATGCCAAGGAGCGCTTCCTCGTCGCGGTCAATGTGCGCAATGCCGAGGCCGTGGCCGACGTGCCCGCTGCATGGCAGGGTCTGAAGGTCGAGGACGAGACGACCGACCGCCACCTGACGCTCGGCTCGACGCTGGAACTGAAGCCCTACGAATATCTCATTCTCTCCATAGAAGACTGATTATTCGGTTATTCTCAACCACGAATTTAGTAACCGTTAAAAATAACTCGGTATGATTAGATTACAGACCCCACCCCCAACCCCTCCCCTTGAAGGGAGGGGAGCGGCTTCCGCCTTCCCCGCCGCATGGGACTCCGCAGGCACTCCCCTCCCTTCAAGGGGAGGGGTTGGGGGTGGGGTCTGTGACTAAATCCATTTGACCCAAGTTATTCTTTAACGCTCACTTAACGAATCACACGAACAAAAGAAAAGTCTTACCAAATATGAAGAAATATCTCTTTTTCCCGATGATGCTCTGCGGAGCACTCATCCTCAGCACGTCGATGACGTCGTGCGGCGACGATGATCCCGAGCCAGAAGTTGTAACGCCGGATCCAGAACCCGAACCCGAGCCGGAGCCCGAGCCGGAGCCAGAACCCGAGCCCGAAAAAGACGTCGTCGGCTGGCCCTCCGAATATGGCGGCGTCATGCTCCAGGCCTTCTATTGGGACGGCTTTGCCGACGCCCAGTGGAGCACACTGGAGAGCCAGGCCGACAACCTCGCCACGACGTTCGACCTCGTGTGGATCCCCCAGAGCGGCAACTGCGGCGGACAGTCGATGGGCTACGACGACCTCTACTGGTTCCCCGGCCACTACGACAGTTCGTTCGGCACTGAGCAGGAGCTGCGGTCGATGATCCAGACGTTCAAGGCCAAGGGCATCGGCACCATTGCCGACGTCGTCATCAACCACCGCAAGAACGTCTCCAGCTGGACGGACTTCCCCAAGGAGACCTACAACGGCGTGACCTATGAGCTGACCGCCAACGACATCTGCTCCAACGACGAGGCCGCCCGCAACGGCCAGCAGGTGGGCCCCAACCCTGACACGGGCGAACCCTGGGACGGCATGCGCGACCTCGACCACAAGAGCGAGAACGTGCAGGCCAACGTCAAGGCCTACCTCAAGATGTTGCTCAACGACCTGGGCTACGCCGGCTTCCGCTACGACATGGTGAAGGGCTACAGCGGCGAGTTCACGCGGCTGTACAACAACGACGCCCGTCCGCAGTTCTCCGTCGGCGAGTATTGGGACGGCAACGCCTCGACCGTGAAGCGATGGATCGATGCTGCCGGCAAGACCAGCGCCGCCTTCGACTTCCCCTTCCGCTACACCGTGCGCAATGCCCTCAGAGGCAGTTCGAACGACAACAACAGCAACAACTGGAAACAAGACGCCGACTACCGTCTGCTCGGCGTGTCGAGCCTCGCGTCAGATGCCACCTACCGGCAGTATGCCGTCACCTTCGTCGAGAACCACGACACGGAGTACCGCTCGTCGTCGGCCCAGCAAGACCCCATCCGCCGCGACACCCTGGCCGCCAACGCCTATCTGCTGGCCATGCCGGGCACGCCCTGCGTCTTCCTCAAGCACTGGCAGGCCTACAAGCAGGAGATTGCCAACATGGTGGCCGTGCGCAAGGCCGTGGGCATCACCAACACGAGCCGTACGATGACCGTCAGCTCGCAGCAGGACTGCTATGTCGTGCAGGTTGACGGCAGCGACACGAAGAAGCTGCTCTGCGTCGTCGGCACCAAGGCGGCCGGCTACGAGCCCGACTCGGCGTGGAAGAAGGTCATAAGCGGCTATCACTATGCCTATTACGTCATTGGCATCGAGCCCGGCGACATCAAGCTGCCGACGCTGAAGGAAGAGGAGAAGCCCTCGGACGGCGAATACGCCGGCGTGCCCTCGTTCTGCACGGTCAGCGAGGGCGAGATCTGCGCCTTCTTCGAGGCTCCCGTGTCGTGGGGCAGCCAGATCTTCACCTGGGCATGGATGAAAGACGGCGACGGCAAGGACTATGTGGGTATGGAGTGGCCCGGCCCTGAGGCCACACTGCTGGGCAAGGCCGACAATGGCAACCGCGTGTACAAGTGGACAGCGACTCAGACGACCGCCCCCGACAACATCATCTTCAGCGGCGGCGGCAATCAGACGTCCGACCTGAAGTTCGAGAACGGCGGCTACTACAACAAAGACGGGCTGAAAGCCAAGGTCAACGCGAAATAGCGGCGCGGACGACGAACCAGACGTGCATGGCGCACGTGGTCAGCAGTCCGTAGTGACGACGCATCACCGTGAAGCGCTCCCGGAGCGATTCACGGTGATTTTTTATCGACATGCCACCTTCGAGATAGTTGGCCACCACCATATTTATATTACAGAGGGGCAGCCCCATGCGGTCGGCCTCGCGCATGACGCGGATGCACCAGTCGACGTCGGCCGACAGACGATATTGCGTGTCGTATTGCAGGTTCTTGGCCAGGTCAGTGCGGGCATAGAAGGCCTGATGGCAGACGAGCATGCCGTGGCGGAACGAGCGCCAGTTCAGACGGGCGGGCGGCTGCAGACGGCGATGACGCAGGAAGCGGCCCTCCTGGTCGACGATGTCGGTCAGTCCGTAGAGCACGGCCGGCAGCTCAGCGCTCGGCAGCTCGTTCAGATGGCATCGGCGGGCAATCTGCTCCAGCGTATCCGGGGCAGGAAAGGCGTCGCCCGCGTTCATATAGACGACATAGTCGCCCATGACCTGCGTCAGGCCCTTGTTCATCGCGTCGTAGATGCCCTCGTCAGGCTCCGACTTGACGATGACCTTATGTCCGGAGTCCGACTCGTCAGACTTTTGCTTGTAGGCCTCCACGATCTGGAGCGTCTCGTCAGTCGACGCCCCGTCGATGATGAGGTGCTCCACGTCCTCATAGGTCTGGCAGAGCACGCTGTCGAGGGTCCGTCGGACGACGGCCGCGGCGTTATAAGTGATGGTGACAACGGTGAATCGCGTCATAGCTTGAAGTGTTTGGTGGCCAGCGCCTGTTGATAGAGTTCGATGTAGCGCAGCGACACGCTCGACTGCGAATAGCTGAGCTTCACCTTGCGGAGCGCCTCGCTGCGCAGCGCGTCGCGGTCGGCCTCGGTGAGCACCCACGCGATGCCGCGGGCCAGGTCGGCCGCATTGCGGAACTCGGCCACGTAGCCGTTCTTCCTGTGGTCAATCATCTCGGGTATGCCGCCCACGCGGAAGCCCACACAGGGCACGCCGCAGGCCATCGACTCCATGATCGTGTTGGGCAGGTTGTCCTCGAGCGAGGGCGTCACAAAGACGTCGGCCGCATTATATACAGCCACAATCTGGCGCTCGTCGCTCAGATAGCCCAGGGCATGGGTGGGCAACGCCAGCTGGCTGGCCACGTCGTCGGCATGGGCGCCCAAGATGGCGATGTGCGTGTTCTCCTTCATCTCGGGATGCTGCCCGGCCAGCTGGTTGATGGCCTCGACGAAATAGCTGATGCCCTTGCGCTCGTCAGTCACCTTCTGCGAGACGAACAGGATGATGCGGCCCTCGACGGGCAGGCCCATCTGCCGGCGCGCCTCGGCCTGGTCCTGAGGACAGTAGACGCGCGTATTGATCGGATTAGGAATGCTCGTGATGTGCTGACCGCTCAGCAGGGCGCTCTTCTTCGCCTCGCCCTCCAGCCAGCGGCTGCAGGCCACAAAATGGATGGTGCCGGCCGACAGCATGGTCTGCTTGCGCCGCCAGACGGCCGCAGACAGGTCGTGGTCGCTCCCGCCGCCAGGCAGCAGCGGACACTGACGGCACTGCGACATGTAGTGGCGACAGCCGCGCGCATAATGGCACAGGGCCGTCGCGGGCCACAGGTCGTGCATGGTCCATACGACGGGCTTGCCCGACTTCAGAATCTTGCGGATGCCCTTGAGCGAGAGCATGCCCTGGTTGATCCAGTGCAGATGGATGACGTCGGCCTCGCGAAATTCGCGCAGACGGGTGATGTCGCTGCCCGCATTAGCCAGGTCGACCTCGAACACCCTGCTGTAATTGAAGTGCATGCGCACAAAGATGACGAGCCGCTCCCAGAGGAAATGCCAGCGGCTGAGCCAGCTTTTGGGCAGTCCGACCACGGTGATCTCGTCGGACTGCTTGTCGCGGACCAGCATCGTGGCCTTCACGGCATTATTGTTGAGCGCCTCGACCAGCCGGCCGGCCGCTACGGCCGCCCCGCCAGTGCGTTCGCTTGTGTTGACGATGAGTACTTTCATAACTGAAATGCAAAGTTAGCGAAAGAAAAGCAAACGGCAAAGAAAAAAGTGCGTTTTTGTGGCTGTTATCGCGCACAACCCATTGATTTAAGTCAAAAAGAGGACGTTTTCGCGCACAAACAGGTCAAGAAATATTGCGTAGTTCAAATTTTCGTCGTACCTTTGCATCGTCAAAAGGTTAATAGATTGTTTTAGGTTAGTAGTAATATTTATAGTTTTAGGTTTTTAGTTATTGGTAAAAAAGAAAGTTTTCAACTGTAGGATAACAGGAGGCAGCTGTGAAGCTCCCTTTAAACTTTCAAATTTTTGGTTCTATGCGACCGAAAATTTCTTTTAAGAGAAAAAGGATTTTTAGTTAAACATAGGCTTGTGCCGCCGTAGCTCGCGAGAGTTGCGGCGGACTTTTTTATGTGCTGACCGGATCCGGGAAAGCCCGAAAAGCGGTCCGCCGCACTATTTTCAAGGCTTGAAAATATATTTTCACGACGTGGTTTATTATTTTCAAGGCTTGAAAATAAATTTTCAAGTCGTGAAAATAGTTTTGCGATCCGATTTCTGACGTTTTCCAGAGAACTTCGCGGCATTCTGAACAAAACTTTTGGACAATAAGAATATTAGTTGTATCTTTGCAGCGAACAAGTAGGAGGCGACGTGTCTCACGTCGCAACAACCTGCGGGATGGCGACGTGTCTCACGTCGCAACAACCTGCGGGATGGCGACGTGTCTCACGTCGCAACAAGCTGCTGGATTGCGACGTGAGACACGTCGCCTCCTACTGCAAAGCGGTGGAATAACCATTAGTCATATAGAAGCGAAACAATCGGAAGGAACTATACATGACCTACATCAGACGAATCGGCACGATGGTGCTGACAGCAATGCTGACGGCCGCAGGGGCTGCCGCACAGACGGCAACGGAGGAGGAAGGCCGGGTGCTGCCATCAGAGGCACAGATAGCGTGGCAGGCGATGGAGACGAACGCGTTCGTGCACTTCGGCCCCAACACGTTCATGGACAAGGAATGGGGCTACGGCGACGCCGACCCGCAGGTGTTCGCCCCCACCCGACTGGACGCTGACCAATGGATGCGGACGTTCAAGGCGGCCAGCATGAAGGGCGTCATCCTGACGTGCAAGCACCACGACGGGTTCTGCCTGTGGCCCTCGCGCTGGACCGACTACGACATCAGCCGCTCGCCCTGGCGCGACGGGCAGGGCGACCTGGTGCGCGAGGTGAGCGACGCCGCCCGCCGCCACGGGCTGAAGTTCGGCATCTACCTCTCGCCCTGGGACCGCCACCAGGCCTCTTACGGCACGGATGAATACGTCGACTACTACTACCGCCAGCTGGAGGAGCTGCTGACCGGCTACGGCGAGATCTTCGAGGTGTGGCTCGACGGTGCCAACGGTGGCGACGGCTACTATGGCGGCGCCCGCGAGAAGCGGAAGATCGACCGCCGCACCTACTATCACTTCGACCGCATCTACGCGCTCGTCCGCCGCCTGCAGCCGCAGGCCATCATCTTCAGCGACGGCGGACCGGGCTGCCGATGGGTGGGCAACGAGCGGGGCGAGGGCGCTACGACCTGCTGGTCGCTGCTGCGCGGCCGTGAGGTCTATCCGGGCTATAACCACCCCGAGGAGCTGCCCCAGGGCCATCGCGACGGCGACCAATGGACGCCGGCCGAGTGCGACGTGTCGATCCGTCCGGGCTGGTTCTATCATGAGAGTGAGGACTCGCTGGTGAAGTCGCCCCGACGGCTGGCCGAGATCTACTACCAGAGCGTGGGCCGCAACGCGCTGATGCTGCTCAACGTGCCCGTCAACCGCGATGGCCTCATCCATCCTACCGACTCGGCTAACCTCGTCGCCTTCCGACAGCTGATTGACAGCGAAATGGCCCCGTGCGTCATGCACAGCGGCCCGCTGAAGGCGTCGAAGGACCGTTCCTATACTATCAAAGTGCCCCGCGGCCAGCGACTGAACCGCCTGACCCTTCAGGAGGACATCCGCGAGGGCCAGCGCATCGCGCGCTTCGCCGTGGAGTATAAGGACAAAAAAAAGTGGCTCCCTCTCCCAGTGGAAGAGGAAACCACTACTATTGGTTATAAGCGCATCCTGCGCTTTCCAGCCGTTGAGACCAGCCGTCTGCGCATCCGCATCCTCGAGAGCCGCGGCGAGCCGCACCTGCTGAGCATGAGCGCTGGTTTGGCCGCCGATTAGTCGCGCTCGATGAGCACCGTCGCATAGGCGGCCATGCCCTCCTGGCGGCCCGTGAAGCCGAGGCGCTCGGTGGTCGTGGCCTTGATGGAGATCTGGTCCGGGTCGCAGCCGATGACGTCGGCCATCACGCGCTGCATCTCAGGTATGTGTGGGTTCATCTTGGGCCGTTCGGCGCAGATGGTGGCATCGATGTTGCCCAGGCGGTAGCCCTTTGTGGCAATAAGCTCGACGGTGCGGCGCAGGATGATCTTGCTGTCCATGCCGAGCGTCGCGTCGGACGTGTCAGGGAAGTGGTAGCCGATGTCGCGCATGTTGGCGGCCCCGAGCAGGGCGTCGCAGACGGCATGCAGCAGCACGTCGGCATCGCTGTGGCCCAGCAGGCCCAAATCGTGCTCCAGCTTAATACCTCCAATCCAGAGTTCCCTACCAGGAACCAGCTGGTGGACGTCATATCCGAATCCTACACGAATAGTCATAGCGGCAGCAAATTATTCACTTTTCACTGTTCACTTTTACTTCCTGAAAAGGTCCTTAATGCCGTCCATGTCGAACGACAGGGTGAAGCGGAGGGTCTGGTCGAGGGGGTTCGACTGGGCCGTAGAGATGACGTAGCCGACGTCGAGCGAGAAGACGCTCATGCGGAATCCGCCGCCGACGGTGAAATACTTACGGTTACCCTTCGACTCCGACTCATGGTGATAGCCGGCGCGGAGCGAGAACTTGTCGTGGTAGACATACTCGGCACCGACGCTCCACTGAATCTCCTCCATCTCCTCCTTGAAACCGCCGGGGGCGTCGGAGAAGCTCTGGAACATACCCTTGATACTCGACACGTCGCTATACTCGCGGCGCACGCGGTCCTGATAGTCGGAGTTGGTCTCGTCGACCTCCTGCAAGGGCACGGTGGGCACGAGCAGCTTGTTGGCATCGGCCGCAATCGAGAAGCGGTTGTACTCGTCGACAGGAATCATCAGCGAGGCACCCAGACGAAGGTTGGCGGGAATAAACTGGCTCTCCTCGTCGCCATAGTAGGAAATCTTGCTACCCAGGTTCTGGAGGGTCAGACCGAGTCCGAGCTGGCACTCACGGCTGCCAAGCATCACATAGTTATTGTAATACATGGCGATGTCGGCCGCAAAGGCGGAAGCAGGCTTGGAGTCCTCCGAATAGTCGTAGCGCAGGTCGCTGTAGATCCAGCGCAGGCCGACGCCGAGCGAGAACGTCTCGCTCAGCATGCGCGAATAGGCAACGTCGAGCGACATCTCGTAGGGATTGACCGTCATGTCGCTGTGGTCGGACGTGAAGACCTCACCCAGGGAGAAATAGCGGAGCGAGCCTGACAGGGCGCCATAGTCGCCGATGCGGTAATAGCCGGCCAGATAGGCCAGGTCGATGTCGTTGACCAGCTGGCGCAGCCACGGGGTATAGTTGAGCGCCACGCCAGCCCGGCTGATACAGAAGGGATATTTGGCCAGGTTCCATGCCTGGGAGTTGACGTCAGGATCGGTGGCCGCACCCACGTCGCCCATACCGGCGGAGCGTGCGTCGGGCGCAATGGTCTGCGAGATGACGGCATGCTCCACGGGGTTGAAAGTCGTCAGTTTTCCGTCGTCGGCCTTGGCGCTGCCCATAGCCAGGAGGCATGCAGCAAGGGTCAGGCCGACACGATAGGTGTTCATTTTCTTTTTCATACGTCTTAATTAACGGCGAAAGGCACCGATTTATTGTCTGCCTATCACCTTTTTCTTCACGCTGCCCTCAGCGGTGCGGTAGAGATAGACGCCACGGCCCTGCTGACGGCTGACGCTCTGGCCCTTGACGTTGAAGACCTCACGCTCGGCGGGCGTCGGGGTCGTGAGGGTGCTGACGCCCGATGCTTCTGACTGCTGCAGGCCAAAGCCGTCGTCGACGACGAAGGACAGCTGGGCGAAGGACGAATTGTTGAGCACGTCCCACACGCGATAGATCAGCACGTGCTCGCCGGGCGTGAGGGCCGGAATCTGATAGCCGACGCTGCCTCGGCAGTAGTCGCCGAAGACGTAATCGAAGTAGGAGTTGAGGTTGTAGGTCGTGCTGATCTTGCCGTCGATGATGAGCTCCATGTCGTGGCCGATGCCCGATCCGGAGACGTTGATGCCGTCAGGATCGTAGACCTCGGCATAGAAGTAGGGCGACTCGCTGACCAGGTCGCCGTCCTGGAAGAGCGCATTGTTCAGATAGCAATAGATCTCGGGACCGCCCTCGGTAGCGAGGGGCTCGTCGCCGCTGCCCATGGAGAAGTCGCTGAAGTTGCCATGGGCCGTGAGCGTCTTGTCAGTGTTGACGGCATGGACATAGAGCATGGCGTTGTTGTCGGAATAGGTGATGTCCTTGGGCACGGCGAAGGTGAAGCGGAACTGTCCGTCGACGACGCTGTCGGAGCCGTTGTAGAGCACCGTCGAGCGCTGCCACCAGCTGAAGGGCTTCCAGCGGTCCTTCTCGGCCGTCTCCCCGGCGTTGTTGCGGCCGGTGACGTATTCCTCGACGTCGCAGACGGTCAGCGAAGCCTTACCCGTGAAGTCGGGCCGGTCGACGACATGGCCCTCGACGGTCACGACAGAACCGGCTTCCAGACGCTGCGGGCCTTCGCTGACGTCGAGGCCGTTGATGCGGTCGATGGCGATGGGCAGCGAGGGGACCTTGAGGCGGATGGCGGGGTCGCCGAGGAGGGAGTACTGGCGGTGGTTGGGCTTGTTGCTCTCGAGGGTACCGCCGCTGCGCTTCTCGTAGAAATAGGAGATTTTTGCCTTGCGCAGGGCCTCGCCGATGGTGTAGACCGTAGGATCGTCGCGGTTAGTGCCGAGCAGGTTGCGCATCACATACTTGTTGAGGATACGGTTGAGCTGGGCATAGACGGTGTGGACGGTGCTGATGACGGCGACGGCGCCGCCATGGTCGTTGCGCAGGGCCGTCTCGCCGATGTTAGCGTCCTGGGTGTTGAACGGCATGATGTCGCAGGCAGCCAGGAACCAAAGGGGCAGTCCGCCGGGCGTCTTCTCAGCGAAGTCGCTGCGGAAGAGGACCTCCTCGTGCGAGAGGCTGCCGGCATTGCCGTGACCCGTGTAGTCCATGATGAGGGCTCCACTACGCATCTGGTCGAGGATGGCCCGACGCACGGCGGGCAGGGTGCGCCCTACCGATGACGACTCTGAGGGATAGGCATCCCAGTAGATTTTGTTCAGACGGAAGGGAAGACTTGCGATATTGGCGGAGTCGATGACGGCCTCGGCATCTTCCATGTGGAGATTGGCGTTGCCGTCGTCGGCCATGAAGCAGACCGTGTTCTGCCAGTCGCCGGCATCCTCGTTGAGCCGGTAGCGGATGGTCTTGTCGACCATGGTGCGGGCATCCTCCACCGTACGGGCGGGGAAGCGTCCGACAGCTGCGTCGGAGAGGTTGTTGAGCATGTCGCCGCCCTCGTTGTCGTCGAGCATGCAGAAATAGTCGTCGCTCAGGTAGCACTCGGTCTCGCTCATGGAGTTCTCGCTCTCATAGCTCAGCAGGAAGTCGTCGGGCGACTGATTCTTCCAGTCGGCAATGACCATACGGTTGTCCCATGCACAGTCGCCGAAGAGCAGCAGATAGTCGGGTTCGTCCTCCTCGCGCTCAGCCCTGTCGTAGAGCATCTTCATGTAGCGGCGATAGGCATTGGCATCAGGCGTGCCGCTGGAGAACTCGTTGAAGAGCTCGTCGGCCACGACGATGTTGACGCGCATGCCGTCCTGCTCCCTGTGCAGTTGGGCCAGCCGCTCGGCCTCACCCAGGAACGCCCTGTTGCTGGGCACGATGATGACCATGTCGGCCTGTTCGTGGGCATGGAGGTCTTGATTGGGCACCGTCCCGACGACCTCAGGCACCGGCAGGGCGGCCGTGGCGAGGTCGATCATCGGGCGGGGCTCATTGCAGCGCAGAGAGATGTAGTCGAGATGCATGTCGTGGCCCCACAGCTGGCGCAGGGTCACGGTGGTGGTGTCGGTCAGCAGGTCGTTGACAGCGAATGTCCATGTGTCGACGACGGCCTTGCTGTAGCGGTTGGTGTCGACCTTGTTCACGCCGGGCTTGCCTCCCTGCGGACGTGTGGTAACGTTGTCGATGAGGATGTGGCCCACCTCCTCGCCGTTGACCATGACGAGCATGTCGCTGTAGAAGTTATAGCTCATCTGAACGGTCAGCGTGCCCGACTTGCCGACGGCGGGCAGCTGATAGCTGCGCTCGGTGCCGCTGGTGAAGGGCTCGGCATCGTAGAGGTTACGTCCGCCGTGGAACCAGCTGTAGTCTTCCACTTCGTAGAGCTGATGATAATCGTTAGGCAGGGGATAATACTGCTGGACGAACAGCGTCGAGTCATAGACCAGGGCTTTCGTGTCGCCCTCGGTCAGGAAATAATAGCCGTGAGTGGAATAGTTGTTGCGCTCGCGCTTCTCTGAAAGCTCGCTGACGTAGTTGACAGGTCCTACGCCGTAGAAGATGCGGCGACCGTTGACGATGGTAGTGGGCTGCTCGGAGAGATCGTCATTGCCGGCAACATAGGTGGCTGTGATCTTCTCGGGCTGGCGCGCGCCGCCATAACCATAGACCTTGACCTTCGCCGGATTAGTGAAGCCGGCCTCCTCAAGGAGTTCTGGGGTCAGCTCATAGAAGCCGGACTCAGGGATGCGGATCTTGACCCACTTGCCGTCAGACAGCACCGAGTGGCGGGCGTAGCGCTGGTCGGCAGTGATGACGCGTGCCGGGGCTGCCTCCCTGACGGCCCGGCCGACGACGGAGAGCTTGAAGCTGACCAGCTTCTGATACTTGCCGTCGCGGAACACGAGGGGCATGAGCGACAGCTGCAGCGTGCCCTTGCGACGCTCCGTCTGAAGGGCCTGTCTGACTGTGGGCATGGCCGGCAGCGGTTCTGTCAGTACGCGCTGAAGGCTTCGCACCTCGTCGGGCGTCATTTCGGCGAACTCCGGATAGTCGATGCTCACCTCGTAGACCGAGTCAGCATAGGCCGTGCCGAGCTCACGATAATAATTATAGACGGGAAGTGCATCGACGACACGAACGTCTTCGTTGGTGAGATTGACAAACTCTTGTGCTGATGCCTGCCTGAAACCTGTCAGGGCGAGGAGCAGGAGCAACGTGAAGCGGATTCTGGTCATATCGTTATTACTCTTTAGTATTTATTCAGGATAATCAGTTTGCGGGCCTGCGAAGCCTTCTTGCTGCCCTCGGTGCTGATGAGCACCCGATAGAGATAGACGCCCGTACCGAGGCGACTGCCGCTGTCGACGGTCAGGTCCCAGTCGAGTGTGTAAGTATTGTCGGTGGGCAGGCCGGTCTCGGTGTGGCGCCACAGCTGGCGTCCCGACATGTCGAAGATTTCGAGTTCTACATCCATCTCGCTGCCCGTACGGTCGTGGCTGACAATGAACGAGGTGGTCGTGGTGGCAGGATTGCGCGTGCAGATGACGTCGAAGCACTGGGGATTCAGGCCGCGCACCACCTGGAACTTCAGTTCGGCTATCGAGGAGTTGTTAAGCACGTCCCAGGCTCTGAACACCAGCGAGTGGTCGCCGTCGGCCAGTTCCGGCAGGCTGAAGCCGACGGTGCCGTTGCGATAGTCGCCAAAGCTATACTGGAAATATTCGTTCAGGTTGTAGGTCATCAGCATCTGTCCGTCAACGACAAGCTGCAAGTCGTGGCCCACACCGCTGCCCGAGGCGTTGATGCCGTCGCGGTCAGTGAGCTCTGCAAAGAAGTAAGGTGTTGAGTTCACCTTGCCGCCATTGGTGAACGACGGACTGTTCAGATAGCAATAGATGGAGGGACCGATGCCGTCGTTAGCCACGTCGACGCTCTGGCCATAGATAAACTGTCCGTTCTCGCCATGCGCCAGTGTCTGTCTGTCGTTGCTGTAGGCATAGAGTGTGAAGAGGCCGTTGTCCTGGCTGTAGCTGATATCCCGCGGAAGGACAAAACGGAGGTTAAAAGTCCCGTTGACGACGCTGTCGCTGCCCTGATAGATAACGTTGGGGCGGTCGTCGAACTCAAAGTGCACGTCATTGCCGTCTTCATTCTGGTTGAGCTTGCAGACGACATGTTCCTTCACGTCGCGCACGGTCAGGTTCAGGATGCCGTTGAAGTCGGCCGCATCTTCCACATGGCCCTTCACGGAGATCTCCGTTCCGGCATGCAGCTCAACAGTCGACTGACTGGGCGAGACGCCGCTGATGCTGTCGACGACGATCGTCTTGGTCGGTGCGGCCAGCGTCATAGCCGGGTCGCCCAGCAGCGTGTAATGCAGCTTGTTGTATGAATAAGGCTCCGTCGTCTCGCTGATGGCGTTCTTTGTCAGGCGGACGGCGTCGCCAAGGGTGTTGCGGCGGCCCTTGACGGTGGCGAGCACATTCCTGATATAGCCGACGTTGACCTGCTTGTTATGATTCGTCCAGACGGTGCGCGTCGTCCCGAAGAAAGCGACGCAGCCGCCCGTCGGATTGAGCATGGCCGTCTCGCCGATGTTATCTTCACGCGCATCGTAGGGCATGATGTCACACGAGGCGGTCACCCACAGCGGCAGACGTCCCTGACTGCTCACCTCGAAGTCCTTACGGACGACGACCTGCTCGTGGGACAGGCAGTAGGCAGCGCCATGTCCGCAATAGTCCATGATGAGGGCGCCGCTCTTCATCAGCTGCGTGATCTGCTTGGTCACGTCAGGATAGGTCTTGCCCTTAGCCGTTGTCGCGATCGTATAGGCATCCCAGAAGATGCGCTTCACTATATAGCCGGAATACTCCGACTCGGCGACCGTGGCAGCCGCTTCGGCCTCGCTCATGTGCACGTTGTTATTGCCGTCGTCGCCCATGAAGCAGACCACGTTCTGCCAGCTGCCGGCATGCTCGTTGTTGGCGTAGCTGACGATCTTGTCGACCATGATCTTTGCCTCGGCAGCATCGACGGCCGGCAGTCGGCCGACGCCGATGTCGGTCTTGTCGCGCGTCTGCAGCGAAGCGCCCTCGCCGTCGTCGAGGATGCAGTAGTAGTCGTCGGAGACGTAGCTGCGGGTCTCGCTGACGGAGTTCTCACTTTCGTAGCAGAGCAGGTAGTCGTCGGGCGACGTCATGCGCCAGTCGGTGCTCAGCATGCGGTTGTCCCAGGCGCCGTCGCCGAAGAGGAGCAGATAGCGGGGTGCCTCGTCGGCCGTCTCGGCGCGGTCGTACATCATCTTCATGTAGCGGCGATAGGCGGTGGCGTCAGGCGTGCCACTGGAGAACTCGTTGAACAGTTCGTCGGCCGGCACGATGCGCACCGTCATGCTGTCCTTCGTCTCATGGAGCTCCTTCAGTCGCTGGGCCTGGGCGAGCTGCTTCTGATTGGTGGGAATGATGATGACCAGGTCGACCGCCTCGTCGGCATGGTGGTCCTGATTCGTGATGCGATAGACGAAGCGTGGTGCGCTGAACGAGGCTGACGACAGCTTGGGCATAGGCGCCGGCGTCGGTTCGGTCAGCGCGATATAGTCCAGGTGGATGTCGGCCGTGCCCGATGTCTGCCGCAGCACGATGGTGTTCTTCGCCTGCAGGTTGTCAAGATTGTAGTTGGCCGTGCAGACGATGGCATCATCATACTTGACATTGGGGTCGCTCTCATCTTTGGCCTTCTTCGTGTTCCTCAGCTGTCCGATCACGGAGTCGTTGACGACGACCGACACCTCGCAGGGGTTGTTCGTTGTCAGGACGACCGTCAGCTGCCCCGTCGTGCCGTGTGCGGCCAGCTCATACTTGTTGTCAAGTTCGCTCTTCCATGTGGCGTCGTAGAGATTGCGGCCGCTATGATACCAGGCGAAGTCGTCGACCTCATAAAGCGAATGATAATCGTCGTTGGAGGGATAGAAGGCGGCGACAAATTCGGCGCTGTCCACGCGCAGTGGCTCGTCGTCGCTCTCGGTCAGGAAATAGCAGCCGACGGTGCTGTATGGATTGCGGGTGCGTGCGGTCGCCGTACTGCTGCTCCAGCTGACGGGGCCCACCCCACGGAAGAGGCGTCGCCCGCCGATGGTGCATGTCGGCACCTCCTTCAGGTCGTCGGTAGCAGCGAGATAGTCGCCCTGCAGGACCTCTGGCTGCAGGTTGCCGCCGTAGCCGTAGATCTTCACCTTGGCGGGATTGGAGAAGCCGGCCTGGCGCACCAGTGCATCGGTAATCTGATAGATGCCCGTCTCGGGGACGCTGATCTTGGCCCACTGCCCCGTGGCCAGCACGGAGTGGTCAGCATAGCGCTCGCTGGCTGCCGCAGCGCGCCGGCGGCTCTTGGCGGCGGGCTGGGCCTCGACGCGCAGCATGAAGCTGACCAGCTTCTGATAGCGCCCGCCACGCTGCACGAGCGGCACGAACGAGGCGTAGAGCGTGCCCTCCTTGCGCGAGGTGCCTACATAGGCCTGCACATCGGGCAGCTCAGGCAGCTGTTCACCCGAGATGCTGTGATATAACTGCACGTCGGCCGGGGCCATGTCGATAAACTCGGGATATTCTATTGACACCTGGTAGACGGAGTCCTGATAGCCCTGGGGCAGATCGACAGAATAGCAGAAGGTCGGCAGCAGAGAGTCGATCTTGACGTCGTCAGCCGTCAGATTGAAGAACTCTTGCGCCGATGCTCCCAGCACGGAGGCCAGCAGTCCAATGAGTGTCAATATCCTTTTCACGTGGTCTATTTGCATTTAAAGTCAAGGACCTTGCGGTCTTCTATCCAGCCCTCCAGGTGGTCGTCGATGCTGACAGGGCCTACGCCGGCAGGTGTTCCCGTATAGAGGAGGTCGCCGGTGCGCAGGGTGAAGAACTTGGAGATGTAGCTGATCAGCTCGTCCACCGTGTAGAGCATGTCGGCCGTCAGTCCCTGCTGCACGGTCTGCCCGTTGATGTCGAGATGGAAGTGCAGCTGCTGCACGGGGGGCAGCTCCGTCTTGTCGATCCACTGGCCGATGGCTGCACTGCCGTCGAAGCCCTTGCAGATGGTCCAGGGATGACCTTGCTGGCGGGCGCGCTGCTGCAGGTCGCGTGCGGTGAAGTCGATGCCCACGGTCAGGGCGTCGTAGTAGCGATGGGCGAAGCGCACGGGGATGCCCTTGCCCAAACGACAAATGCGCACCACAATCTCCGTCTCATAGTCGACCCTCGACGACCAGTCGGGGATGAAAAACGGCTTGTGGTCCTTCAGCAGAGCCGAGTCCGCCTTGGTGAAAAGCACGGGTTCCTCTGGTTTATATAACGTGCCGTCGAGCTCTTTATTGTGCTCGGCATAGTTCATTCCGACAGCGAATATCTTCATACGGTCACTATTTTGCGACAAAATTACAAAAAAAATGCCGGAAACCATTGCGGCATCCGGCATTTTTTATGTTAATTAAGCCTATGGACTTACTCAGCCACGAGCGTGAAGCGGCGGAAGGCCACGATCTGCAGCTCCTTGTCCTGGGCCTTCAGCCACTGGGCAACGCTAGCCTTGTCGCCATCGCCGAACTGGAACTCCTGGTCGACGAGGCAGTTCTCCTTGAGGAACTTCTGCACGCGGCCCTTGGCGATGTTCTCGATCATGACGGGCTTCAGCTGAGCCTCGCCCTCGACCTTAGCCTCGGCGATGACCTTGCGAGCCTCGTCGGCCTGCTCCTGAGTGAGCCAGCCCTTCGACATGTTGCTCTCGATGTGGTCCTCGCTGTCGACGAGGTTGGGGTTGATGCCAGCCTTCTTCAGCTTCATCTCGACGAACTTCTCGACCTGCTCCAGCTTGGTCTTCTCAACGGCGGTCTTGTACTCCTCGTCCAGGATCTTCTGGTCGACGCTCTCGGCATCGAGGGCGACGGGCTTCATGGCAGCCACCTGCATGGCCAGCTTGTGGCCCACCTCGGCGTTCTCCTTGTTGAGCTGCACCATGGTGGCGAGGGTGTGCTTGCCCATGTGGTCGTAGATCTCTACGTTGGCACCCTCGAGGGTGAGGTAGCCGTCGAGCTCCATCTTCTCGCCGGTAATACCCGAGCGCTGCGTGACAGCGTCCTGCACCTTCTGGCCGTTCACTTCGAGCTCCTTCACCTCGTCGAGCGTCTTGCAGCGGGCTGCGACGGCGGCGTCGAGGATGCTCTGGGTCAGGGCGATGAAGTCAGCGCCATTGGCCACGAAGTCGGTCTCACACTTCAGTGCGATGGTAGCGGCGAAGCCGTCGACCTTCTTCACGAGTACACAACCATTCGAGGTCTCACGGTCGGAGCGCTTGGCGGCGATGGCCAGTCCGCGCTCGCGGAGCAGCTCCTTGGCGCGGTCGAAGTCGCCCTCAGCCTCAGTCAGAGCCTTCTTCACGTCGGCCAGACCGGCACCGGTCATAGCACGAAGCTTTTTGATATCGTCAATTGAAATTGCCATTGTTTTTAACTTTTTTCGTTGTTAACCTTATTCGTATCAGTTACTCAGCAGCGGGAGCCTCCTCCTCAGCGGGGGCAGCCTCCTCAGCGGCAGGTGCCTCCTGGGCGGGAGCCTCGTCCTTGCGGGCGCGACGCTGGCGGCGGGGCTTCTCCTCGCCCTCCTCAGCCTCAGCCTGAGCCTCGGCAGCCTTCTCGTCGGCCTTCTCAGCCTTGCGCTCCTCCAGGCCCTCGGCGATGGCGGCGCAGCAGGCGTTGAGGATCACCTCAACGGAGTCCTTGGCATCGTCGTTGGCGGGGATGACGTAGTCGATGTCCTTGGGATCCGAGTTGGTGTCGACGATGGCGAACACGGGGATGCCGAGGCGGTTGGCCTCCTTCACGGCGATGTTCTCCTTGAGCACGTCGACGACGAACAGGGCGCTGGGCAGACGGGTCAGGTCAGCGATAGAGCCGAGGTTCTTCTCGAGCTTGGCACGCTGGCGGGTGATCTGCAGCAGCTCGCGCTTCGACAGGTTGCTGAAGGTGCCGTCCTGCATGAGCTTATCGATGTTGGCCATCTTCTTCACTGCCTTGCGGATGGTGGGGAAGTTGGTGAGCATGCCGCCCGGCCAACGCTCGATGACGTAAGGCATATTAACGCTGGTTGCCTTCTCGGCAATCACTTCTTTAGTCTGTTTTTTAGTACCTACGAAGAGGATTTTCTTGCCCTGGCGGGCGATGTTCTTCAGGGCCTCGGCGGCGTCGTCGATCTTGACGACGGTCTTGTGGAGGTCGATGATGTGGATACCGTTGCGCTCGGTGTAGATGTAGGGAGCCATAGCGGGGTTCCACTTACGCTTCAGGTGGCCGAAGTGGCAGCCGGCCTGCAGCAGCTGGTCAAAATTTGTTCTTGCCATTTGTTCTTGAAATGCTTTTTGTTGTTTACCTTCTTTTTAATTCTTTTTAGAATCAGCCTGTGAGTAATTGACAGACAAGTCTCACGGGTTTAGATACTAAACGGTTCAGTTTCTTGTTCCGAGGGCCGGACGGCGTCAAGGCTTTTGCACCTCTCAGTTCTCCGTTCTCAACTCTCAGTTCAAGATTAACGCTTACTGAACTGGAAGCGACGACGGGCCTTGGGCTGACCGGGCTTCTTGCGCTCGACGGCGCGGCTGTCGCGGGTCAGGAAGCCCTGGTCCTTCAGGGTCTTCTTGTCCTCGGCGTTGATCTTCACCAGTGCGCGCGAGATGGCGAGGCGCAGGGCCTGGCTCTGGCCGGTGAAGCCACCACCGTCGAGGTTGGCCTTGATGTCATACTTCTCGGCTACCTCAAGCAGGTTGAGCGGCTGCTTCACCACGTACTGCAGGATAGCTGAGGGGAAATATTCGGTTAAGTCCTTCTTGTTGATCGTGATCTTGCCAGTGCCTTCCGACATGTAGACGCGAGCAATCGAGCTCTTACGACGACCTAATGCATTAATTACTTCCATGATAATCCTTTGTTGCTTTAATCTTACTTGTACTGGTTGATATCGATAGCCTTAGGCTGCTGAGCCTCGTGCTGGTGCTCGGTGCCATCATAGATGTAGAGATTGGTCAGCAGATGACGGCCGAGGGGGCCTTTGGGCAGCATGCCCTTGACGGCATGACGGAGGATGCGCTCTGCGCCGAAGGGCTTCTTGCGGAGCTCGGCAGGCGTGTTGAAGCGCTGACCGCCGGGATAGCCAGTATAGCGGGTGTAGACCTTGTCGGTCTCCTTCTTACCGGTGAACTTCACCTTGGCAGCATTGATGATGATGACGTTGTCGCCGCAATCGACGTGCGGGGTAAAGCTGGGCTTATACTTGCCACGAATCAGCTTTGCGACCTTCGAAGCCAGTCGGCCGACGACCTGATCGGTAGCATCGACGACGACCCACTCCTTTTTGGCTGTCTCCTTGTTGATGGAGACGGTCTTGTAACTTAAAGTGTTCATAATTTACTAAAAAACAGTTTTTTGTTTACTTTATAAAGTTTGGTTTAATCATGTAGAACGCCGATTCACAAACCACGCTGTCCGGCCAAAGACAGACGCTATTTACACGACGCTCCTGGGGATTCTAAGACTCTCCCCGAATAATCGGACTGCAAAGGTACTGCTTTTTCTTCATTTAGCATGCACGACGGCAGACCGCGGACCAAACTTTTAAGTTTATTTAACCTTAGAACACGCATGGCAGGGCCATCAGCTGATACATCAGCGTGCGCGCCAGGCGCTCATGACCGGCGTCGTTGGGGTGCAGGCGGTCGGTGGCGCCGTTGTTGAAATAGACGACGTGCTCGTCCATCAGGGGGAACAGTCCGCTCAGCGCGGCCCAGTCGACGACGGGCACGGCCCACACGTCGGCTGCCTCGCGCGAAGCCTCGACGTAGGCCGAGATGAATTCGCCGCAGCCGTTGGCATACTCCTCCGTCGGCTGCCAGTTGCGGTCGTTGGGATAGAAGCCGGAGCGGTGCAGCGGCGTCAGGACGACGATCTGTTTCGTCGGGTAGAGCCGCTTCACGTGGTCGAGGGCGATGTTGATGCGGCCCTTGTAGGTCGAGCCGTCCATCACGGGTGTGCGGCGCAGGCGCTTGACGAGCTGCTTGGGCTGACCGACGGCTGCCTCCACCATCTCCTCGCGCACGTCATACCACTCGCCGATGGGCACGCTGTGGTTGAAGTCGTTGGTGCCTACGAAGATGATGATGGCGTCTATGGAGTCGCCGTGCTCCGCATAGCACTTGTCGGCCTGGCGCGGGATGTCGTTCCACTGTCGGCCGCTCACGCCGTAGACGTAGGGCGTGATGTCGAGCCAGTCCTGCAGAAAGCCCCAGTACTTCTTCTTCGAGGCCTTAATCTTTGGGTCGGTGATAGAGTCACCGAAGTAAGCCACGCGATGCCCCTGCCAGGGGTGCGCCACGAGCGACTGCGCAGTGGCGGGCACGGCCAGCATGAGGCCGAGCAGCGCCGTCAGAATGATTCGCTTTGTCATGATTCTATATATATTTAATAATGTACGCGATATAAGATGAAATAGGTCATTGACCTCTCCCCCGATTCCGGAAGCCGGCTGCAAAGTTACGAAAAAGCGAGAAAAATGCAAAAGGAAACCGGATTTTTCTTTTTAAGCCGCCGCAAGCGACATCGCCGAGCCCAATTTACGACCATCAAGCCCCGTCCGGAAAACTAAAATCTCAGTGTGACGAATTAAAATCTCAGTGTGATTTTATAAAATCACAATGTGACGAAATAAAATCACACTGAGATTTTAGTTTCACGTCCTCCTTCTTCTCATTGCTGTCGCACCGCCCCACCCTCTCATTCGCCCCCGCCGCCGCCCGTCAGAATCATGCCCCGCGACAAACAAAACGCGCTTTTGTTTGTTCATCTTCCGGATTTTTATTATATTTGCAGGCGAAACGCCTAAAGGAGCACGGCCGCCGCGCCTTCTGCCTCTACGGGCCGAGCCCAGAGGAGAGCAAGACGGCCATGAAAGGACAAATCATCATGGAGGAGCACGAGAGATGGCAATGGCAGGAGCCGGGGACGGCATGGAAAGGAGCCGGACTGTATCACATCACGCTGACCGCCACCGACCGGCGGCCGGTGCTGGGCCTGCTCGACATGCCCGAGGCTGACCCGACGAAGGCCATCGTGCGCCGCACGGCGCTGGGCGATGCGCTGGTGGACTGTCTGCTGTCCATACCGTCGCATCATCCCGAGGTGAGGGTGCTGCATTTCTGCCTGATGCCTGACCACCTGCATGCCGTGCTCTATGTGCAGCACACCATGCCCCAAGGCATCCGGGCCTTGGTAAGAGGCTTCTGGCAGGCAGCCAAGAAGCTGGGGAGGGCCTGGACGGCGTCTTCTTCCATTCCCCCGAATGCCATTCGGGGGGAAGTGAAAGAAGAAGCGGGCAGCCAGCGGCTGAAGGAGGAGAGCGCCCGGCTGACGGCCGCAGCCGTCTCGCTGCGCCAAGCGCTGGGCGACGAGGCCTATTACGGCCTGGAGCCCGTCTTCCGCGAGATGCCCTTCATCCGCCCCATGACGCGGCGCTCGCAGCTGCAGACCACGATCCGCTATATCGACATGAATCCCCAGCGGCTGGCCACAAAGCGGCTCCGGCCGGGCCTCTTCCGCGTGCAGAAAGGCATCGCGGTCGGCGGCCGATCGTATGACGGCGTGGGCAATGCGACCCTGCTGATGAGGGAGCGCTTCGCCACCGTCCACGTGCGCCATCTGATGGTGAAGCAGGCCGAGCAAGGCAACAGCACACCCCTGCGCAACTATATGAACTCATGCGTGCTCCAGGCCCGCGAGGGCGTCGTGATGGTCTCGCCCTTCATCTCGACTCAGGAGAAGCAGGTGCAGCAAGTGCTGCAGAGGGAGCAGAAGCCCCTGATCCTCCTCTCGGCTGACGGCTTCCGCGACTACTACAAGCCTGCCGACGTGCTGTTCGATGCCTGCGCCGCGGGGCGTCTGCTCATACTGAGCCCCTGGCCCTACGACGACGGGCGGCGCCACATCAGCCGTGCCGACTGCATAGCCCTCAACGCCATGGCCGAAGAAATCTGCAACAATCTCAACAACGAATAAATAAATGAAATACTTATGTTCAGGGAGTTTAGGAGTTTAGGAGTTTTCGCGGCTTTCAGCCGCTGGAGTTCAGACGTTAGTCCATACCCATCGCCATCAGCGATGAGACTATCGTCTAAACTCCTATACTCCTAAACTCCTAAACTCCCATAATCTAAACTCCTAAAAAGATGGCTGCCCTCCGACGCATCATACACATCGACATGGACCAGTTCTATGCGGCCGTAGAACAGCGCGACCGCCCGGAACTGCGGGGACTGCCCGTGGCCGTCGGCCACGATGCGCCCCGCGGGGTGGTGGCGACGGCCAGCTACGAGGCGCGCCACTTCGGCGTCCACTCGGCCCAGGCCATCCAGACGGCCAAGCGGCTCTGCCCGGGCCTCATCATCGTGGAGCCACGGTTCCATGCCTACAAGGAGGTGTCGGCACAGATCCACACCATCTTCCACGACTATACCGACCTGATCGAGCCCCTCTCGCTCGACGAGGCTTTCCTCGACGTGACGGAGAACAAGCGGGGCATCAGCCTGGCCGTCGACATCGCCCGCGAGATCAAGACGCGCATCAAGGCGGAGACGCAGCTGACGGCCTCGGCCGGCGTCAGCTACTGCAAGTTCCTGGCCAAGATTGCCTCCGACTATCGCAAGCCCGACGGTCTCTGCGTCATCCATCCTGACCGCGCCCAGACGTTCATCGACCAGCTGCGCGTGGAGCGCATCTGGGGCGTGGGCCAGAAGACGATGGAGCACATGCACCGCATGGGCATCTTCACCGGCCGCGACCTGCGGCAGGCGTCGCTGGCCCACCTGACGCGCGAGTTCGGCAAGATGGGGCGCGTCTTCTACGACTTCGCGCGCGGCATCGACGAGCGCCCCGTCGTTAGCGAGTGGGAGCGCAAGTCGGTCAGCTGTGAGCGCACGTTTGCCGAGGACCTGACCACCCCGGCAGAGGCCGAGGCGGTGCTCGCCACGACGGCCGCCGAGCTGGAGGGGCGCATCGCCCGCAGCGGCTTCGAGGGCCGCACGCTGACGCTGAAGGTGAAGTATGCCGACTTCCAGCAGATCACGCGCAGCCTGACCCAGGACCAGCCGCTGCGCACCGTGGCCCAACTGCTGCCCCTGTCGCACCAGCTGCTCGCCCAGGTCGACCTCACGCCGGCCCACCCCGTCCGTCTGCTGGGTCTGGGCGTGTCGGGCTCCGTGGGCGACGTCGAAAAAAAATTCCAGCCCCGCCAGGAATGGAAGGAGCTGGAACTGGAGTTTCTGCCGTGGTGAGCGGCGCCGCGATGATTATTCCGTTATCGCTTCAAATACTTTTTCCCATTCACGATATTGATGCCACGCACAGGCTGCGACTGACGGCGGCCCTGCAGGTCGTGGAACGTGGCGCCCGTGGCCGTAGCCACATCAAGGGCGCTGATGACGGTCGAGGCATCCTTGATGCGGGTCAGCTGGAGGTCGAAATAGTCCTGCACGGAGAGATAGCCCGTCTTGTTGATGCCGATGCTGACAGGAGCCGACGCGCCGCTGAGCTTGCCGGCCTGGGCGTCGTAGCTGAACGTCAGGCTGGGCAGCAGCTCGCCCGTCTGGGCGTCGAAGGCGGTGAAGAACATGGGATACTCCACCTCTTCAGACTCGAACGTGCCCAGATACTGCGGCAGGGTGAAGACGACCTGGCTGCCCTCGATGCGGCCCTCAACCCAGGCCTCGGGCAGCGACGGCCAAAGGCCCTTCACGTAGAAGGCGTCGCCATCGGCAGCGGCCGTCACCTCGCGGGTGTCGACGGGCGCCGCCTCACTGTCGCGGCTCGTCAGGGTGTAGGTCTCAGCGGCCAGCCCGACCGGCACCTCGACGAGGGCGTCGGGCCCGGCGGCGATGGTCATGCCCATGTAGAACAAGACGTATTCGAGGGCCGTCTCGTTGACGGTGATGAAGACGAAGTCAGTGGTGCGATAGCCGTCGGCCGTCGGCTGCAGGATGATATCCTTGATGGTGAATGAGTTGTCGCTGTTGAGGCGGGCGCCATGCAGATAGAGAGGGACGCCGTCGATGGTGCCGAGGAACTGTCCGGACTTGAGCGTGACCATGCCGTCACCGTCGCGCAGGCCCCGCACCCAGGCGGAGGGCAGCAGATTGGTGACACCCTGAATCCAGAGCGTCTCGACGTCCTCGTCGAAGCCTACGTTGACACGGCTCTCGTAAGGTGTGTATTCGGCGCCGTCGTAGCGGGCCGTCGTCAGATAGCAGGAGCTTGTCGGCAGGCCAAACGGGGGCTGCTGCACCTCGAAGTCGGCCTCAGTGTAGACTGACTCGAAGTCGCCCGAGCCGAGCCACACGCCGTTCAGATAGGCGAAGTCCTGGCCGATGGCCGCTCCCTGCGGGTTGTCGAAGGTGCGGATGACGAGTCCCACGACGCGCTGCTGCGACGTCTCGGTGAGGCGGATGCCGTCGTCGCCGATGGTGTAGACAATCTCGGTGCAGAGGGAGTCGACAACATACTTGGCGGTCGACTCATCATACTTGAGCACCTGCATCTGGTAGGCCATGTCGAACGAGCGGGTGTAGTCGACGTACTGGCCCGTCGGCACGCTCAGCGAGCGGCCGTCGGCACCCAGCGTGCCTTCCACCCACGACCCGCCGTAGGTATAGGTCGAGACGGGGTCCTGCAGGTAGACGTGCTGTCCGTCGGAGGCAAAGACGATACTGATAGTGCCCGACTGCTGCTGCACGCTGACGTCGCCGGTGTATTCGTCCTCATGGATGACATAGCCCTGGCGGTTGTAGATGCGCAGCTCGCCGTCGGGCTGATCGTAGATCACGTTGTGCTCCTCCTGGGCCTCGATGCCGAGGCTGAGGAGCATCATAAGCATAGTAAGTATAGTTTGTTTCATATCGTTGGCAAAGTTACGCATTTTCCGCCGAACGGCCAAAGAATCAGACTAAAAAAGTGGAGGTTCGCCCCCCGTCGGGGCAAGCCTCCACCTGAAAATGTAAGGTTTTTGTCGCTTACTTACGCAGAGAGCGTGTCGCTCACTTGCGCACAACCTTCTGGGTCTGGATATGTCCGTTGGCGTCGCGGGTCTGCTTGATGACGAGACCCTTATGAGTGCGCTCCACGGCGCGGCCCTGCATGTCGAAGTAGCGGGCGTCGCTGTCGGCCGTGATGGCGTCGATGCCGGTGGTGATGGTCGACGAGCCGTCGTTCCAGACGATGTTGGAGACGTTGCGCTCGCCAGCGCCGTAGTAGACGCTCTGGATGCCCACCTTGGTCCAGCTCTGGAGCTCCTCTATCTCGTCCTCGAGATAGATGATCTCGCCGCCACGATAGATGTCGTAGCCGTCGAGCGTCCAGGGCACCTCGGTGACGTCCTCAGTGAAGTCGACGCTGTAGAGGTCAGCCGTGAAGGTGTAAGGCTGTGCTACGCCGTCCTTCTCAATCCAGATGATGTAGTAGAGCTTGTCGGTCAGCAGGGTGTTGCCCTCGGTGTCGACCGTCGGGACGCTGGCATAGATGGTGCTGTAGCCCACCGTCTCCGAGATATTGAATTCCTCGAAGGTCGGGTCGGCCGGCGTAGCGGCCACCTCCTCCATCTTGGTGATGACTACGTTGCCGAAGAGCAGGTAGTAGTAGAGCGACTTCTTGTCGCCGTTGAGGGCCACGATCTGGTCAGTGGTGAACGTGCTGGTCTCGGGGTCGTAGTTGAGGACGACGTCGGCGAGCGTGTTGTCATCATTGACAGCCGTGAAGAAATACGGGAAGGTGTAACCCCAGAATGAGAGCTCACCCATGTACTGGTTGGCGGGGATGACATACTGTCCGGCCTCGTTCTTCGTGGCCTTCACCCACAGGTCGGGCATGTCGGGCGACAGGCCCTGGATGTAGACGTCGTCGCCATCGAAGCCCACCTTCACCTGAGCCTCATAGGGCTGAGCGCCCTCGTCCTCATGGCCGCTCTCGACGGCATTGGCCTTGAAGATGTAGGTCTCAGTGGCCAGGTCGGCAGGTGCCTCGACGGGCTCGAGCACCTGAGGCTCACCGGCATAGAGGACCACATCACGCCAGTAGCCCCAGAATCCGACCTCCTCGTTGCCGTCGTTCTCAAGGATGAACGGCGTCTGCATGGTCAGCGTCTGAGCCTCAGCGTCGTAGATGAAGACGATGTCCTCGACGGACGTGCCATCCTGAGTGCCGGCCAGATACTCGCGGCCATAGTCATCCTCGCCGACGAACTGCCAGACGGGGATGGTGACGGTGTTGCCCTCCAGCTTACCCTTGACCCATGCCTCGGGGAAGTAGTAGGCCAGGCCCTGGATGTAGACGAAGTCGCCGTCGAAGGCCACGCCCGTGACATGCTGGACGTCGACAGATTCATTATTGCCATACTCATTGGGGGAAGTGTAGACACCCTCGATGGTCCACGTCTGACCCTCGATGCCATCGGGCAGCTCAACGAGCTCGTTGACATTGAAGTCAGGCTTGCCATTGATGACGTACTGGAAGGTGAGCTCACCGAAGACCAGTCCGTTGAGGTCGTTGACGACCGTGCCGGCGGGGATGGTCATGGTGTAGTGGCCAGCCTCAGTGACGTCGGTGAAGGGCACGTAGAGTCGGCGGTTGGCGATGACGAGGATGTTGGCGGTGTACTGACGGCCGCTGTCCTCGTTGACGAGCGTTGCCTTGACCTCAGCCTCAGGATCGACGAGGTCGATGACGATGCCCTTGAACATGACGTGGAAGATACCGAGCGACTCGACCTCACCCTCCTCGGGATCGATGACGATGTTGGCCTCGGCGTCGCCGATGAAGTAGCGATACGAGAGGGCTCCGATGCCAGCGCCGTTGAAGCAGATGGCGCCGTCAGGAATGTTGAGCCAGTAGACGCCGTCGGCGGTGACTGCCTCTTCGAGTCCGATGCTGACCGTGCCGTCCTCGTTGAGCTCGATGCCGGCCTCAGCGACAACCTCGTCGTTGATGTCGACGAGCTGGATCTCGGCGTCCTCCTTGACGGTGACCTCCTGGTCGCCGAAGCTGATGGTGAAGTTGTAGAGCTCCTCCACCTGGCCCTCAGCCGGGTCGATGGCGATCAGCTCAGGATTGAAGACGGGCACCTCGTCGATGAGCAGGTTGGTGACCGACATGCCGTACTGGTCGGCAGGCGACGTGCAGTGGATGCCGAAGTAGTAGTAGCCGTCCTCCTCGACCGTCACGGTCATGTTCGAGTAGTTCTCAGCCTCGGTGGGCTCCACGTTCTGGTTCTCGATGACCTGCACGCCGGCGGCCAGGGCCTCTGCGGTGGCCTCCTTGGCCAGTTTCACCTCAAAGCTCTCCGTGCCATTGGTATTGGAGCGCCATGCGTCGATGCTGAAGCTGTAGGTCTTGCCGGCCTCCAGACGGATCATCGGCGTGACGAGCCAGTCGTCGCCGCTGTTCGAGCCATGCCAGCCATAGCTGGCGCTGGCCTCCTCGAAGCGCCATGTGGCGTCGTCGCCATTGGCGTCGATGACCTTCATCTCGTCGCGCTTGTCAGCGCTGTCGAAGCTGTTGGCATAGGGCAGCTCGTCGATGACGACGGGTGCGGGCAGGAAGAAGGTAGCGCCCTGGAACATCTGGATGTAGTTCAGCGCGTACTTGTCGCGGTTGAGCACCAGCCACTGCTCGGTGGTGATGGTGTTGGTCTCGGCGTCGAAGTCGAGGACGACATCCTCAAGCGAGGCGGTGCCGTCGGTGGCAGCGAAGTAGTACTTCGTCTTGAACCAGCCGCTGGTCTCGCCCATGAACTGCAGGGCGGGCACGACATACTTGCCGTCGGCATTCTTCGTAGCCTTGATCCACAGCTGAGGAGCGTTGGGGGCGATGCCCTGGATGTAGACATCATCGCCGTCGAAGCCCACCTTGACGTTGGCGTCGTACTCCTCAGAGTCGTCGGCCGAGTAGAAGATGACGCTGCGGAACTTCCACGTGTCGCTGGCGAGGTCAGCGGGCGGGGTGACGGGCTCCTCGACCTTGGGTGCACCGGCATAGAGGATGGTGTGGAGCCACCACTCGAGATACTCGGGGTTGATCTGGTCCTTCTTGTTGTAGTTGATGTAGATGAACGGCGTCACCTGTGTCATGATCTGGGCGTCGGCATCGTAGTCAAAGACGATGTCGCAGACGGTCTCGCCATCCTCAGAGCCGACGAGATAGTACTTCTCGTCATATTCAGGATAGTCAGCGATGAGCTGACCAGAGGGGATGATGACCTTGCCTTCACGGATGAAGCCCCTGGCCCACGTATTAGGATCATAGCCGAAGAAGCCCCTGATGTAGACGTCGTTGCCGTCGAAGGCCACCTGCGTATCATCCTGCTTATCCTGGCTACTCCAGTCAGACTTATATTGTCCCTCGATGGTCCAGCCCTCGAGCTCCACACCCTCAGGCAGCACGACGAGAGCGTCCTCCTCCACGGGATCAACGCCGCCCTCGATGGTGTACTCGAAGTAGAGCTCCGCTACGGCCTCGCCGTCGAGCGTCTTCCGCAGCTGTCCCTTGGGCACGGTGAGTGCATAGTTGCCGTTGATGTTGAACTCCTCGCCGAGTGTGATGTACAGCGACTTGCCGCCGATGACATAGCCTGTGAGGTTCTGTTCCTGTGAGGTCTCAAGATTGGCGAACGTTACGATGACCTCGTCGCCGTCGGTTCCTTCCACCATATAGTTATTAAAGGTGATGGTGAAGTTCTGCAACTTGTCATAGGTACCCTCCACGGGATTAATCTCGTAGTCGGGCATGGCGATACGGTATGGGCCGAAGCTCAGTGGGACGAGCGACTCACCGTTGTAGAAGATAGATCCCTTGTCGATGTTGAGCGTGTAGACGCCGCTGGCGGTCACCTTGTCGGACAGGACGACCAGCACGCCTCCTTCCTTGCGGAGTTCCAGCAGTCCCTCGTCGATGATTTCAAACTCACCTTCTCTGTCGCCGGGCTTTGTCAGTGTGACCACGGCATCCTCGTCGATGGTGACGGACTGGTCGCCGAAGGTAATGACAAACTCCTCAAGCTCCTTCACTTCGCCCGGATACGGGTCGATGGCAATTGCCTCATAGTTGAACTCAGGAGCCTCGGGTGTGACGTCCTCGACGAGGAAGTTGTCGACGAAGAAGTAATAGGCATTGTCATACACGGTGTAGTTGTGGATACCGATGTAGTAGTAGCCATCCTCCCTGACTACGAACTCCGGATTTCCGAAATTCTCAAAGGTTACGCTTTCAACTACGGACTCTCCCAGCACCGTCAGCCCATTGGGCAGAGCGTCCGCGCTGGTAGCTGCTTTCACCTCGAACGTCTCAGGATAATTGGTAGCAATCGATCTTGCGTCGAAGCTGATGCTATAGACACGACCGGCTTCCATCCAGATGGGAGGGAAGTAGAGCCAGTCGTCGTTGTCATTTCCAACTGGGCTATATTTGAGATAAGCCACAACGTTTGTTGTTTCTTCATCTTCATACGAAAGATCGAAGGTATTCCCATCTCCATTGCTGTCAAGGACTGAGACTTGGGTATATTCCTCTTCACTGTCCAAGCTGTTGCTGTATGGCAGTTCGTCGATGGGAGTAATCTCGACGGGTTCGGGAACGAACGGTTCCCCGTCAATATTGAGGTCGACTTGGTCGTTGAAATCTCCAGGTGATACGACAAACTCGTATTCGTGTCCGGCCTCAAAGACATAGTCGTCCTGACGACCACCCACGGTGCCATTCTGCGACGCAATCCACATGCGGTCGCCCGGCGTGGGGTTGGTGATGCACCAGTCGTACGTGCCGGCAGGCACCTCAATGGTGACCGAGCTCTTAAAGACGATATTCTCTGTCGTGAGCGACCCGTCAGCGTTTTCGGGTATCTTATACTCGAACTGGGCGTAGACCTCTTCAGAGGCATCGCCAGATTCGGTCAGCGGTCCGCTCTCTGGGATGATGTCCCCGTAGGCTGTAGCATCGGCGTCGAGCAGCATCTGATAGCCAGAGCCGTCGCCCCAGACATCGCCGGCGGTCAGCGTAATGGTTGCATAGCCGGCCTGAGCCTTGAACGGGCGGCGCTGTGCCTTGAAGGCCGGCCTTGACTTGAGCATGGCAGCCTTCTCGGCCGAGATCCTCTTGTACTGCTGGTTGGGCCTGACGCCGTTAGCCAGCTGCTCACGTGTGAGCTTCTCTGCCTTGACGAACGGTGTTACCTTCGTCAGCCTGTGATGTCCCGGCAGTCCCTGCAGGAAATCATACTGAGGCGCCTGTTGCCATTGCCACGTCATGGCATTGGCGGGCACGGCCAGCAGGAGAGCTGCCAGCAGAGCCATGAAGGAGATAAGTTTCTTGTTCATACGCTTTTAATTTTTAGTTAATAAAATAAATAAAGTTAAGTTCTTGAGCTATTTCCGTGCAAATATAAGAAAAAAAATAATAAGTTGTTACTTTTTCTTTAATTATTTTTACATTTTTGCTCATTATTGTATATTTTGAGCATTAAATTATCAGAAAACGAGCCCGATTGACGCGTCTGTCGGGCAGAGGTTGCGCGCCATGGGATTGAAAAAGAGACGAATATTTGTGTAATCGGAGAAAAATGATTACCTTTGCAGGCTGAAACGAACAGAATATCAGAAGACAATGAACATCGAGACACTCATCAGCCGGGCCGCCGGCGAGGCCGTCCAAGCGCTCTACGGCATGGAGGCCAGCGAGAAGATGCTGCAGCTGCAGAAGACGCGCAGCGAGTTTGAAGGCAACCTGACCCTCGTGGTCTTCCCCTTTGTGAAGGCCGCCCGCAAGAGTCCTGAGCTGACGGCCCAGGAGATCGGCGACTACCTCGTGGCCCACTGTGCGGCCGTGAGCAAATACAACGTGGTGAAGGGATTTCTCAACCTCAGCGTAGGCCAGGGTGCCTGGCTGCAGCTGCTAGAGGCCATCGACCATGACGACCACTTCGGCACGAAGGCCGCCACCGAGGGCTCGCCCCTGGTCATGATTGAATACTCATCGCCCAACACGAACAAGCCGCTCCATCTGGGCCATGTGCGCAACAACCTGCTGGGCTGGAGCCTGGCCCAGATCATGGAGGCCAACGGCAACCGCGTCGTCAAGACCAACATCGTCAACGACCGCGGCATCCACATCTGCAAGTCGATACTGGCCTGGCTGCGCTGGGGCAACGGCGAGACGCCCGAGTCCAGCGGCAAGAAGGGCGACCACCTCATCGGCGACTACTACGTGCTCTTCGACAAGCACTACCGCGAGGAGGTGAAGCAGCTCGTGGCCCAGGGCATGGACGAGGAGCAGGCCAAGCAGGAGGCGCCACTCATCAAGGAGGCCCACCAGATGCTCGTCAAGTGGGAGCAGGGCGACGCCGAGGTGCGCCAGCTGTGGGCGACGATGAACTCGTGGGTCTACGCCGGCTTCGACGAGACCTACCGCCGCATGGGCGTCTCGTTCGACAAGATCTACTACGAGTCGCAGACCTACCTGCGCGGCAAGGCCAAGGTGGAGGAAGGCCTGGAGAAGGGCCTCTTCTTCCGCAAGGACGATGGTTCGGTCTGGGCCGACCTGACCGACGCCGGCCTCGACCAGAAACTGCTGTTGCGCTCCGACGGCACGAGCGTCTACATGACGCAGGACATCGGCACGGCCGAGATGCGCTATGAGGACTACCCCATCGACCAGATGATCTACGTCGTCGGCAATGAGCAGAACTATCACTTCCAGGTGCTCTCGCTGCTGCTCGACCGCCTGGGATTCAAGTGGGGCAAGGACCTGGTGCACTTCAGCTACGGCATGGTGGAGCTGCCCAACGGCAAGATGAAGTCGCGCGAGGGCACCGTCGTCGATGCCGACGACCTGATGCAGCTGATGGTCGACGATGCCTACCGCACGTCGATGGAGCTGGGCAAGTTCGACGACATGACTGAGGAGGAGCGCCGCGAGATAGCCCGCATCGTCGGCATGGGCGCCCTGAAATACTTCATCCTGAAGGTCGATGCCCGCAAGAACATGCTGTTCAACCCCGAGGAGTCGATCGACTTCAACGGCAACACGGGCCCCTTCATCCAGTACACCTACGCCCGCATCCGCTCGATCCTGAGAAAAGCCCCCCTGTCGTCCCCCGAGGGGGACACGATAGACAAAGCCGCCTGCAAAACTACAGAAGCCCCCTCGGGGGCCGTAGGAGGGGCCTCTCTTTCAGACAAGGAGATTGAACTCATCCAGAAGATGAACGAATTCCCCGCCGCCGTCGAGCAGGCCGGCAAGGACTATTCGCCGTCGGGCATCGCCAACTACTGCTATGAGCTGACGAAGGTCTTCAATCAGTTCTATCACGACTACTCCATCCTCAACGAGCCCGACGCCCAGAAGCGCCAGGTGCGCCTCGTCCTGGCCCGCAACGTGGCCAAGATCATCCGATGCGGCATGTCGCTGCTCGGCATCGAGGTGCCGGAGAGAATGTAGGGGAAGTGAGAAGTGAGAAGTGAGAAGTGAGAAGTGGGAATTGAGAATTTAAATCCGCCGGAATGGCGGCACGACACGGTGCTGCCGCTGCCCATGGAGGTGACGGCCGACGCGTGGGCCGTCGATGCGGCCTGCTCGGGCAACCCCGGGCCGATGGAATATCAGGCCATCGACCTGCAGACGGGCGCCCGCGTGTTCCACTTCGGCCCGATGCGGGGCACGAACAACATCGGCGAGTTCCTGGCCATCGTCCATGCCCTAGCCCTCTGCTGGCAGCAGGGTCTGTCAGGGAAGACCATCTACTCCGACTCCTACAACGCCATCCTGTGGGTGCGCAAGCGGCAGTGCAAGACGAAGCTGGAGCGCACGCCGCAGACGGAGCCGCTCTACAACATCATCGAGCGGGCGGAGGCATGGCTGCGCACGCACGACTATCGCAACCCCATCGTCAAGTGGGAGACATCGAAATGGGGCGAGGTGCCGGCCGACTTCGGACGGAAATAATCCTCAGCCGCCGACAGCCGATTCATACAGAACAGAGGGTATGCCAATTGCTTAGCTTACCCTCTGCTTTTTTTCTACCACGAATGACACGAATTGGCTGCGCACGGAGTGCTCGCCCCCAGGTTCGTTGTTCTAAAATTCGTTTAATTCGTGGTCCTTAGTAAATGCAAAATTATATATTGGTACAATTTGGCGGCCCCTATAGGAGGCGACGTGTCCCCACGTCGCACGTACCGCAAGTGTCACGTGAGGACACGTGACCTCCTAAATCGTATCAAGTTATTTCTTAACGGTCACTTAATGAATAAATCGTTCTGTCACTTCATGAGACGCTGATAGCTGACGATGCTGTTGTCGCCATAGCGGGCCGTGGATGCGACGACGGCCGTGGCGGGCAGCTGCGGGGCGCGCGTGCCGTCGCTGACCGTCAGGCTCAGGTTGGTCTCGACGCGGATCTCGTCCCACAGTCCCTGGACGAGGAACGACTCGAGCGTCTTGCGGCCACCCTCGACGATGAGCGACTGGACGTTCTGATGATAGAGGCTCTCCAGGTCGAGCGGGTGCTGGCGGTCGACGACCAGCCGCTTGGGCGAGGGTCCCGCCCAGTGGCGCACGCTGAGCTGCGGATGCTCGCGCTCGTCAGTCACGCGTCCGACGAGGATGGCGTCCTCCTCGGCCCTCAGCTTGTGGGCGAGCATCTGCGTGAAGGGCGACGAGATGGCGAGCGCCCGTCCGTGGTCGTCGATGAATCCGTTGGCCGTCTGCGCCCATTTCAGGATGATGTAAGGGCGGTGCAGCCGATGGAAAGTGAAGAAGCGCCGATTGAGCGCGCGGCACTCCCGTTCGAGCACCCCGACGGTGACGTCGATGCCGGCGTCGCGCAGCTTGCGGATGCCGCGGCCCTGCACCTCGGCAAACTCGTCCTGGCAGCCGACGACGACGCGCCGCACACCTTTCTTTATTATAAGGTCGGCGCAAGGGGGCGTCTTGCCGTAGTGCGAACAGGGCTCGAGCGAGACATACATCGTAGCCTCGCCGAGCAGCGGCTCATCCTCGGCCCTGACCGAGGCGAAGGCGTTCACCTCGGCATGGCCCTCGCCGCAGCGCACGTGGTAGCCCTCGCCGATAATCCTTCCGTCCTGTCCGGGCAGACAGATCACGGCCCCCACCATGGGGTTCGGTTTAGCGTCCTGCCGCCCGTTGGCGGCCAGCTGCAGGCATCGCCGCATGTATTGTTCATCGATGGTCATCATACCTCTTATATTTATCGGCTTCTATTAACTAATGGTTATTACACCGCTTTGCAGCAGGAGGCGACGTGTCTCACGTCGCAAACCTGCAGCTTGTTGCGACGTGAGACACGTCGCCTCCTACTATTGCGCTACAAAATTACGAATAAAATCTGAGCCGGCAAAGAATCCGGCCTCACTTTTTCCCGCCACCCGCCGCAGGAACCGTCGGGCG
>Ga0310695_10000865_pt1 | contig 74073 bp, 86 predicted proteins | sample RumenRJG_04DNA_FD_203882 | JGI IMG/M metagenome (GOLD analysis project Ga0310695, IMG submission 203882) | Bovine rumen microbial communities from Lethbridge, Alberta, Canada - RJG_04 (v2) (version 2) | ecosystem: Host-associated > Mammals > Digestive system > Stomach > Rumen | place: Canada... | reverse complement strand
CCTGCCTCAAAAGCGGTCTGTGCGATAAACTCGTTATCGTCTGTTTTCCATTTCAACGCTTCTTGGCGTATTTTTTCGTTTCGTGTCATAGCTATTTCATAGTGTTTCGTTTTCTTTACCCCCGTCATGCCGATAGGACAGCAACTGAATGATTACTGAATATCCGAGAGGTCAATGTTCTCCAGCTTGGCTCTGCGCTCCAGTACACGGAGATACAGTTCCATGCTGGTCACCTGCTCGTCATAGAGGTCACGAGGGCAAGTAGGAACGAAGTTGAGCTTCTTGTCATCCCATGCGTCGAGCATCTTTTTCAGACCGTCAAAGCGATTTTTGAGTTGGATGTACTCAGCTTTGAAACGCTCCTTGTAGTCCGGCGAAATCATCATATCGCGGGTACTGGCGAGGACTCGGTTCTTGGCGGAAGCCTCGGTCTGCAAGGCATAGCCTAAGAGAAACCAAACCTTATCCTCAATCTTCTCCAGACAAATCTGCTTACCAATCTCTTCCGAGTAATTGGCAGGGTCAACACATGTGGTTGATTCTCTGAGAGTGAAGCCATTCTTCATTCTCACTGTGACGTAAGTACATGGTTTGCCAAACTCATCAAGAGTTCTGACGATGACATCCTGCATGTTCTCTTTTACCTCTTCGGGTGTTACTGTAATGTTTGTTTCCATAATTGTGAATTTAAAATTTGATTATCATTCATTCCGTATCTTTATTTTAAGACGGTGTTTGCCGCTTTCAGATTGGACCACAGACGACTGTATTGTCTATGGAATACCTCTTTCTCTTTTTCATTTGCAAGGCGATAAGACGCTGTAGACAATGTTATTAAACCGAAGCGCATTTCTTCATCGAATATGAGAAAATTGGCCGCGAAAGTTTCGTCGTTGATGTAACTTTTGAACACAGCGTAGCAACCCCAGTACTTATCCGTAGTAAGTATGTCGCCTTCCTTCCATGACAACGACGGCGGAAGCTCAATCTCCTTGTAATTGTCCATGATTATAGCTCCAACTTCGGAGTTGATTAACGCAACGCCAATCTCATTGTAGTGATTAATGAAATATAAATAGCCGTCGCTATCTGCGAGTTCGGACTTTGGGGCATTGGCTCCCAGTTCCGCAAGAATGTCTATGACTTCTTGCTCACGGCCTTCGCGGCCCTTAATGAATACCTTTTTCTTTTCTTCCATATTCCTTTAATCTTTTAATGGTTTCTCCGCATTGTTCAAGTCCTCCTCAAATTCATCGACTTCTCGTAAACTCTTCTTCATCTCGCCCTGAGTGCGGAAGACATCGGAATAGCCATTAATAGCACGGCGCATAACATCCGCCAACGCCTCTTTACCGAGCCACGCATCCTGAAGTTGAACAACGCTGATCTTGATATTCTTGTTTCCCCAATTAGGGTCGAGTGCTTCTTGTCCGAGCATGAGTGCCTCATGATCGAGGCTGTCCATTGCGCTCATCCACATCTGTCCGATATGGCGGATGGAGAATGCACCGAAGATGTTCCGAAGCACAGAGGACTTCAACAATGGGAACCGCTGGTGTGCTTGGTCCATAGACGCTTCAAAACCAATAGCAGCAATACCAAAACCGTTCAATGCCGTGAGCGCCCAGGCCTTCACATCAGCATCTTTAATTCCTTTTTGCTCCAAATAGATACGCCATTTATTCTGAAGGCACGTGGCGAAATCTCTGTGCTGTGTGTAACTATAGCCACCCATTACCTCCCACATTTGAAAGTATTCACGGTCGGTAATATCGCCGTAACGCTTGCGAGTCTCGGGAGCCATGTCAGCGAGGTGGAAGAATCCGTACTCTTCGCTATAGAGTAGTCTGCGCTCGTATTCCTCGAAGGCGAAGAATGCACGCTTGAATTCATACCAGATACTGTAGCCACCCTTGATACGCTTCTTGGCTCCAGGATAGCGGCGGATTACATCCATGGCTTCCAATGCCAGCTGGTGCGCCGCGTTGTTACTTATCCCGCAGATGAGTTTAACAAGGCCGGCCGCCTCGCCAACATTCTGCGCCATTAGCTGTAGGTCTTCTGTTTTATTCTCGTTGTTCATGTTCTTATCTCTTTTTATCGTCCCCATTCTTTAAGCAAGTCATGTTCTCTGCCACCTCTTCGGGTGTTACTGTAATCTTTGTTTCCATAATTTACTATTTTACTTGGTTATCTATTTTCTCTTTATCATACCCAGTCGATATGATTTTCCGTGATGAAGAAATGACTTTTGCAAGAAGACTCGAAACAGCCAATGGATGGTCTGAAAGTGACCTTTCCCTTATCTTCGATGAAAGTCCACTGATTCCGAAGTCCCTTGATGAAACTGATGTGATTCACCTCTCCGCATCCGCAAGGACAGAGGAAACAAGCGACCTCATGCTCACGACTGATATAGATTTTTCCAAACTCCATATCTTTCTTGTATGGCAATTCCTCTGTAAATACAGGCGTAAATTCTTGTAGTCTATTCATTCTCGTTCAGTTTTATAAAGTCCTCGACATCCATATAGTCGATACCGAAGTTCTCGGCAGTCTTCTTGTCCGAGTCACTAAATTGTCCGGGCTTACCAGAAGCATCTCCAATCATCAAAGCCTTCTCCTTGTCAAATTCCGACCCAAGAATTATCGTGCAACCTCGTGCCGCTTTCACAAGCATACCCGTATTAGGCTTTCTGTTCTCATCGCTTGGATCGAGCGAATCACAGTAATAAGACATAACCAAAATGGGTGTTATGTTTTCTATGAAAGTCTCAATTGCTTTAAGTTTTGCAACGAAATCAAACGTTGAAATATACTGAGGGATGCCACCTTGATTGGTAACAATGGCAATAAACTCTAAACCGTTTTCTTGATGCAGCTCCTTTATCTTGTCGAGCACATCTTTACGGATTCTGAAATCCGTAGCGTCCTCGGCAAATGTTTTCCCACTTGCCGTTTTAATCAGCGTACCATCAAGGTCGCAGAAAAGATATTTATACTTTTTCATAGCTGTAATGTATTACTTTACTGTTGCAAATTCTCCATTCTCTTAGTCCAGGGATTCCAGAACTTTCCTATCGCCAGTAAGCGGTTTACGAACTCAGCGGTTTCTCCTTCCGTTGCCGGACGAAAATCTCCGAAATCACAAAGTCCACCGTTAAAAACTTTATCATCAGTTGTCAATCCGGCGTATACCATAAAGAATGGCAATGTACTATCAGTGGCTTTAAAGATTGCGTAATCAATACCGAAAGTTTGAAGAATGTTTCTTCTAATCAAAAGTGTACCATCCTCCCAAAAATGATCTTCTGCAGGCAGACTAATGGGGTTATAACAATCCATGATGACCTTAGCAAGCTCGAGATTTTCAGACATAGCACATATTTCATCATCGTGATCCATAAAGAGTATATACTTTGGATCATCTGAACAACCTGAAGCAATATCTGTTGGTTTCCCACCAAATTTTGCAAGCAAGTCCATTACTTCCTTGCCGCGTCCTGGTACACCACGTAACCAAACTCTTTCCATAAGCGTAATGTTATCTGCGTTTATTCTTCTTCGACATTCTCTTCTTCTCTCTCATCAGCTGTCTACGCTCTCTGCGATTCAAGCAATCACGGACGGTCAGCTCATTGCCCTCCCCATCCGTCTTGAAGGGTTCGTCGTAAAAATCAGGTTGTTTCTTCTCCATATTATTTTCGTTAAAAAATTGTTTCTTGAATTCTTCAAACTCTTGGCTATGATAGTAGTCTTGCAACGCTTGACTATCTGCTGGATGTCTTTGTGGCATGGCTATTATTATCTTTTAAGTTCACACGCCGTGCAAGGACGAACGTAGTAGTCGGGGTACTTGCCGTTCCGGTAGCCGACGTAGCCCGAACCGAAGGCGACGCCCCAACTGCTCCACGCACCGCCCTCGCTTGATGACCAGTATATTTCCTCTTTCATTGGAGTTCCACCTACCATTTCAAGAGCCTTGTTCAGCTCTTTGCGAAAGAGAAACATGGCTGCGAGCTGCCCGGCAGTAGGAATGTACAAGTCAGCATCCAACTCGAATGCAATACCAGCCTTTCGAAGATGCTCTGTACAAGACTTCATGTCGAAATCATTAATAGCCTCGATTTCGCACTTGTAGAATGAGGAGGTATCTTCTGGGTGCGAATCATCAGAAAACAGAGGTAATTCATCACCCTTCAAATCTTCCTTAGCAACAATCCATTCGTGGCCATGATAGCTAACCATGACATTGAACTTCTCTGGATTTTGCACTACACCAACAGCTCCGAAAGGAATTGGTGGAAGTCCCTTCGTAACAATATACACTCCGCCCTCTTTGACGGCCTTAGTGCGCCCATCACCTTCATCTGCTCGTGGAGCACAAGTAACGATCGGGCTCCTGTCTCCAATAATGAATGACACATTTGCCTTCGCTTCGTCAAGGTCGCTTGCGTAGTTAATAGCTAACCGCAATAATTTTAATTTCTGTTCGTCTTTCATAATTCACTGTTTCTTGCATTTAACGATTTTCATTATCGCTCTCGGTTTGTCGCAGAACTCTCGATTAACCCAAATAGCGTTATCTTCGTACAGATAGGTATCAATAGGAGCGAGCTTCAATATCTCGTTCTCGAAATCTACTGCTAACAGCATCATCTCGACATCAATTGTTGGGTGCCTTTGATGAAAGATTATAGGCTCGCAGCTCCTGAATTTATACCTTGCGAATTGTTCTTCTGTCATCAGTTTCTAACCATTCATCTTATCGTTTATTTGCTTTAGTATTTCTTCCCGTTCAGCTTCGGACGAAGCTCGTTGTACTGCATCTTTTGCTCAACGAACCACCATAAATCATAGTCTCTGCCTGTAATCTTCTTGAAGCAGTCGGACAAGATACTGATGAGACCACAGATGTACGATTCAAGTTCACCGTTTAGAATCGAGCTATGAAGAACACCAGCAAGACAAAAGAGGACGCCGGGCAGTTTCAAATTATCAAATGCTTCCGAAATATGAGATACAAGTTCTTCTTTTGGTGTAATAGACAGCTCGATTCCTTTCCGCCCTGAAAAGTCAAGCAATCGGATGACCACATCCGCAAGCTCGTCTTCCAGACTGTCCTTGACGTGCGCCTCGAAGCTCTCCTTGAAAGGATTTCCAAGCTCCATATCCTCCACAAATCTTACCACATTAGCGTGCAGTCCCTTCTGGTCCGCATTGATAGCCTCGCCCATCTCGCTCATCACGAGACCGAGCCAGAAGGCATCCGGTCTCTCCTCCTCGTGGAAGCCGTGTGCAACGGCTGTTTTATACGCACGATCTTTCAGTGCGTTCAGTTGCTTATTATCCATAATCTTTAATCAGAAGTTACAATATCCAAAATCAACAGTACAAGCGAAGTGTCAGCAAAAGTCAGCAAGAAAATCGGAAAAAGATCACCACTCGAAAAGGCCCAATAGTTAAAGTAGGCCAATAAAGCGAGCCACCCCAAAACGAGCTCAGTACGAGCCAGAAACCTAATCACCCGATGCAAACGGCTCTTGCTCTTTTTAATTTCATGAATTTCCATTGTCGCCACACTTAGTTACTTTAATATTTCTTTCGCTCCCGAATGGGCTTGTATGCTCGAAGGCGTCGTTGGTTATGTTGGACCTCTCTTCGGGGTTTTTCTCCAACCACATGCTATGTTCGATTACCTTCTGCATATCGAATAATACGTCTGCGGTATCGTCGTAACCGATGCCGTGGTTCTCGCCATATTCCACACCCCAACACAGTTCACGGAGCTTATGTATCGCTTCTTCGACCTCGAACCGCATAGCGTACCATTCGTCGCTACCAATCTTCCCGGCTTCCTTACCCTTGTGGAGCTTCTCAAACGCGTTCTCACAGCACTCCTGAAGCGAGAAGTCGAGCTGGCCGAGGATCAGTCGGTCTGTCACCCGGCAAGCGTAGGCAAGGAGCTTTAGCTGCCGCTCATTGAGCGTGATGATGAATTGTTTATCGTTTTTCTTTTCCATTGTCGCCACACTTAGTTACTTTAATGTTCCTTTCGCTCCCGATTTGGTTTGTATGCTCGAAAGCGTCGCTGGTTATGTCGCACCGCGCCTCTGGGTTTTCCTCCTACCACAAGGCATGTTCCATAACCTTTCGCATATCCAAGAGGATGTCAGCGGTATCGCTGAACCCTATGCCGTGGTTCTCCCAATATTCCACTCCCCAGCACACCTTGCGGAGTGTTTGTATAGATAGATCGACAAGAGACTCCATCATATTCCACGACTGGCCGCCAAACTTTCCAAGGCCATCATCCTTATGGATCTTCTCAAACGCATCCTCGCAGCACTCTTGGAGCGAGCAGTCGAGTTGACCGAGAATCAGTCTGCCTGTCATCCGGCAAGCGTAGGCAAGGACCTTTAGCTGCCGCTCATTGAGGGTGATGGTGAATTGTTTGTCGTTACTTTTTTCCATTGCTGTTTTCTAAGATTTTCTTTGCTTCATCAAAATTTTCGTACCACTCCTTAGCCGAATAACTGCCCTGCTTAAACCCGTAAAGGAAACGGAGCGTGTCGGTAACATCGGTTGGCAGCGTCTCACTGTAGACGTTCAGCACAAGGGGATAGTAGCCGTATTTGTCGGAAAGCGCGTGCATGACATCAAAGACAGAGTCAAAGCCGTAGTACACTTCCGACATATTCGTACCGACCCCGTCGTTGTTAACCACGTAGGCCACCTGGTACATCTTCATCGGCTTATCAACGCCTCGCATATACTTCGCCACGAGTGCAGGATTGCGCTTTTGGATAGTATGGAAGAGAGCCTCGACATAGGCATTCACCTTATCACCTTCGTATGGATTGCTGCTGCCACGTGGATAGCAGCACACTAAGTGGTTAGCGATGCGTTTGTCAGTGACTGGATTGATGCGGCATGAATATCGTCCCACCGAAACCTTTGAGTCGTGCCACGCCAGCAGGAAGCTGTCAACGTCGTCCAGCTTTCCGGCATACATCAGAGCTTTCAGAGCTCGTGTCTTGGCCGTCTTTGTGAAACGTCCGAATTCGGGGTCGATGACAATTTCTTCCAACCTTGTCCATTCAGGTTTCTTTTCCATAGTCTTTAGTATTCTGGAAACCGATTGATGTAGTCCACAGCCTCGCCAAAGGTGTGTATCTTCTCTGCGTCGGCATCGGGTATGCTGATACCAAACTCTTTCTCTGCATCCATCACCAGGAAGGCGATGTCGAGACTGTCAGCGTCGAGATCCTCGGTGAAGTTGGCATCACACGACACCTCACTGTCCTCTACGCCTAACCGGTCAATCACGATGCTTTTTAACCGTTGTTCTGTTGCTCTCATGGTTTTCTTATCTTTATTATCACTTATCTTTGTTCTCACGCTTCTTCTTCAGCTCTGCAACCAGCGAGTCTGCAAAACACACAGCCTCTCTTGCTGCCGCCGTTCCACTAATGCCTTCAACAACGTGACAGGATGCGTTCCAATGTGTACTTGATGACACGATTCCCTGCAAGGCAGCAACGGCCGCACAGTTACGTACCTGTTCCCAATTGGCGTCGGCTTCCATCTGAAGCCCTTCCTGATGCGTATTATTTTCCATTGTCTTTTGTTTTGATTGTTACACCCCGAACTCGAATTCTTCCAGGCTCGGGTACTTCTTCTTGCGTTTCTTCTTGGGTTTGTCATGCCCCCATTTACGTTGTGAGAGGAAGCAGGGACAACCCTCCCATGGGATACGGTCTAAATCCATGCCGCAATAAATGCTTTTCTGACAGTGACACTCGTTACGATAACCATAGACGCAGGAGTGGCATTTGGGTTGATAATCTGTTAATGTTACCATCTCTTCCAATTATTAAGGTTCCGCAGTCTTCACGAGCACCAGTTCCCTTTTCGACTTCACCTCGTATTTCCGACGCAGCTTCTTGGTCGTCTCATCGCTCACGAGGGCAGCGATCAGGAAACGGATGCCGTCTTGCCGAAAGTAGCAACAACCGGCGTCGCCACCATGATAGGCCACCGAGTACATGCCGAGGCACATCATCACGTCACGCAGCCACGTCAACTCGTTGCACGTAATTTTGTAGCCATCTATCCACACAGGATAGAAGAACGCCGGGGTGCTCTCGGCACTGATTACGCCCCTGCGGTCGCATATCGGACACGGCTCTTGCTCGGTCAGAGTCTTGTCTTGCATCTTGCAGCGGTAGCGGTAAGTCACCCAGCCGTCGCCGTTACATTCGGGGCACGTCTCATACTTTGTTGTCGGCACCTGGCCTAAGACAGCGTTGATGGCATCAAGGGTGATTGTGATGGCGGGTTTCTCTAACTTTTCCATTTTATCGAATAGTTCCTCGATACCCGGCGTATTCGCTGCTGTAAACCATGTGACGGCAGGAAAGAACGATACTGGGATGTTGACGGCATGTTTGCCGTCGGTACCCGTTACGTGTTCACGCTGGATAAAGGGATCGGGATGTAACCATTCCCAATCGTCCTCGTTCTTCTCCTTGCTGACAGACATCTGCAATGCCCGATGCAGTTGATAGTCTGTAAATGTTCTTGTAGCTTTTGTTGTTTCCATAATTTTATTGATGATGGTTATGAATGACTGTCAAGTGGCTATTTCCATTTTGGAAACACCTCACTTCATCAGTTTTAAGAGTGGTAGTCCGTCCTCATAGAATTTCCGGATGCTCTCTTTCCATTTCACGGTGAAGCCGTACCTTTGAGACAGCTCCGTCACCTTCTTGCAGAACCGCTCACACTGCTCGTGGTCATAGCGGTCCTTCTTGTAGGGCGACATCAGTCCGATGCGGTATTCCGCCGTGACGTCCAGTGTGTCGAGGATCATCTTCAGACTGCTTTCGAAGTCTATCACTGGCTCCAAGCTCACAAAGGTACGGATGTCACAATGGAGCAGATGGTTGAGCAGGATAATGCGCTCTCTGTTCGTCGGAGCCCCCGGTTCCAACTCGTCGTGCCCGGTGAGCGTCACCCCGATGGTGACGTAATCCCTCCATGCCACGAGCTGCCTAAGATAGTCGCCCTCCATGGTGTTTCCCACTTTCGTCCACCAGGTCGCCTTTGTGAGGATCTGTACGGGTACCTGTTCTATCCGGCACTCCTGCACGCACCGCATCGTCAGGGCTATCTCCTCCCGTTGCATGGGGTCGGTCGAGAAGGAGAAGAAGAGTCCCGTGCCCGCTTCGAGGATCTCATCCCGGTGTTGCAGCAGCTCCCGACGAAAGGTCAGAAAGGCTTCTTCCTCGTCATTCCCAACCATCGTCTTCAGTACGGGTTTATCCACACCGAGGACGTTTCTCCATGCTCCCCGACGGCAGTAGCAATAGTCGCACTGATGGCGGCATCCGTTATATAGATTGCACGCCCACGCCCCATATTCTCGTGCCGCGCCCGAAGGCTGATAGATACATTTATTACTCATCGTCTTCCAATCTTTAGATTTTCACTGCCCCCGATCTGGCGGTCGAGATTGATGTTCTTTCCGTCACGATAGCCCTCCATGAGCGCATTGCCGTTCAGCTCATCGTAGTTGACAGAGCCACGCCTCTCTTTGACATTCAACTTTTTCAGATAGTCGTCAATGGCCGTCTTGTGTGTCACCACGAGCGCACGCTCATCAGAGGTAGGCTGACGCGACTCGAAATTTTTTATCAATCCATAGTCAACGCCAATGTAGTAGGAATGGAAGAACTCATCCACTTCCTTCTCACCTATCTGCAAGCGAGCTACCGACAATGGCATATCGTGAATTGAGTAGTAATCCAGAAACTTCTCCTTGGCCAACCGTACAAACGCCTTGACGAGGTAGTCGTAGAGCTGGTGACAGACGGCGATATTGTCTTCTTGTCCTACAATAACCACCTGCTTGGTTCGTGGCGATATGAGCGACTGACAATAGTTGTATCGGCAGATGATGCCGATCAGCTTCTGCTTCCACAGTCCGAAGTGACTCATATAGGATATGCCCTCCGATTGCTCTATCTTCGGACCTTTCCGCTCGCCGTCCTCGCCCATGACATCCGCCATCGACAGATTGTACTCTGTCAGCAGCCGGTGCACGCCATTGGCGGCAGCATAGGCTTCGCCCTCACTGCCAATCTTCTCAGCTCCCTCTTTTAGGGCCAGGAGCTTCTTGATCTTCGCCAATATGCGCTTGCGCTCTTCGTCGGTCAACTTAGCCATTATTCAAACTCATCAATGGTTTTATTGCTTCCAGTCTCTGCTGCGCCATCGTTGGCTTTATGCTCAAAGACATCAAGGATCTTCGTCTCGACGATGCTTACGATAACATAATCTATCATCGTGTGGCCCATAACCTCGTTGATAGTCTTTTGTGCACTCTCGGTGGAGCTGCCCTGCACGAGGTAGTAGATGGTCTGGTGCTTTTCCTTCTCCGTCTTCTCGTCGATGGTGATAAACTGGAGCTTGGCCTTGTACCACTTGTCGTCCTTGCTGTTTTCCGAGAAGAAGATCTCGTGATAGCTCGTTGGCGTGATATTCTTGACAGAGAACTCGCCCGACGTATAGTCTTTTGCCACGGCAGTAATCTTCGCCTCGGCCTCGGTGAAGCTCATTGCTTCGACGACGTAAAGTTCCGTCACTTTCTTCTGGGTTCCGTCTTCCTGTACTTTGTCAAGGCGGACCTTGGTTTCAAACCACAAACTTGTCTTTGATTTCATTGCTTTTAGTTTTTATGATTATACTACTTTTCCCTATTTGGCATCCAAAGGGTTCTCGTTGAAGATGCTCATGATGTAATAGATGATATTGTTCGTCACGTTGGCGATCAGATCACTGATGCTTCCATTGTTCCGAAGCAACACGTCGATGTCGTCCGGTTCCAGCTGCATCCGTCCCTCATCTCTGTGCGCCCGCTCTGGGTCTATGTCGCTGCACGTGCTTCGTTTGACGTACATCACCCGAAGTTCCAACTGGTCGCCATAGAACCGTTGCAGGTAGCGGTAGCCCTCCACGTCGATGACGTAGGTATTGATCTTCCCCGTCGCAAGGTCGCCGGGTAACGCCCAATACTCGTAGTCTCCATACTTGGTATAGGCCAGCACATCCTTGCCCGTCGGCACTTTGTCCTTCCCGACGAAATGGTGCTCCACGCCTTCCTGCTCTCCTTCCCGCATCGGACGAGTGGTGTAGCTCACCACCCGGTTGAAATGCAACGGGAAGGTTCTCGCCAATATCTCCTCGATGGTCGTCTTGCCACTCCCTGAATGGCCGATGATGCACAGCACTTTCTTCTTCATAGTTTTCCTTTCTCTTTTAGTACCTTCACGAGCTGATTATAGCAGTCCTCCTCTGGCCGACCCGTATATTCCGCGTCGAGAGCGGCCATCATCCGCATCACTCTGTTGGCCGTATGCCGCAGCACTTTCGGGTTGGGGATCGCCAGGAACCGCTCTTGCAGCAGTAGCCGTCGTTGTCTGTATTCATATTCTGTCATGGTCTATTTCAATTTCTAATTGGTCCGTATTTACCACCTCCAGTCCATCAATGGCAAGAAAGGTTCCGAAGGGGTAGGAACAGATAACACATACCTTTCATTTCATCATTTATCGTACACACGTTTGTGCTCTGAGATTTATCATAATCAGTACTATGTGCGGGTAGGGCAGTACGTGCAAAAACTGCACGAAGTCCATGCTCCGTATGCCCTAAATACTGATGTTTATTCCGCACAGGTTCATCTGCCATAGGATCGCATGTTGTATCTTTTCGGCGATGATCACCGCATCGGGGTGTGCAGGTCCGGTGAGCTGACGCAATCGCAGATCGAGGATCTCTTTCCACTCGAAGCCGTTGTAGGTATAGACGGCACGACTGGCGGTCTCCAAGGGCAGACAGGCTCGTGCGTCCTGTGGCTTCACACCCAACCGCAATGACAAGCGGTAAGCCCAATCAGCGACATGCCATGAGAGGCGGATGGGCAGCGTGCGCCACCATGAATGGCTCATCTTGTCTTTGTGCCATGCCAGTTGAAACCACGACCGGCAGATGGTGATACCACCGAACTTCTTTCCGAAGTTGACGTATCTCGTACTCTGCTCGGCGATGCTGTTGGGCGACTTGCGGTTCAGCTCCCTGGTGATGGCAATGCTCGTCGTCACGCAGAGTGTGTGGCGCACCAGCATCATGATAGCTTTCTGCTTGCTCTCCCGTGCCTTGGCCCGGAACACCGACGGGTCCACTTCATACTTCCCCAGCTCTCCCTCAAATATGGCGGTATGCTCGCGCACGAACTGCCCGTTGGTACTGATCCATGCGGAACGCTTGTTCAGCACGTAGCACCCGACATAGTCCTTGTTCTGTAGGAAGTGGATCACCCAGTCGGCTTTCAATAGTTTAATATCCGGGACAATATAGTAGCGGCTCTCGTGGCGGAACATCGACATGTGCTTGTTGGCTTCGAGCCGAGCCACCATCTGCTCGTTGTCGGTGGTCTTCTCTGAGGCGTAGCACACACGGGCGCATTTCGCCACATGTGCCGCACGGTCTTTCGACTGCTGCCAGTATTCTACGATTGGATTAATGTATCTCATTGTTTTCTTTTATTCTTAAATACGAATTATGTAAAATTCATTATCTATTGTTTTTTCTTTTTGTCCTTGGGTTGGTATTCGCTGGCCGTGTGGGTCTGACCGTAGCGTATCATCTTCTCACGGGTTTCTTTCCACCGTCCCGACTGCCAGTTGCGTCTTTTCGCTTCCTCGATGATATGGTCATAGAATGCTCTGTCCAACGGCGGCTCTTTCTTGGCGAGTTGCATAATTTTGCGCGCTGCCGCCCGTTGCTGAGGATTCATACTCTTTAGCATGGAGCTGCTCACCGAAGTGTTGTCGCCGTGGGTGATGATGCGTAGCAGTTGTCGGCGGCGGTTTGCCATACGCTTCATCCAGTTGCGCACACGTCTCACCTCTTTCTTACAGGCTCGCCAATAGGCTTTGCGGGCACCCTCCTCACTGTCGCCCCGATATGCCCAGACGATTCTTCCCGTCAGGCAGGAGCGTTTCAAGACGACGACTTTGCAGTCCTTTTTGTTGACCATATCTGTTTATCGTTTATTCGGTTTGTTTATCTTCTTTCTCGGTCTCTCCCACCGCTTCCGGGTCGTGATCGAGAGCGGCCTGCACATAGCTTTCGTTGCCCTCATGCCCCGGCTCGTAGGGGTTGGTGGGGATGGCTCCCGGTCGATTGTGGTAGAAGTAGTGGACGAAGACATGCGCACTCAACTCTCTCGGCACCCTTTCGCCCGTGCTCACCACCTGCCGATATTTGTTCTTGGTCATTTTCTCGATCGGCTTCCCCTCGGCATCGAGTTGTGTGAGCCATGCCCGCATCTGTCGTCCGCCGTGTCGTCGGTAAGAAGCCGTGTTCAGTACCACGTCCGGATCCATGACCACCCCCATGCGGTTCAGACAGGGTTTGAGGTATTTCATAATCCGCTTCTTCGCCTTCTCGATTGTCGCCGTCGTGACGGTATCGCTCTCCGAGTCTAACAGACTGATCGCCATCTCCTGCGGGGGTATCGGTTGCCCGTAGTGGGCATTGTCGGGCGTGTCCTCAAAGTAAGCGAGGAGCCAGTCGGTGAGTCCCGCGTCCTTTGTCATCGCATAGATCTCACGTCGCAATGATCGGCTCTCCGTCGGTGGGAGGATGGTGTCGGTCGGGTGTTGGAAGAAGAACTGCGCACAAGCGAGGAGCAGGTTGCGCAACTCGTTCAGCAGGTCGTCGGACAGTCCGTTCGCCACCTCCTGCACGCCATACTGCTCCATAAATTCATCCTTTGGCGAGAAGTCCAACCATCGTCCGTCGTCTGTGGCGGCATGGTAGTAGTCGCTCGTGAAGCAAGGATAGATACGTCCTTTCGTTGAACCGCTGGAGCGGTCGAAGGGCTTGTTGCTTGCGATGAAGAGCTTGGGAACGTCGTCGCCCCGGAGGGTCACGGGCTGCTTATATAATGTCTTGCACACGAGTGATACCGGGGCATTGTAGAGCTCCTCTGCCTTGAAGCCGTCGGGCAGCTCATCGACGCATACCAGACTGTGTACGCCAGCCACCACATCTCCGAGCATGATGCTCAACGTGATGTTGTTACCGTTGATACTCTTTCCCGCCACGTTTGCCGATGAGGGTCTTACGGAAGCCAACATGTCAATGACCGCACTCTTGCCGTTTCTCCCGCTTGCTTTCTGTTCGTCACTCACTGCATAGTCAGTGAAGTGAACGATCTGCTGACGGGCACGGCTCCGATGGCGCGTGATGGCATAGCCAATGGCATGTACCTTATTGATGAAGTGCATGTCCTGCATCTGCTTCTCCGTCTCCGTCAGTTTCTCTCCGAAACTCTCCTTCTCCCAGAAAATCCGTCCGAGGTTGTAGAGGAACCGGAAGTGAAGCGGCATCTCGTTGAGCGGCTTGTCCATGACGAGCTTATATTTCCAGAGTTGCTCCCATTGTGTCCACCGTCTGTTCTCGGCGGCACGCATGGCGGGGGTGCTGCACTCCTTACTGATCTCCTCATGCCGTTTCTTCTCCGCCTCGTATCTCGGATGGATGATGATGCGCCACGGCTGCTTGATATAGGAGTAGTCGCCAGGCAGGATACACTCCTCGTTGGTGACATAGGGAAGCTGGGCATATTGCACCGCCTTGATCTCGTCTTTCGTCACCCTCACGGCACAGTTGGCGAAGAAGAAATGGTCGAAGTCCTCTCCCCACGAGTGTTCGTTGATGGGTGTTGTCGACATCGTGTTCATCGTGCGAGGGTCGAGCCCCTTGCCGGTGAAGATGGTGTTCACGAGGTTGGCCTTATAAGGCGCGTCCTCGTCGGTGATATGTGCGTCTATCCAGTTGAGCATCGCCGTGCGGCAGACACTCTCCAGCTGACTGCCCGCTCTCGACGTGTCGAGGTAGCGGTAGGTATTGTTGTAGGAGAGCTGGTAGAACGCCCGTTGACCGTGCTCGTCCTGCACGCAACGGATTCCTTTCGCTCCGAGGAACTGAAGGAGGTTGGCCACGCTCAGCACATAGCGCACGTTGGTCTCCCGCGCTCCGTCCTTGTCTTTCTTCGTTGTCGGCTTGTCGATCCAGAACTGCATCGTCAGCGCATTCTTCAACAAGCGCATCAGTGCCTCCGAGGGGTTGTTCTTGCGAAGGTCGGGAGCGAAGTGTTTCTGTATCTGATGGAAGCGTGTCACGAAATCGGTTACATCCTTTAATCGTTTCACTTCCCCTTTCTTCTTAGCAGGGAGGGTGACGGCCGTCATCTCCTGCGGCAAGCGCACCCAGTGTACCTTGGGGTTTTCCAGGGCAATGGCAGCACTGCTTGTCACGCCCGTGGTGTCGAGGTCGTAGCAGACGTAGATATTCACGGCCACTGACGACATTCTCACTAAGAGTGCTTTCAGCCAGTCGTCCACCATCCCGTCCTTGATACCTGCCAACTCATTGTGAAGCCACAGCACATGAGCGTCTGTTGCCGCCCACATCTGCATGGCATCTCTCGGACCACTACAAAGCACCAGTCGTTTCATCTTTGCCTTGACGGGATTCTTGTCACTGTCACGCTCGGTGACGATGACCGGGTGACGACGGTCTTTCAGCGAGTCAGCGAACCACGGGCGTTCCGACTTCCCATCGTCGGTGTTCGTCTTGGCGGCTTGCCGGAGGGCTACTACCGCCACGTTATCACCATAGATCTTGGTAGCCAGTCCCTCGCTCCGACTCCAGTACCATTTGTGCGAGGGTCCACCTTTCGGCTCATATTTCTTAATGCCCCAATCGTATGTGAAGGCGAAGATGGGATAGCTCGGCCGTGACGGTATCTTCAACGACACCTTGCCACTGCCATTGGTGACAGTCACGGGAGCAGTGGTAAACGTTTCCACGGGATAGACGTCGAACGTCTTTTCGAGGATCTCGCCCCACTCCTTAGCGGTACGGCTTTCTCCCCTACCCCGCCAATAGTCTCTGTCGATGGAGCAGCGGTAGAGCGGTTGCTCTTTGTCTGTGTCCTTCGTGTCGGCCGCTTTCCGCTTCACGATCAGCGCATCGCCCTGCTGCTCCGTCGCTATCTTGGTGGCGAAGCCCAGCGCATTGAGATGTTGCGCCGTCCAGGGCGTAAGGTCAAACTCACAATCCTGCGGGTTGATGGCCTCGGTACGCTCGCTCGGCTCCGTGGGTTTCACGTCCGGGAGCTCAATGGCGTGGTCATCGACGAGCCGCTGGCATACCTCACGCATCTGCTCGGCAGTGAGTGAGGTGCAGTCGTACCCCAACAGGGCAGCCTGCAGTGCTATGGCTCCATAACCTTTCCGTCCACATCCGAAGCATCCCCATCCCGGTGCGTCCGCACCATCCTTCACACGCTGATCAACAGCAAACGAGGCATCATGGTCATCGTGGAACGGACAGAGATAGAGCACTCGGCCGTCACCCTTCGGCAACCGGACAGGCTCATAGCCGTTGGCGCGCATCACCTCTACGAGTGAGATGTTACGAAGTATGTCCAGACTCTCCTTTCTCACTTCTCGTCACCTTTCTCCAACAGAATATTCTTCAACGGATCTATCAACGCACGATAGACCGCCCGCTTCTCTTCGGGTACATCTTTCTCCTCCAGACAAGCAAGCATGAGGTAGCTCTCGGGGATGCCGAAAGCCTCACAGACGAGGTTGATGCTCTCCTTGGGCGGGAACGACTTACCCAGCTCCCACGAGCTCACCGCATTCACGCTCATTCCGATACGTGAAGCCAGATCGCCTTGTGTCATATTTCGCTTCTGACGAAGCATCTTGATTGCTTGTCCTATATTCATTCTTCTTGTTTTGGTACACCTTATTATATATGTGCTCCTTTTACATAAGCGTCGAGCTGCTTGTCCTTTTCCCGGAGGTGCTCACGGAGGGTCTCGACGAGACGGCGGCACGAGGAGAGGGAATCACGGAACTCGGCAAGATCATGCGTCAGCACTGTGTTCTGTTCGTCCAAATCCCTGGCCATAACCTGTGCGTTGCTCCACTGGTCCAAAGCCGTGGCATACATCTCTTTCAGTTTGCCCAACTCGGCAGTGGCCTTGTCAAGGCGCTGCTCCAGCTCCTTCTTCTCCTTATTATATAGGTCGCGGCCACAGAGGGCTGCCCAAAGGCGGAGGAAGTAGTGCTTTACCGCGGGTTTGATTTTATGTTTTTGGTTGCTCATTTCACATATTTGTTGTAACTTTGCCACAAAGGTATAACTTTTGTGCGAAATGACAAAGAGTTTTGGAGATATATTCACCAAAACTATATGTTAAAATTTTAGAGTATCAACCATAAAGAATATGCGATCATGGACAAATGGAGCTTTAACTTACCGCTATTCAGTCGGTTATCCGAGGTGTTAGACATCACGGGTACTGAGATAGCACGTCGCTGCGGACTACGCCAGCAGGTACTGAGTCGCTACACAACAAACGAAAATGTTGTAAGCATACAAGTTCTACTCAACCTCTGCAACTCCCTGCGGATGCCGTTATACCTTTTTGTGGCCGAGGACAACAATTTCATCATCCCCAACCGGGAAAGTGCTACCATCCCGCTCGACCAGTGGAAGCCCGTGTCGTGGAACTACGAGGCGGTAGAGAACACCTTTGGCGACGGCAACGGACGGATCAACTGGAAAGACGTGGCTGTGGTGATGAAAGCCAGTGCACAGAAGCCACACGAACGCTTTTCACTCAAACGGCGGTTCAAGGTAACGGACTTCTTCGCCACCTGCAACGCCTTCTCCCTCTCACCTTTCCTCTTTCTCAACGACCCCAACCGGGGCTGTGCCACAAAAACGGAAGAGCGCACCGCTCCCTCTTATGCTGAGCTTGCCCATCGGGTGGATCTCTTGGAGCACGACATTGCCGAACTGAAGGCGAAGTTCTCAGAGCTGCTGCGCAACCAAGAGACCTTCCTCCGCCGGATGCCCGTCAACATCCAAGACGTTCACAACTCTCACATCGGCATCAACGACCGCGTGGACATGGCGGCAGAGAAACAACCCGGAGAGAAATAACCAACCACCAAAAAAGACAAGGCAGACGATCAAAACGTCTGCCTTTTTTATACCCCCAAAAACAGCCCCCAAAAAATCACCGTACTGTTTTCGAGCAAACAGCATTGTGTTTGCTCGCAATCAGTACTTCTGATTCTAAAATTCAGCATTAGAGACTTCTCAAAGTCACTAAGGCTGATTTTTTGTATCTACCTTACGGAAATACTTTGCCCTTGACCTAAGTTCCTCAATGTATTAACTTTCGGCCAAAATTCAACAAACGCAAAGGTTATGGACATTTCACTCTTGAATATTCTTCGCACGGTGTCATGGGACTTCCGCCGCGATATGGCACAGAACTATGCCAACGGCCTGAAGAAGGCCATCGAGGTGCATCTTAATAATGATGTAGAGAAGGAGCAGGGTTACTTCCTCTCCAAGAAAGGCATCATCTCTAAAGACCCCAAGAAGTCAATCGCCGGCAACTTCCAGGACAAACTCTATGTCGGCAACATCCACAGCGTCGAGAACCATCTATATTGGAACGACGAGGAACTGGCCGACGACGATCAGGTCATCAACGTGGTAACTATTAACGGCCCTGTCACCCGTGACGGTGGTGCCTGTTCGTATGGCACCAAGGACTGGCGCGACCAGATTCTCTATGCCGATACGATCCCACAGGTCGTCGGCCACCTCTTCATCGTCAACAGTCCCGGTGGTGAGAGCGCATGCCGTAAGGATTACGACCTGATGATGGAGGACTGGCGTGCGCATAAGAAACCGGCCGTGATGTTTGTCGATGGCATGGCTTGTTCCTCTCTCATCAACCTCGGATGCCGTTGCGACCGTATGGTGGTACGGAACCCCAAGGACGACATCGGCTGCATTGGCTCGATGGCTGCGTTCTGGGCTACCCCCGATGGTGCAAAGGACGTGGACGGCTCCCGATACATCGAGATAGTAGGCGACAACGCTCCAGAAAAGAACGACTGGTATCGCAATGCCGCCGAGGGCGACTACGAGAAGTTACAGGCACTCATCAACAAGGACACCGACGAGTTCCACCAGACCGTCCGCGACAACCGTCCGTTGGTGGAGGACTGGATGTTGAGCGGCAACGTGTTCGAGGCTCAGGAAGTGATGCCGGCACTCGTCGATGAGATTGGCACGCTCGACCGCGCCATCGAGTGCATCTTTGAGTTGGCCGATGGTAGACTGACTCCTGCACGTGAGGCAAAGAAAGCCGAGCCTTCCAAGACTAACGACGAGCCGAAGGAAGAGCCCAAGGTGGAGCCAGACCCACAGAAAGAGCCGGAACCCGACCCCAACCCCGACGCACAGCCTGTTCCCGAAGGCCCGGAAGATGAGCCGGAGATTGGTAACACGGCCAACAAGAAAGAGCAGGACGAGATGTCTAAACTCAACGAGCAGCAGAAGGCTGCCATATCTACGAGGAAAGGCACAACAAAGATCGTAAACAACGGACACGTTAAGGAAGTCCACGAGACGATATTTGGCCCGGTAGAAAAAGAGATCGCTAAACCACAACACAATAACAATATGGAAGACAAAGAGAAGAAAGCCCAGCAGACCGCACAGACTGCCGAGGCACCCAAGACCGAACCTACCAAAGGCGAGGACGATCCTAAGAAGAAAGACCCCAACGAGGAGCCCGCTACAGAGCCCAACAAGGAGCCAAAGGGTGAGGATCCTAACGAGGAGCCCGCCACAGAGCCCAACGAGGAGCCTAAAGGCGAGGATCCCAACGAGGAGCCAGCCGAGGAACCCAAAGGTGAGGATCCCAACGAGGAACCAGCCACAGAGCCCAACGAGCCGGAGGACGACCCGAAGAAGAAAAAGGGTGAGGAACCCGACGAGAAATGCGGTGGCGGAGAGCCCAAGAAGGACGACAACGCCAACGACGCTCTGCGCAATGCCGAGAGTCTTGTAGCCGAACGCGACAAGACCATCAAGGCAAAGGACAGCAAGATTGCCGAGTTACAGAAGCAGCTCGAAGAGAAGTCGAAGGACAACTCGAAGAACCTTGTCGCCATCGCCGACCGTGACAAGAGCATCAAGGTACTGACGGAATCCGTTGCCGCACTGAAGAAGCAGGTCTCCGAGCTGCGTGGAGAGGTCAAGGAGCTCGCTGCCGAGCCCGCTCCCATGGCCAACGACGAAGCTGGCGTACCCAAGGACAATGGCACTGGTGCCGTGATGACAGGAGCCGTGAAGAGTATTGTCACCTCTGACATGAGTGCTGACGAGATCCGCGAGCGGCTGCGCAAGCAAGACAAGGAGATGGCCGAAAAGCGTCGCCGCCGATAAGTCTCAACGACGCCCTTGACTTCTGACAGCCAACGCATTAATTTTGCAGCAACAACACAAACACAAATTTTCGAACACAAACACATAAACAGTTAGATTATGGCATACGCAATTAGTCTTAGCCAAGTGCAGACTGTCACTGAGCAGTTGCACACCGATCTGGTCTCTCGTGCTTCCATGCTCAACGACCAGATGCTCCCAAACCTTAAGTTCACCATCACCACCGACGTAGAGAACCTCGACAAGCTCTTCCTCTTCAACGACAAGGGACTGCAGGCTCGCCAGTACCATCCGGGTGCCGTAAAGAAAGTCCAGCTGGGTAAGGTCATCGAGAACCCCGCAAAGGTGATCCTCGCTGTCACACACCCGCAGGACAACGTACAGAAGTACCGCGAGAAGGAGCCTTTCCACGTCAATCCCGACGGCACGACAAACGCTGAGCAGACGCAGTTCCTGCTCAACAAGATCGCTGAGAGCCACGCACGGGATGTACGTGCAAACGTCTTCTTCGGTAACAAGGCCAACGCCAAGCTGCCAGAGACAGCAGAGAACCAGGTGAAACTCGGCCTTTCACTCTACGATGGTATCTACACCAAGATTGCCAAGGCTATCACCGATGGCACCATCAGCGAGGCTATCGGCAACCTTGTCAAGACAGGCGATCTGATGTCATCAAGCGTCGATCCAGAGGAAGCCTATGAAGCGTTCAAGGCTATGTATCAGGCGCTCAACGACGACCTGCGTGCTGCCGAGGAGTTGATGGCATACGTCAGCTCTCCTCTCGCCGACAAGATCGTCGAGGGTTACATGGTCAAGCACCCGCAGCTGGCTCCCGATACACTGAAGGAGGGTTGGAAGTTCTCTCAGATGAAGAACGTTACGCTCGTCACGCACTCTGCTATGGGTAAGGGATCGGAGATTATCTTCGCTCTCCCAGGTATCTTGGAGTACATCTGTGACATCCGTCCGGAGGGTCAGGCCAACATCACCGTTGAGCGCAACAGCGACGATCACAACCTCTACGACTATCAGGTTCAGACCGCCCAGGATACGCGTGTCCGCGACTACTCTCCGCGCTCTATCTGTGTCAACGACCAGACCAACGTGCCTAACAACGTGCCTGCCGGCGACTACATCGCTGACGTGTTCACCGTTGATTCTTCCGACACGAAGGAGGGTACGGCCGAGATCACTTCCGGCAAGAAGGACCTCTACGAGGAGGGTGACGTCATCACCGTCAAGGCTACTCCTGCAAGCGGCTATAAGTTCGTAGGTTGGAACGACGGCGCAAAAGAGAACCCCTACAACTACAAGTTCGGTGGTGGCAACGTCAAGCTGCTGGCTCAGTTCGAGAAGGCTGAGACCGCTCCCGCAGGTGCTGGCGCTTCCGCAGGCGCAGGCACAGGTGCTGGCGCAGGCACAGGCACAGAATCGGGCTCTGAGGGCGGTAAACAGCCCGAGCCCTAACAAGTCATAGGAGGTGCTGCGGCGGCTGGCCGCTGAGTCAGTCGCCGCCCTCTTATCGGCCCATTCAAACAACAACACAAACACAAAATAACAATTACGACTATGACATCTTGTATTCCAAAATCCGTTATCTCCGGCGCAACTTGCACAGAGAATCCTGCAGGTCTCGGCAACTATCTGTTTGCCGTACCTCTCGAGAACATTGCGTCCATCACCGCCAACGCCGAGAAGAACCAGTACGACATCAAGGCTAAGGCAAAGGCCGGAGAGTCAGCTTCTGCTACGCCCGCCCTTCAAGGCTACCGTATCGACTATAAGAGTCAGACGGGTCAGTACTCTTCCGACGACAACGGCACGGGCAAAGGCTGGAGCGGCACCGCTACGGGCCGTGTGGAGCTCTCCGAGGACGATATGGTTTTCACCAGCCGTGTCCTGCACAACAGCGACAAGTTCCTCTACTTCTTCTTCACCGGCCAGACAAACGCCGACGGCCTGAAGGAGTTCATCGTCGTTGGTAATGAGAACGGCGAGGCAGAGTGGTCTGTGAAGTCAGACACCGGCACCAAGCGCACCGACGACCACGGTCAGACCTTCACCGTGAAGTGCGACTATCAGCTCTACTCCAAGACCAAGTGGTACGGCAACATCGACCAGGCCGATGCGACGGCTGCTTCCACTACCCCTTCCTCTTCTGAGTCTCACGGATAATCAAGCTCATCCGCGTATCAATCCTCAATAGGCACGAGGCCCAGGCACTGCATCAGCGGCCTGGGCCTCTTTCTTTTTAACCCATAAAACGATACGATATGTTTATAAAGACCGAAAACGAAATCGTCAGTCTGATGCCCACGGCACGCTGGAGCCGACCGCAACAGCTCTATGGCTATCTCGAAGAGGAAGAGCGGGTAGCCCTGGAACCCCTGTTGGGAGCTGCGCTCTACGCACATCTGTGCACGGAGTGCGAGCGACTGCGCGAAAGCTATACCGACATCACCTCGACGACCATCTCCCCCACTGGCAAGGCGCGAAAGAACCCCGCCGTGCCCTATGCGCACGTGACCGACCGTCTCAACGACATCTCCAACGGCAATCTCTCTGCCGACGCGTCAGAGCCATCGGCCGAGGACAGCGACGTCACGGCGGAAGACCTGCAGACCGTCAGACTGCTGCGTATCTGCCAACAGATTGAGTTCTACAAGATGTTGGCGCACAAGGCAGGACTGCTCACCGTCTCCTTCAACGAGGGTGGCGGCATGAACGTGGTGAGTGCTGACGGCTACGATCCTGCCGACGACAAGCGCATGGAACGTGTGGCAAAGGATGCCTACATGAGTGCGGGACGGGCTGTCGATACGCTTCTCCTCTTCCTCGAAGCCGATGCCAAAGGCGACCGCCTCTTCACGGAACTGTGGAAGGAAGCCGACGCGTTCTATCTCCATCGTGACCTGCTCTTTCAGACGGCAAGGGTGCTCAACGAGTATCTGAACATCAACGGCGACCGCATGACCTACGTATCATTGGTGCGTGACATCCGCTTTTGCCAGAACACCTACATCAAGCCACGGATCGGTGCCAAGTTGCTGAAGGCGATCGTCAACTATTCAAACGGACTGGAGTCCGATGCCACGACCACCTCAGACGGAGAGACCAAAAATCCGATTCCTACCAACGCTGCCGAGGAGTTGCTTTCCATGCTCCGCACGGCCCTGGCTTTCTATGTAGACAGCCGTCGCACCACGCTCACGCCTTCCAAAGAGAGATTGTTGCAACGGGACGCGATGTCGGACGCCCAGCAAGCGATGGCCATGGCGTGCCAGTATGTCGAGGACAACCTCTCCGCACTCGGCGATGCCGTCATCGACACCCCTATCTACAATCAGGTGAAGGAGCGGGAGGCGCAAAAAGAACGGGACGCAAAGAACGTGGAGGAAGCGAAGGAACGACAAGCACGGGAGGCCCGGGAACTGCGTCACAAGAAACTCTTCACGGCGTTCCCAGCGACCTACCACATACCAACCACTAACATCAAATAACACAACGACTATGATGACAATAGAACCATGTTGCGCACAGAAACAATTCCCGATGTTGCGCGACGCGATAGGAGACAACGGGAAAACGCTTTTTGAAGGCTACGGAGATATGTCGCTGACTGAACTGCTGCCAGCCATCCTCTCACGCTATGTCGAGATCGACATGATCATAGCGGCGCCGGCCGTTCCCGACCAGGCTGCCGACATCATCTACGAATGGATGAGACGGACGTGGGGACGCATGGACGGAAAAGGCCGCATGAACTGCCTGCACAAGCTGACGATCATTGCCGACTTAGGCGACAGTGCCTCTCCCAAGGCCTCCCAGTGGGTCAAGAACAATCCGTTCCCCGACCGACTGACGCTTGTGGACAAGGCACAGACCGACACCGTGCTGCTGCTCCCCGACCTTGCGGTGACGGGACCACTCAACTTCCGCTATGGGGAACACTTCGTCTGTGAGGCCACAGCTGTACAAGGAGAGGTAGATGCCCTTTGGAAACGTTACACGGAAGTGGCGAAGCCCACCAAGCGTACCGCACGCAAGCAGAAAGCCGAGCGTAAGACAGAGAGTGCCGACGAGCCAAAGGCAGAGAGTGCCACAGAGCCAGAGGCAGGGAGCCTGCCCGTGAGCATGGACGAGACCCAAGAAGAGTCGTCTGCGACGGTCATTCGGTCAGAACAGTCAGAGGAGGACTAAGCCATGGACTGCAAGGAGTTCGACCTCAATGGTCTGTTGTCGGTCACGGCCATCCCGGTGACTGACTACTCCCCGGGCACTCATGCCTGGCAGGTGTCTCCGACCATCCCGAGTACCGATTTCTCCCCTACCCTCACGAGCGCTATCGTCATCGGGGCATTTCCTGCCACGACGGGCGGAAAACTCATTCCGATCATGCGGGGCACGGGAAAGGTGAAGGACGATGAGAGCGACAGCGTGGCCGGGCGCAAGCACACGGTCACGGTGTCTTGTGAGGCCGACGACCGGGACAAGACGACGTGGGGCTATCTGACGACCCTGGAGCGCACGCCGTGCCATCTGTTGCTCACGTTCCGTGGGGGCGCGCGTGCGTTCGTGACAGCCACTCAGGATACCTACGCGTGTGAGGTGAACCGGGAGGATGCCAAGACAAGCGTGTCGTTCAAGGTGGATAACCTCATGGGACTACAGCTGATAACTGCTTAGTTTGGATTTTCAAGCAAAGGAAAAGAAAAGGGAGCCATCGGTGCTTGGGCCGATAGCTCCCTTTGTTGTTTGCAAGTGCAAACGATTCGTTTGGTTTCGGTCGCAAGCTCCCTTGTTACGGGGCGCTTCGCTTGAAATTTTACTTAAAATTCTTACTTAAAATTTTACTTAAAATTTGGCTGGCGCAAACCGCTAAAGGAGCTTTACCCGCTCGATGCGGTTAGTAATCGGATCACGACGAAACCACACAGAGAACAGATGCTCAGCACCAAAATTGATAAGCATACCATACTCCGTATGAGTAAGACGCATGTAGTTCCACAGTTGGCGAAGGTGTGCATCGGTCGTATGGCTGACGGATTTGAGCTCTACAATCACTCCGTCAATCACCAAGTCCATACGGTAAGTTTGATTCAAGCGAACATCGTCCCAAAATATGGGCAGCTCTTTCTGCCGCTCTACTACATGGCCGCCTTTCTTCAGCAAGTATTCCATTGCTGCCTCATAAGCGGATTCCAACAGACCGGAACGGAATTTTGCATGTACTTTCATTGCAACGCCCGTGATGACCCGCATCGGTTCCAACGGAGCGTTATGTTCTTCTATTACATTCATGGCGAATTAAATTTAAGAAAACGATAAGCAGTCGCTCCGCTCCCTACTGCATCCGGTTCCGCATGGAATTTTAAGTAAAATTTTAAGTAAGAATTTTAAGTAAAATTTCAAGCGAAGCGACCAACAATCGTCGCGTCAGCCAAATTTTAAGTAAAATTTTAAGTAGAAATTTTAAGTAAAATTTCAAGCGTAGCGCCCAAAAGGAAGGGGGCGAAGCGACCGATGAGATTAATACGCTACTGCGTCATATTCCAGCCAGTCTTCCTCCACCCGAAACTTAGAGGAAAAGGGCGTGTCCTTAAAGAAGCGGCCGGTGTAGATCGTGCGGTAGTTGTTGCGGATAGGCACGTCCGTGAATGTGCGGGTCTTCAACACGGCTCCGTCGGCGCCATAGGCAGAGACCGTGATGGAATAGCGTTTCTCCGTGTCACTGCTTAAGATATAGATACTAAACGACATGGTGCCGTCCGCCTCGTGCTTGAAACTCGTCCACGATATGGAGTAGGTGTCCGTCGGCGTGATGCCCGCATGTTGTGGGAAGCTCCACTGTGTCGGCGTTCCGTCCGCGGTGATAGAAATCTTCTTCACCTCAGAGGGTATCTCGTCTTCGATGACGACCCGGAACATACCCACCGCCCGAAGCATCTTACATTCAAGGGTCGTTGTTGTGGCGGGCGTGAAGGTAGTAGAATAATAGAGCGTCTGCGACTTCTTCGTGTCCGGGAACGATACCACCCCCGTGGAGAGTGTCGTGGGCGCACTCTCCTTGTGGCCGATGGCATAGAGGGTGTAGGTCTTGCTCTTGTCGAGTGTGAGCGACAACGAGCCGAAGCCATCGTCTGTGGCGGTCTGGTGACTTTCCGCTACCACCTCACGTTTCGTGAGGGCCGTGGTGGAGTCTCCCTCCATCAGCCACACGTCGAGGCGGTTCACCACGTCACTGACCGGCACCGTAGCACGGGTTGTCACTCTTGCCTTGGCTCCCATGGGGGTCATCGTGAAGGGCGAGAAAGAGAGCGTCACCCGCTGCTTCTCTACTGATGCTTCACTGGTCTCTGCCAGTTCGGTCTGATTGGTACAAGCGGCACAGACGAGTGCCACGGCTGCGAAAGAAAACAGATTTCTCATAGCTTTTGATTTTAGGTTGATGATAAAAAAATCCTCGCCCGATTTTCGGACGAGGCAGATAAAGCTCGTATTGATTGCTTATTCTTCGAAGGTCTCCCCGACGTATTTTCTACGGCGTGTGAATTCGATGCGGTTGCCACGATAACGAGGATAACCGTAGAGCACCTTTGGGTCGTATAGGCGGATCTTGGCGCATACCCGCTCGTATTCGATACGACCACGATTAATCAGGTCGCGGGTCTCCATAGCTGCCCCTTGATTCCAACCGAAGTTGGCAAAAGGACGGAAGCCGTGAATGTCGTCCATGCAGACGGTCACAACATAATTACCGTGCTGGTTTGAAACGGATGCTTGATACATAGCTATTTGTTTTTGATGGGTGTTATTGTTATTTCGAGTCCAAACTTGTTGGCTCGTTCGATGTAGGTTTGGCGTACCTTCTCGTTGGGGATATAGGCAGCCAGGTGCTGCTCCCTGCCGTCTGCCAAACGGTAGACGACGGAGCAAGCACCATAAGCGGGTTGGTTATTCATGCTGACATTCTTTAGCGGCCACTGCGAGATAGTGCAAGGCGTTCCAGTTCCGCCACACGCACTGCTTCATGATCTTTGCGGTGGCTTTCTTGGTCGCTTTCTTCATTACCCGATGGTCTTTGTCGTAGAGTTTGAACTGCACGGTATTGCCGTGGTCCATGCGCTGATAGCGCTTGCGAAGTTTGCGGTAAGACATAGTGATTGTGTTTAATGGGTTGTTGTTGGGCGGAATAAGACCGATCCATCAGTCTTATTCTTCATCTTCACGGTATGGGCGGCCTACTTCGTCCACGGCATAGTCGTCGCTGAACTCGATTTCCTCCTCTACATCATCGGTCATAGTTTCCCGCTCAACCGTGTTGCGGTAGGGCTTAGAATGTTAATCTTTGTAATAGTCGATGTTCCACAAAAGGTATTGCTCGCGACTGGGGTTACTGCCGTCCATGGATGAAAACTCGACGCATACGTCGTAGTCTTCGGAAAAGTGAAGACCTCCGAACTCCTCTGAGATTTCAGAGGTTGGAACGATACGGAAGGACTTGTCTTTGAGAGTTGAGAGGAACTCTGGGGTTTCGTCGTTGGAAGGTGGAGGGTCCAAGTAACACAACCCGCCACCACCATTTCCGAGGGAAGCCATTGGTATTGAACAACCCTCACGTAAGATGTTTTTGATGATTGTGATAGCTTGATCCTTTGTAATCTTCGTTGTCTTCATAATCGTATGTTTTGGTGGTTATTGGTTGTAATAGTGGCGGGGTTTCCCCCGCCCTGTTTGTTAGTCGTCCTGCGGCACTCCGCCGAACTCGTCGAGGATCTCGTCCACGTCGTGCCCGGCGTTGTCACGATACTCGAACAGCCAGTTGGACCACCCAACGGGCCCGATATAGATCGGGGTTCCTCCCTCATTCTTTACATGATGATACGGATCAAAGACCCGAATATCGTAAAGGACGAAATCCTCGTCCACGACTACCTCTGCACTGACGACCGAGCGAGAGAACTTTCCATTCAGGTAGTCGAGATTTCCACCGTTATCGCGGAAATCAATCATGACTCGACACTGCTGATCTTTATTCAGCTCATCGAAATAGAACTTTGAAAGTTTTGCCATAGTTGCTTTCTTTGTTAGTTGTTAGTTGTGTTGTTTTAGGCGGGGCTTCCCCACGCCCTGTTTGTTAGTCGTCCTGTGGCACTCCGTCGAACTCATCGAGGATTTCGTCCACGTCGTGTCCGGCGTTGTCACGATACTCGAGCAACCAGTTGGACCAGCCGTCTGCATAGACGTATAACTCTTTATCTACAAGCTGGAATGGGTCGAATACTCGGAAGTCATAGAGCGTGCCATCCTCGTCAATCACTACCTCCACATTGACTTCCTCACGAGAGAACTTTCCATTCAAGTAGTCTTCACTGCCACCGTTATCGAGGAAAGATTCCGTGACTCGACGCTGCTGCTCTTTAGGAAGCTCATCGAAATAGAACTTTGTAAGTTTTGCCATAGTTGTTCAGATTTTAGTTATTTAGTGTTAGTCTCTTTCCACTTCTCCCACTCTTTAACGGAATAGCCCTCGTCGGTTCTCATACCGAGGAAGGTGAATGAGAAGTCGTCCGACCAGGCATCGGGGATAGCGTGTACCACGGTGGGATTTCCATGGTAAAGCATGGGGTTGTTCTCCATCTCGCTTAGCGCCTTGTCGTAGGCGTCCGCCCCGCTCTCTGCGAGGACGGTTCCACAGAATGTGGTGTTGGCGAAATGGTCATTGCCGTGTCGAGCGAAGACGTAAAGCGTGATGTTCATCTCCACATGATACCAGCCACGGCGTACCTCATTGAGTGCCGCCTCTCTTTCTCGCTTGATCTCACGCTCCTTGCGTAGCGCCTCCTGTACCGCCTGGTGCTCGTTGTAGATACGCTCATGCTCTTGAAGCGTGTCGGCGAGTGGATAGGAGAAGCCGATCTCCCATGCACCACAGCCTGTGGTTCTTACGCCCACATAGGTGCAGGACTCTCCGTTAGGATACGTTCCGAGTCCGTTCGCAAACAATGCTCGGATCTTCTTCTCCGTTACCTCGTTGACCACGATGCAGTCACCGGGAGCGGTAGAATTTTTCCGTCCATAAGATTTCCAGGTGTTGATCGTTGCAATAGCTTCCTCTGGGGAATGAACGATTGCTTTGTAAGGCACATACTTGTACCCGTTCTTGGCGTACCCGCCATAAGTGATAAAAAATACGTTTGCCATATTTCTAACTGTTTAGCCCATCAGTCGGGGTTCTTAATGGTTGATTTGTTTAGGGCGGACCGCCCTCCCGTGCGCTTCTGTCTTAGCTATTGACGGACTTGACGACCGCGTACAGCAAGATCAGCGCGAAGATAAAACTCATTGGTTTAATTTTTGAAATGAATATTTTTGTTGTAGCTACGGCAAAGATAGGAAGAATTTCTGTAACTTCCAACCTTTGCCGTATGAAATTCGCAATTACTGGTTCTCTTTCTCCTGTATCATGTCGCCTATCATGTCGAAGTCGGCGAGGATAGACCGCACGAGGGTGAGATGTTTGAAGTCCTGGTCGTCGGGGGCAAAAGTCACGTCCTCACGTCCACCATCGTTCGGCATGAAGTCGGCAGAGAAGCCGACAAACTTATAGCCGTTGTCTACACCGTCCGAGTCGTCCTCCATGTCGGGGATGTCGAGCCAGAGGTTGAAGACCTTGCCGCGCTTGGTGATAGAGAAGCCGGTGCCTGTGCTCTCCGTGACCTCCACCGAGTGCTCCATGTTGATCGCGCATGAGTTCAACCACACCACAAACGTGCCGTTGTCCATCGTCCAACGGATGCCAGGCAGGTCACGACCCTTAGCCGCCCCGTTGTGGTAGAAGAAGTACAGACGGTCGAAGAGCTGACGCAGCAGCTCTTCCATGTTGTGCTCGTCATCGTAGGCCATCATCTTGCGGTCGTGATTGACAGCCCGTCCGGTGGCAGCCATCAACAGCTTGTAGGTGTCGCAATAGAGGTCGCTGTCCTTGATAACCTCCGGCAGCGTCTTGTCGCCCTGTATCTGCTTGCAGATGTCGTTGAGCAGGTTGCTTGCCTTCTTGCAGTTCTCGGTACTGATGCGGTTGATGTCAGCCGCGTAATTCTTGTCGTTGTTCATTGTTGTGTGTATTAAATGTGAAACTTATATAGTCGTATGTGATTTATTTCTTTAGCAGGAAGGCATAGCCTTTCCGTAATATATTCTTGTCGTTCTCGTCGAGGGAGCGGATAAAGTTTACGTCCATCCTCGTCTCGCCCATGTAGCCAAATCCACTAAGCAGGCATACACGGATTCCGTAAAGAGTAGAGGTCATGCCGTGCTTGAATGACCAATCGCTTAGGAATTTGTTTTTCAGTTTGTACGGCAGGTCGAGATATTCTTTTGCCGTTATGGTTTCTTTGCTCATATTGTGTAGCTTTTATTGATTTAATTTATGTATACCTCGACCGATAGTCGAGGTATACCTGGGGCATCGGTCGAGGTATACTTGGACCACTGCTCGAAGTTAACTTGGAGCATCGGTCGAGGTTAACCCCTTCCAAAAGTTGGTATACCTTCTCCCAGAAGATGGTATACATTCTCCGAAAAGATGGTATATCTTCTTCCCGGAGTTAGTATAGGAACTTTTTCACGCTGCTTCCTTCTGCTCTTTCTGCTTATCCTCTTTCAAGCTCTTCCCAATCTTCACGTCGAGGTCGGAGAGGTCGGTACGCAACTTCGTGAGTTCGGCGTCCTTGCCCCACGGTTGCTGAATGATCGTGTCGAGCTGCTTGATGCGTGACTCGTTCTCGTCATAGAGCTGCTGCCATCCGCTGATGACCTCCGGCAGACGGTTCAGGGCGAGCACCGGCATACGGCCCGTCAGTCCCTTGGCCACCCGATTGATGGTGCCGTGGCCGTTGTTGATGCCATAGACCAGTCGCTGCCCACTGACGTAGAAGTTGTTTTCAAACTCCACCTCACGGTCATAAGCATTGTCATACTGCTTCGTCTTCACACTGATGGGGAAGCCATAGACGTTGCCGATGGTCAGCATCGCTCCACCGGTGCGGGCAGACTTGTCTATCTTGATGAGCTGCTCACCGATAGCCTTGTCGAAGTCTTCCCCATCGTCGGCGGTCAGCACCCTGTCGGTGAGCTTTCCGTCCTTCCCTTTGGCGTATGGGGTGAAGCCGTCGAGGGTGATCATGCTGATAGCACGTCCGGCTTCGTCACGCTTGACAACGGCGTTGAACTTCTCGAGGTCGCTCTTGGCATCGGCGATATTCTTCTTGTTGCGCTCGTTGTCCTCACGCAGCCGCTCCTGCTTCTTCGTCTGAGCGGATTTGTCACGATAGAACGCCTTGCGCTCCGACTCTAAGGCAGCGACCCGCTTCTCCAACTTGGCACGCTCCAAGAGGTCGGTGTTGCCACTGAGCACGGCCATATACTCGGCGAAGTTCATGCCGCTCTTCTCGTCCATAGACCCCTCGTCGAGGGTACGGACACTGAGCTGACCACGTTTGAGCTGAGAGATAAACAACTGCTTGTTGTTCAGCAAGCCGAACTTGTAAGCGTCGAGCGAACGGCGCACAGCGTAGATGATGACATCCACGGTGTTGTCGGCATAGAGCTTCGCCACCTCGTTACCCTTACGGATAGCCCGGCCGTCACGCTGCTCCAGGTCGGACGGTCTCCACGGCGTGTCGAGGTGATGCACGGCCACCACTCGCTTCTGGGCGTTGACACCCGTGCCGAGCATCGAGGTAGAACCGAAGAGTACCCTCACCTTTCCGTCGTTGACGTCCTGCACCATCTTCGCCTTCGCCACATCGTTCTTACACTCCTGGATGAAACGGATCTCACTGCTGGGAATACCCATCGCTACGAGCTTCTGCTTGATGTCCTCATAGACGTTCCAACCTTTGTTCTTACCCTGATAGGTAGAGAGGTCGGAGAAGATGAGCTGCGTACCTTTCACGCTGTCGTACTTGTCGTAATACTGCTTCACGAGTTTGGCGCACATCGACGACTTGCTCCGTGGATGGTCGGGATAGCTCGGGTCTATCATCCGCATATCGAGACTCATCTTGCGGGCCAGATCTGTTGCATAGAGCATCTTGGCTTTCTGCTGGGCGTCGGTGACATAGTCCATGCCGATGAGTGAGAAGTTGCCGGTCTTGGCAAACTCCATCAAGGTCTGGGTATATTCCTGCTGGTCGGGGGTCGGCTCGATGTTCAGCAACCGGGCGTGTTTTTTCGGACGCTCGATACCCACATCCTCCGCCGTGCGGAAGTCGGTGATCTCGTTGTAGAACTGTGCCAGCTCCGGCACCTTGATGAAGTAGCGGAACCGCTCCTTCATGATGATCTGGTTGGTGATGGAGAACTCAAACTCGGTGCTCTTCTTCGTGAAGATAGCAGCCCACGCATCGAAACAGGTGATGCCCTGCTTCTTCATGGCCAGTGGCCGCAGATAGCGGAAGAGAGAATAGAGCTCCGTGAGGGAGTTGGTCACCGTCGTACCACTAAGGAAGGTAGCCCCGAGGTCTCTCTCCGTGCGCTTCTGTATCGTGCGGATCGCCATGAGAAGGTTGAAGGCACGCTTCGAACCCTCACTGTTGCCGAGCCCTGCCACACGGTTATGACGGGTAGTGAAACCGAGGTTCTTGAACATGTGGCTCTCGTCCACAAAGATATGGTCGATACCCATCATCTCGAAGTCGGACACGTCGTCCTTGGCTTCGTTGATCTCCGCCACGACATTCGCGAGCTTGGCTTCAAGGTTCTTCTTCCTTCGCTCCAGTCCTCGCAAGATGACCCGGCTGTTCTCCCAGCTATAATCCTTGGCGGCAGTCATGGCATCATCCAACTGCTTCAGCTCATTGAGGATAATCTTTCGCTGCACGTCCTTGCTCTGTGGCAGACGGCCGAACTGGTCGTGCGACATGATGATGCAGTCGTAGTCGTTATTCTTCATGCGGTTGAAGAAGTTGACGCGCTCACTCTCGTGGAAGTCCTTGTTCTGTGCGTAGAGAATCTTGGCGTTCGGATAGGCGGTCTGGTAGGTCTCGGCGATGGCACCGACATTCGCCTTCAGTCCGATAATCATCGGCTTGTGGACGATGCCCAACCGCTTCATCTCGTGGGCAGCGATACACATGATGAGCGTCTTGCCACTGCCTACCTCATGGTCGCAGATACCGCCCTGGTTCTGTACGAGCATCCAGATGCAGTCCTTCTGACTCTGGTAGAGGTCTTTCACGCCATACTTCTCCTCCAGTGCCTTTCGGTCGAGACCGGGGAAACGTTGGTGGCTGCCGTCATAGTGGGGCTTGACGAAGCAGTTGAACCGCTCATTGTATTCCTTGGCGAGCTGGTCTTTCAACTCTCTCGGCTGACGCATCAGCCAGTCAACCCAAGCGTTACGTATCTCCGCAATCTTACTGTTGGCGAGCTGTGTCTTCTCGGGGTCTTCCTCTTTGAGGTACTTGCCGTTTCCGTCGGTCTCTTTGCAGCCCAGGGAGTCGCGCTTGTATCTCCACATCTTCGGACAGGTGTCTTCCAGCGCATAGACGAAGAGGTCGATGCCGTTATAATGCGAGCACTCACTCTTCACGTAATACTGCGTGGTCACCTTCTCATTCCAGTAGTTTTCCGCACTGGCGACGAACTGGTCGAGGTTAGCGTCGTACTTCACTTCGAGGTCAACCCGATCACAGATACCATTTCCACCGGGGATGGAGAAAAGCTCGGAACCGAACTGCTCATAGAGCTTGGTGTCGATCCACCGCTCACCGAGGTTGAAGTCCAATTCCTCAAAGGGGATCGGGGTGGGCACCGCATCCTCCAAGGCTCTCAGTGAACGGACCACCCTCGGGTCAATGGTCTTGGTTAGTTCGTCCTTGCCGTCACGCTCGTCCTCGTTGATACCGAAAGCCTTGCGGATCGCCTTGGCTTTCTCCACGACATTGCCACTGATGAACTTAGCGGTAATCTCGTACTTGTTCGTGAGGGGATTGTAATAGACATCGCCGTCGAGTTTCGTCATCAGCTCCGTCTCGGTCAGTCCCGTGAGTGCCATCATGTACTCCACGTCGGGATAGCCACAGTCGTTCAAGCTCTGAGCCAGTGCTTCCTGCGGGGTATCGGCACTATGCAGCTCGCTGGTGTCGAACGCCACGGGCTTGTAGAAGATGTCGGCCTTCACCCACTGCTTGCCGTCCTTCACCTCCAGACTCAGCAGCTCCCTGGCGATGTCCGTCACCGCCCCTTTGTTGAAGGGGTTACTGTTGAAGGCTCCGTGCTTCTCCACGAACTTGTCATAGAGCTCGTTGAGTTGCTTGCGGTCTTCGGTGTCCTCGGTGAACGTCGTGGCCTCGGTAATGAAGAGTTGGTTATACACCTCGGCGATAGACTTAATCAGGTCGCCCGTCTCGTTGTCCGTATAGCGGTAGCGGTTCTTACTGTTTGTCTGCTGCTTCTCCTGCTTCTGCTGCTTGTTCTCGGCCTTCTTCTTAGCCCCTTTCTTGTACAACTCGAAGTCCACGTTGTCCGCCAAGTCCTTGCTCAGCACCATTCGCATCGCTTTGGCCATCGCTTGCTCTTCGCCCTCATACTTATAGATGAAGGTCGGCTTGCCGTAAGCGTCCGTTCCTTTCTCCGTATGGGTGGCGATGACGTGGTCCGGGTTCATAACGAAGTACATGTTTGTGTAACAGCCGTCCTCGGTATAGGGCGTGATCAGCATCGTCTCGTCCACGGTCAGTCCGCCTTTCTGCTCGTCTTTCTGCAACACCAGTAGGTCAGTACCCACCTCCGTGCCCGCCTCCTTGAAGAGGTTATTCGGCAACCGGTAGGCACCAATCAGACGGGCTTGCTCCAAGGCTTTCACGACCTGCGTGAAGTCATGGTTGAGATAGTTGCTCGTGATGATGTACGCCTCGATACCTCCGTCACGCAAACAGTCGAGACCTTTCAGCACGTAGTAGCGATGGATATACTTAGCTGCCTTTCTCAACTCCGTGTCCTTGCTAACCGTATAGTCGGGGTCATAGATAGCGAAGTCACCAAACGGCACATTGGTTGTCACGAGGTCGTAGGTGCCCAGCTCATCTTTCGAGATCGTCTCAAACCCGTTGATCCTCACATCCACGATGTCGCTGTCACGTTTCATACGGGCATTGAGTATCACACCCGTCAGCAGGTCTTTCTCGTAGGCCACAATCTTGCTGGGATCCTGATGACACCAGTTGAGGAGACCAACCACGAACGCACCACTGCCAGCAGCGGGGTCGAGGACGCGGTCGCCAATCAGCAACTTGCTGTCGAGGGCTTTCGCAATGCCGCTCACAAACTTCATAGGCGTATAGTATGCGGTGAGGGTGGACGACTTCAGTGAATCCACAAAGCTATCCACGCCACCGCCCATCGATGCAATCACCTGCTTCAAGCGCTCTATGTCGTCCCAATAGGGCAGCATACTCTTGGGCCACTGCTCCTTGGGGCGTCCGGCATAGAGCACGGCTCCGATGCCACCGAAGCCGGAATACATATCCAGTGCGCTGGCATTGCCACGTCCCGTCAAGGCGTACTTGATCGCCTCGACGTTATTCCTTAATCTCTGTAATATAGTCATCGTTATCTCGTTTTATTTCTTACTGTAATCGAACACTCGCTGAATCTTGCAGCTCTTTACGAGGTTGTCTCCATAGACGACGCGTGGCTCTCCATGATAGAGGTTGGTCTCGAACTCGTCGTGCATAAACTTGGAGCAGTCTTTCTCCGTGTCGAACACGTCTATCTGTGTCCATGTATCCATGGCTCCCTCCAACTCCATCACAATTGCATACTTTACTTTGAAATTTGCCATAGTCGTATATCGTATAAAAATTTGTCTTTCTGCTTAATCTGTTCTTTCTGTCCAGAAATATGTTCTTTCTGTCTTTCTGTCCAGAAATATGTCCTTTGTGTCTTTCTGTCTTAGAAAAACATGTGCTTCTGTCCTACGCGGCCTTGCGCTTCTTGGCTTTAGGCTTCTTCGCATAGCTCGTATTGTCGAAGATGTATTCCACGACATTACGCACCACCACCATGCGCTTACCATTCTGCATGTGGCAGAACCAGTCGCCCTTGCCTTCTTCCACCATCTTACCCACCATAAGGTTTATCATCGTCCAGTCCATATCGCTGACCTCCACGTAATCGTCATAGCCGGCCGTGGTGAATACGTCCGACACCTCTCCGAGCTGTTCCAGGATAGAGGCTTTAGCGAGTGTGCTCATAACTCGCACCGCGTCGAACAGCGAGATGCGTCCGAACCGCTCGTTCCACGGGGTAACAATGTTGCCATAGGCTGAGTTGTAAGTCTCGAACAGGCACGCTGTCTCGTTCACCTCATCCAGCATCGGGCCGTCCTCCCAAACGACTTGGTAGGCATAGCTTATCACCTTGCTTTTCGTTACGCGTATTGCCGCACCGGGAAACCGAGACTTTAGTATCTTGCGCAGGTTGCTGACGGCCACAGTCTCTTTCTCTTCGTCGGTGAGGGCGGCCGAGATAGCTATCAGCTTGTCGCTCCACGCCGCAATCAACGGCTGTTGCTCAGCAACTATCTTTGCCTTCAGCTTGGCCATCTCACGCTGACGCTCCTCCTCTTTCCGTCGCTCCTGGGTAGAGATGTCGCCGAGAAGGACACCGAACATAATAGCGCAGTTGACAGGGACGTAGTAGTCGCTGATAACATGGTCGCCCATCGGGTTGCCGAAGAAGCAATAGCGCTTCGATCGGAACATCACCACCTTGGCCACCCGCTTACCTTTCACACCCTTGTTAGGGTTAGCACTCTGCAATATCTCCCATCCGCCATAGACGTCGTTGAGATAGTTGCTTAGGACATTGCCCATGATCTCCTTGTCGTCCAGTTCAACGATGGTCTCTATCTTTACCACCGTCTCCGACTCGGCGGCGTATTTATAGAACACATGAATGAGGTCGTTGCCACTCATACTGTCCCAGTCGTAGGATCCGTCCGCCACTTGGTCTACCTTTCGGGCATAGACGTAAGCACCAGCCTTAAAGGTGTCGAATCTGACACCTTTGTTGCGGCGTGCCTCATTGAGAACGTCGTCCACTATATGGGCTTCCCGTTCTCGGCGCTCCCGTTCACGCTCCTCACGCTCAGCCTGTTCCCGACGCTGCCGTGCCCGCTGACTGCCCGAGTAGTCACCGTTGAGCTCGGCCTTGCGCTCCTCGTACTGTTGCTGCATCTCCTGAAACTCCCGGGTAGCATCCGCCTTGTCGGGGTTGCGGTCGGGGTGGAGCTGAAGCACCAGCTTTCGGTGCTTCTGCTCCAACGCTTCGAGGGTCATGCAGTCGTTGAAATAATCGTGTATCATACGTCTATAATTTTCGTATTCCAACTTCCTCCGCAAGCGCAATTGCTCACGAAGTCCTCATAGTGGTCGCACCATATCTTTCCGCCACGCTCCCCAAGGTTAAAGGGGCAGCTGGAGCAATCGTTGACATCAATACTATTGCCGCGATATTCTTCTTCAAACATGATTAATTTATTTCGTTACTCATCTTTCGGATAGAGGTTCTCGACCACATAGGCGGGGGTATAGTAGAAGTGTACCCGCCATGACTGGCACCACGAATCGCCATCGTAGTGCAGCTCCGCTTCGGTGTCCTCGCACCGTAGTCGGGAAGTTATTTCTTTCTCGACTTGCTCATGGTTCCAGATATGCGACTTGTCGAGACGTTCGATGTCGATGACCGAATGTCGGAGCGAGTATCTCACCAGCATCGGATGTTCGCAGATAAACCCGAGCGCCTTATACAAGTTGCCTTCCTGCCGCTCTACATACTGCCCGTCGTCGAAGAGGGCTTCGAGCATAGCGTCACTGTTAAGGTCCGATCCATTGTTGATAGGGCACGGCTCCTTGCGGTGGTTAAAGCGCTTCATTACCTCCTCGGTGTCCATGGCGGTCTTGTCGAAGATAGGCAGGGCGTTCTGACAAGGTACATACATCTCCGCCGTCTCTTTGCAGAGGAAGATGTCACTGTCTCCACACCCGGCTGCCTTGGCTGCCTTATAGAAGTCGGAGTAGTTGTACTTCTCGTGACCGTCGGCCACACAACCACGGTTGATGAAGTAGAGATCATTCATAATCTTGTTGATCGGTGCGTCTTCCTTATAGCCCGCATCGGTAAACTGCCCAAGCGGTACGAATGTGTAACCGCCATACTTAAAACTCTTGCTGTTGTCTGCTTTCAAACCTTTCATATTCATTGCGTTTTAGATGATTTCCAATATATCCTCCATGTCTGCTTCGTTAGCCCACCATCCTTCGGGCAGGTCATGCTCCTCGCCCCACTCTTCGAGCAGGTCGAAGATTTCCTCGTCATAGTCGGTCTGAACAAGCATGCGGTGTACCCAGTTATGGTTACGTTGTGCACGCACCACAGTCAACTTGTAATCGTCCATCTGCTCCCGTACATAGTCGAGGGCCTGTTGCAGGTTTGATTTGTTTTCTTTCGTCATAGTCATGCTATTTTTCGTTGCTTAGCAAGTTCCCTTGCGGCTTCGAGCACCGCCTGGGGGTCAATCGTTATCCGGACCTCCACAACCTTTGCGGATGGCTTAGCAGCTACTGGCTTCCGAGCGGGCACCCGCTCTTTCGGAATCTTCCACTCCGGCAGGATGGCATAGAAGCCATCAGCGTCTCGCCCGAACACGGCTTTCTTTAGCAAGGTGTTGAACCCTTGCTTGCGGCAGAACTGATAGCACATCCTGTAAACGTCGATGAGCGGATAAGTGCAACCGAACCCTTGCTTGGGGTCGGTGTCGCTCGTACCGACAAACAGTGTTACCTCGATCACCCGATACCCCACCACACAGGGGATAGCTTTTATCCGCTCGGCAAGTACGTTATACTCGTCGAAATGCATATAGAAATAGGCGTCCTTGATAAAAAACATTCTTCTTCCGCTTGCAGCCTTTTTTGTGGCCTCCATACCCTTCAGCACGTCTTGGAGGGTATAGCGGAAATCGCCCTCAGTGTAGCACGTCGTAGCGATTTCCCACACGGCTTTGCACTGCATCAGCATCGACATGGCGATGCGATAGTTGATTTCTTTCTGCTCCATAATCATGATTTCTTTTTGATGATTTCTTTTGATACCGTTCTCCAGTCCGTTCCCTCGCTCATACCGATACATTTATGCGTAAACGGATTATAGACAGGATAGACAGGTTTGGCCTCGCTCACTTGCTTGATTTCGTATAGCTCGTATGGGCTAACGCAGTCACTTGCATAGCGCATCACGTCCTCACGTGTGCTGTTCTCGTAATCGGTTACACGTGCCCCGTTAGGGCAATGCTCGACAAGTTGATAGATAATCTGCTCCATAGTCGTATATGTTGTTTTGTTACTCTGTCTTAGAATGAAAAAAGCCGACGCGTCTCACGACGGGTCGGCTTGGTCTAACTTTCAAAAATCTTACAACTACTTGAAGAATGTAAGTTTTGGGTTCTCCTTTCATGGGTGCAAAGGTACAAAAACCTTTGCACATTTTGCAGGGGTGACCGGGGATTTTTAGAACTTCATGAAGTGAAGATAGCCATCACGTGTATCTGCCTCCTTGCGGAAACGCTCCATGTAGCTGAGCAGTTCCTCGGCGGTCATGTCAAGTGCGTCAAGCTCACATTTGAGGTTGAACGACATCCCCTCGGGGGCTGCAATCTCTTCTTTCAGCTCCTCGATGGCTTCGTCATAGCTCTCCACGGGACACTCGAAATTGTCCGGATACATATCGTCGGATCCGTCAGTGGCGTTAGGGTCGGCACCCAAAATATCAAAGGCGTTATAGAGACTGCCCTGCCATCGGGGGCTGCAGGTGGTATGACCATACTCGATCTCATACTTTGAACAAACGTGTAAACTTTCCATTTTTCTGTGTGTTTAATTGTTTATGTCGTTTCGCTTATCGGGGGTCGCTCCGCTCCTTTTTTTGTTGGTCGCTTCGCTTGAAATTTTATTTAGAATTTATATTTATAATTGGATTTAAAATTATCCTGCACACCCTTTCATGCGGATAGGATAAACCTGCGGTACACGTACCGCGCCAGCCAATTATAAATAAAATTCTAAATAAAAATTATAAATACAATTTCAAGCGAAGCGCCCCAAAAATAAAGTCTTAGGCAGCAGATACGGTGAGCAGCCGTGGATGTTTCTGGTCCTCTGCAACCGCATCGTACTTGCGGAGAATATAGTTGACGGCTTTCTGCACGTCGTCGATGACGACGGGGATAAAGTCCTTGTTGGACTTCAACGCCCTGCGCCAGGAATCGACGTAGGCGATATGGTTCTCATCGAGCAACTTGCCGATGCCGAGCATAGAGCATACGCAGGCAGAGCTGAGTTCTGCCACAAACTCCTCCATCGCATAGTCCTCTGTACCAAAGGCACCATGCTGGTCACGGCCGAGCTCCTTACCCGTGGAGTGTGCCATCTCGTGTAGGGCGGTGGCATAGAACTGCTCATCACCTAAGAAGTGTTCACGCTTCGGCAGGTGAATCTCGTCCCGTGTCACATTGAAGCAACTCTGTGTGCCTCCGAAGTAGATAGGGCAGCGCCAGGCACCGCCGGCAATCATCGTCTCCAACGTCAAGTCGTGTACCCCCTCCTTGTAGTCGTGCTCGGGTGTCTGTTGGAACTCCGCATAGTCGTCGGGGTAGAGCTCCTTGAAGTTGGTCTGGTCGATGTTGTAGACCCCGTAGGTTTTCTGAACGAACCACGTCTTGCACTCCTTCTGCTCATCGTATGACATCTCGTCCCAGTCCTCGTCCGAGATTTTGTTCCCGTCTGCATCGTAGTGGAGCGGTCGGTAATAGATGACCGGGAACCGCCGCTCGTAATCCATAGCGGGCATCCCCCGCTTGTCGAGCGTTACCATCCCGTCCTCGTCAAGGATAGGCGTGGCGTTGGCACGGAGGCCATCATACTTTAGTTTGCCGTCCTCATTCTCCATCTGCGTTTTCGTGATGAAGAGCGGCGTGTTCCAGCCCTTCAAACTCACGAGCATAGCGAGGAAGAAGGCGTTACCCTTTCGGTAGGGTTTGCCCTGCCGATAGATATTACACGGCGCACCGAGCCGGGGATTGACCCACGGCATCTTGAAGTCGTGGGCTTCCAGACTGTCCAGCTCATCGAGAAAGAGCTGGGCGTACTTCTGCTTCATAGAGTCCGTCATGCGCAGACCCTTGTGACTTTTCTTTTCCTTTGCCATAATAGTTCCTCCAAAAATTTATGTGATTATTTTAAGCATCCGCCCAGTAAGTCCACGTTTTAATCTTACGGGTGCCATAGCGTTTCAGATAGGCGTTGAGACGTTTCTCAAACTTCTCACGCTCATGCTTCACACCTTCTAAGATCGCCTTGCGGTCGGTCTCCGTCATCTTCTCGTAGCCATCTTTGTATCTCCAAGGGTTTTCCTGAACGTCCCATTCCGCCCACAATCCCCACTCCCATATGTTCATCGGGGTCTCGTTGGAATAGCTCTCACGCACGAGATAGAGTGTCTTGCCATCATGCGACAGCGATTTAAGCTGCTCTATATCCTTGTCGAACTGTGCAAGGTTCTCACGGAGGAAGTATTGTTTCAGCCGCTCCTCGCTCGATGTGACGCGGTTGTAAGCGTCAAGGCCCGGCCCCTCGTCAGGCCAACAGAAGCGGTTTTCGATAGACGGCTTTTCAAATCTGAGGATGCCGCCATTCTGCAAACGCACGGCATAAGAGAACTTCTTGCAATGATAGTCAAGCATGTGACCGCTCCACGCCTTAGACATCTCCCGTCTGAACTCGGGCAACAAGGCCTTGTCGCCCGACGGCTTTTTCTCCTCCGCTTCCTCGGACTTGATAGCGGCCATGACATCGTTGAACTCTTCCTCGCCGAAGCTCTCACCGCAGGAGAGTCCGTCGGGGAAGTCGTCGGTGTCCTGCACCATCAGTTCCGGCTGACGCTCATCACTGTGGAGCGCATAACACTTACTGAGGAAGTCATCGTAGTTCTTACAACTCTTTAGGCTTATCCAGCCACCGGCAATAGAGCCGTTGTTGTACTTGGCGTATGTGCCAACATATACTTTCGGATTCATAGTATATAATTTTTGATAGTTATAAATTAGGCTGCTCTCTTTACTGTCCGCTCCAACTTCACGAACTGTGCCTTGTTGTCCGTGATGAGCTGCCGTATCTCCTTGTCACGTTTAGGCACCTCGTTGAGTACGGCACGACACTGCACGATGGTGTTGGTCTCGATATTGTACTCGATGGTGGCGAGCCGTTTGCCATTGTCGTCCTTGGCAGATAGGATGAGTGACGTGGGGTGAGCGTGATAGTCCCAGTAGTACGCCTTGTACACACAGTGGTGCATGTGTTTTCCCTCGTCCTTGAACTCCTCCACGTTCTGCAACGGGCGGATAGAGAGGTTCGGGGCAGTAAGTGTGAGCGAGAGTAGCTTCCCGAAATGTTCAGGATAGTCTTTCACGGATTCCTCCCGTTTCCTTAGCATCTCCGCATACTGCTTGTCCCAAGCCGCCCGCGCTTGTTCCTCACGTGCGGCACGGACCGCCTCCCATCTGGCATGGATAGCGCCCTCACGTTTACACTTGCGGTCATAGAGCTGCTGATGTAGTGCCACGAGGTCGTCGGGGCATACGAACTTTGGGTTATGAATATCTTTCTTCTCGTTCATAAGCATATAGAGCGTGTCGAGCCATAGCGAGGGGTCGTCGATGGTGTAGTGGTGGCGGATGCAGATATTCACCGCCTTCTCTGCCCCTTTAGGCAGACGCTCACGCTGATGGACGAGGTGGTCGAAGAGGGCTTTCTGTCCGCATTTCAGCATCGTCTCGCCATAGGGATAGGCGATGACACGGATAGCACTGAGGCTATACGAATAGTCCTCCATCAACTGCGGAATGTTTTTATATTTCCACTGCTTCGTGAGCGACTTAATCTGATAGTCGTACACCCACATGTTTTTCCGCAACCAACCGCCATACGACATACTTTTAGGCGACAACTCCCGACGGAGCACCATATCGGACCACTTAGAGAATAGATCGTAGGCCTAGGTCATCATCTGTACAGGACGCTCCCATACCATCCGTTCCCCGTTAGGGGCATACATGAAGCGCACCACCTCATAGGCAGTGACCTGGACGGGCTTGCCATATTGCAGGATACGCTCCACCCGTATCTGGCGCACCATCTGGATGTCGCCATGTGCCTCGAAGACGGCAATGTCGTTCATAGACCGGTCGGTGGTACGGTTGTAGAGTTCTACGGTCTTCTTCTCCGTCCACTTGGCGTGGCATTGTGGGCACTCCTTTTGTCCGATAGGGTTGATGGTGCATCCACACTCCGTGCAGAAGTAGATGAGCTTGCCACGATACATACGGGAAGCAAGCCCCGGCTTGAACGCACGGCGATAGAGACGTTGGGGCGCCGTGGGACCCGGATTGCAACTCAGACGTTTGTTAAGTTGCAAGCACCGCTTCTTGAAATCATCATTCGTCATCGTCGGCCTCCTTCTTTAAGTCCTCGTCGGTCTCGTCGTAATAGTGCACTGCCATAGCGTATATCTCATCTGGCGAACGGAAGATGCCCACGGCTGTCTTTCCGTTGCGGTTTTTCTTGGCGACCTTCAGCATCTTGCTGAATATATAATCGCAGCACCCGTCAATGCTCTTATCGGGTTTTACGAGATTGTCGATGATGTCGGGTCTGGAATAGAGGTACACCTCGATAGCTTCCTTGAACTCGGCGGGGATGACGTAGCTCGCCCCGTCCTTGGTCTTGGGGGTGTCCGTCTTAGGTGCACTCTTAGGTGCGCTCTTAGTCGCACGCTTTGTTTTATGCGTACTTGCCGCACTTGCTTCACGCTTAGGCTCACGCTTGGGTTGAGCCTCTCCTGCACGCTGCTGCTTCAGTGCCTCGGCAGCGGCATTGATAGCTGATAAATCAATCTTCATAGTTGTAATGTTTTTGAAAGTTTGAAGGGTCGCTCCGCTTGAAATTTTATTTAGAATTTATATTTAGAATTGGGTTTAAAATTTTCCTGCATACCCTTTCATGCGAATAGGGCGGTATGAGAGCACGGCGACCAACCATCACCGCGCAGCCAATTCTAAATAAAATTTTAAATAATAATTCTAAATCCAATTTCAAGCGAAGCGACCAATAGATAGGGAGCTTCGCGACCGATCGGGTTACGCGACCTTGATGATAGGCTCCAGGTCGTCGATGTTTATCTTCAACGCCTTGGCGGCCATGGCAAAGGCAGCGCGGATGCGCTCCTTCACCTGTGCCTCGGTGTAGAGTTCCTCGCCCTTAGCACCCTTGGCAGCTTTCTTCTCTGCCTCACGCTTAGCTTTCTTCTCGAGGTATTCCGCCTTCATCTCGGCACGCTTTTGGGCGAGTGCCTCGGTGTTGGTCTCTACGATGTCGAGAAGCTCATCGAAGTCCGCACCCTCGTTAAGGGCACGGCACACCTCCTTGGCGGCATCGGTATAGCGGGGACCGAACAGCAGCGTATAGACTCGCTTGCCGTCCTTGCGCTCCCAGGTATGAGAGGCATGGATTTCACCTGCACGCTGATAGGCTGGCTCATCCTCGGAGAGTCCGCATATCTTACCCGCCGTCTTTCCACGCTTGGTAGTGTAGGTAGCAAAGGTGTACTTACCCTTGACGGTACGCTTACGTGCCTTAGCTTTCGGCTTCGGGGTCTCCTCGACTTCCTCCTCGGTCTCGGTCTCCGGCTCGTCGTCCTCGGTCTCGTCGATAGGCTCGGTAGGTTCCTCCTCCTCGGCTTCCTCGATAGCTTCCCGGACCTTCTCCTTCACGATTTTGCCCGTGACCACACGGAGCTTAGGCTTGGCAGCCTTCGGTTTAGGGGTTTCGATTTCCTCGGCATCGACCTCCTCGACGTCGTCTGCATCGCCCTTAGTTTCTGCCTTGGTAGGCTCGGGCTTAGTCTCGGGCTTAGCGGTCTCGTCCTTGGTGCTCTCGGGCTTAGCCTCGGTGGGCGCATCCGCCCATGCGACACGCTTTTCCTCGACCATCTTCAGCAGGCTCGCTGCCTTCATAGGAAGTTCGAGGTCTTTGACCCCGTCACGATGGAAGATGCAGCGCCAGGTGTCGCCCTCGACGCTCTTAATGATGTACTTGGCAACGCCGTTGCCCACGATTAACTCCTTGCCGATAAGGTCGGCAGCCTTGAAATTGTTCGTCATAGCTGTAAAATTTTGAAGTGAATAGATTATGCTGCTTTAGTGTCACGTACTACACGTGGCCCCTTGCTTAGGAGCCACATATTCACGCCAACGTTCCAGTCAGCGTTTAGAACCTTGTTGTTGCTGTCGAGCACTCCATACTTGCGCATCAGCGCATAGACGGTGTGCTCGTGGATGGTATAGTACCAGGGGGTGATAGCCCCCTCTACCTTGTCGATGTCCACACTCGGAGTTGAGTGCAGATAGACGTCGCGCATGAAAGCGCTGCCATTAAATTTTTCCATAGGATATGTTTTTTATGTCTTTCTGTCTTGAACCTGTCTCTCTGTCTATGCGATGAACGGCCCGTCGAACGGGTCGTGGTCGTTGTTCATATCTGCGATGACGGCACGTGCCTTAGCAGCGCCCTTCTCCTGTGCGATGTCGTGCATAGCAGCCTCGGCAGCCTCAGTGTCCTCCGCACTGAGACCGAGATTCAGGCACATAGCAGCTGTGGCAGCTGCGAGAGATACACGCTTGACGCTCTTCTTGACGTTAAGATTACTGATATGCTTGTGGAAATCGAATTTGATAATCATAGCTGTAGTTTTGAAAGTTGATGTAATTGTTGATTGTTGATTTAGATGTCGAGATTGAGCGCATTTGCACCACGCTCCAATGCAAGGAACGTGAGTGTGAACACGCTGATAGTAGCAATCGCGTCGAAGAACACCCAGAACCCGACGAGGTTGAGGGTGTCAATCATGTAGAATCCGACCCGAAGTGCAGCCACGATAGCCACACCGAAATTGGTCACGATAACGATATATGCAATGATAGTACGAATAATCTTTTTCATTTTTTGTGTGATTTTTGAAAGTTTTAGCGTAAAAATATGTTCTTTTTGTCTTTCTGTCTTAGAAAAACATGTCTTTTAGTCTTAGGCTGCTTTGCCCATGTCCTTGTCGTGGTACATATCCTTGCGGATAGCACGATGGTTGTCGTCAGGAATATCAAACACACCGACGACGAAACCCACAACGATTAGCACCGTGAACGTCACGGCGACGACTGCGTTGTCGCTCCAGTCGAGCAGGATAGCGACAACGCCTGCGTTCATGGCCACAATGATAGCCACGAACATACGAAGCATAGTTTTCATAAGCGAATAGTGTTTAATCGAAGTCGAAAACGGACTCGATAAAAGCCCGCAATTTAGCCTCTGTCCACTTGCACCCCAAATCACGGGCGAAAGCGTATAGAATGTTTTTCACCTGCACCTCGGTGTAGGTCCGCTCGTTCCGCAGCTGGAGATAGTGCGGAACGAGCCTTACGATTAGCGTTTTCTCTGCCATAGCGATATTGTTACATTCCGTCTATGCGGAACAGAAGATAGCACATAGGAGCATCGCTGCCGTCCTTGCTCGGCTCGTCCGTCCACACGATAGCGTCCGCTCCAGATTCGAGATACTCGAATTGCGAGTCGTTGAGAGAGTCAGAGCATGCGTACATATACACTCCCGGCTCGATGTCCTTTTCAACGGGATAGCCGAGCAACTCCCACACGTCATTCTTACTGGATAGCCGCGTTTTGCCCACGGCCTCCATATTCACCTGCGTATCAAGCAGGGCGTTGAGTAACCATAATGCGTTCATAGTCTGTCCTCCAAATATTAGTCGATTGAATATATTAAACCTTGTCCCAGCACCTCGCACAGGTAGCCCGTATAGTGACCGCGCCACCATTCCGAGTTCACGTATGTTACCGCATAGACCTTCGTGATGCGTCTGCCGAAGCAGCCCATCTTTCCCACGTGGTCCATAGCCTCCGATAGGCTGTTATACGTCATGAGCCCACCCAAGATGTTAGGCTCGTTGGTCTGATAAAGTGTAAAAACGTTGTTTGCCATAGTTTTGTCCTCCAAATATTTAATAAATTCTGCTTTTACATACGCAGGTGATACGGCTACCTGCAAACCTTTTCACCACGATACGACGACCAATAGTGCCCATTTCCTCGCTTGACGCTTTGTTTTTAGCCTTCTTTGGCTGACGCACCCCCTGTCCATAGAAGAACATCTCTTTGGTGCTCTCTTTGCGCATAGGCTCTGGCATCGTCTCACGGCGCACCGCCTTGCGGCTGCTTTCAAGCGAAACGCCATGCTCACCCCGACGGATGGCACGACGTTTCTCACGTTGACGATAAGCACGATAGCGGTCATGCTCTGCTTTGCGCTGCACTTTCCAAGCGAGGCGTTCCGACAAGCGGATAGCCTCGTTGCGCTCTTTCTTCTCCTCGTGCTCTACCCACTCCGTAGGCAAAGAAGCACATACGTCTTTCAGTGTTGCCATAGTTGTAATTTTTTGAAAGTTATACAATAGTTCCGTGTGGGGAATCGAACCCCATAGCACCTATGCGATGCCACACCATGCACGGATAGAGTGCCTAAGCATCAAGCTGCTTTCTTTGCACTTTTGCGAGTACCTTTGCGAGTAGACTTTTTAGCCTCATTCTTTGCGTTGGAGGCTACCTGCTCCTCCTCCGTAGCGATAGACCATACGCCATCGTCACCCTTGACGATGCGCACCCACTCCTCGCTCTTTTTGTCGGTAGATACGTTGATGTAGCCCTCCTTGATAGCTGCACAGGCAGCCTCCGACTTTGCGACCTTTGCGAGGGTATCCTCCACATAGACGCTCTGCTGCAAGCCACGAAGCACATTTGCGGCACTGATTACAACGTCGGTAGCGTCGGACTTATCCTCCGCATTGACAACACGGCACAGGTGCTGCACTGATACACGCTGATACTTATCGTCTTTGAGACGATAGAGCGGATAGTCGAAGCCCATAAAGTCCACTACGTAGGGGATAGCGTGAGCCATCAGTATCTGCTTGCCGTCTTTGAGACGAGCAGACCATGCCAAAAGGATGTCATTTGGCTTGTAGGAGTTCTTAGGAACGTGCACGCCCAATGACTGCATAAGCTCCAGAGGGCGCACCTTCTCCTTGTCGCTGATAGCGATATAACCGCCCACACCGCTGATAGCCTTGCATACCTGCGTAAGGGATGCCGACTTCTTAATCATAGACTTAACACCTGCATTGATTGAATTCTTTTTGTACAACATAGTTATAAAATTTTGAAAGTGAAACAATTAGCCCCTAACTCAAAGGAATCGAACCTAAGACGCCCAACAGGGCGCAACCATTTAGGGTTGGTACTTTGCCCCCACTACCTACTTACTACTTTCTATATGCTTTGCAGTTTGGCAATATGCAATACGTTGTTTTCAGGCAATAGGCAAATAGCCTGAAAAGTCGCTTGAGACGTTAGCCGCACTGAAGACAATATGCAATACTTTTAGGTGCATTAATATTGCCAATACACCCGTAGCTTGAGACGTTAGCCTCCATATAGTGCCAATAAGTAAATAGCTTATTACAAACTTTTCGGATACGTACTAAATACATTGCTTGACTATCTACATACGGGTTATATATGATTTTCATCATACCGCCCACCGTATGTATGCCTTTCGAGCGACTCAAAGAGTAGCCAAAACCTATAAAAGAGTTAGCCAAACAGGCATTGCAGCCTGAAACGTTGATGTACACTTTACCGAAATGATGATAAAGTGCAGCCTCCCAATGTACCACTCCGTATCGTATGTAAGCAAATCAAAGAGCGAGTGTAAAACGTTTGTTTCTGTTTTACGCTTGCAAAGTTACTATGTTTTCTTTTACGCTCCAAATGCTCTTAACACTTTTAACAATAAAGTTACCGTTTTTTGTTTTACCTATTATATAAGGGGTTTGAAAGGTTTTGTTACATTTGTTTACGTTTGTTTACACTATGTTCTGAGGGCTTCATGCGCGCGTACCTCTTTAACGCACGCGCGAACCTTATATACGCAAAAAACCTTTTCTCGCTGCCCTGGATACCTTTTGCCGCTGCACTACCTATCCCCAACGCTGCACTATCTATCCCCAACGCTGCACTACCTATCCCCAACGCTGCACTACCTATCCCCAACGCTGCACTACCTATCCCCAACGCTGCACTATCTATCCCCCAACGCTGCACTACCTATCCCCAACGCTGCACTACCTTTGCATATTTGCGGAGGACGCCAGAACCCGCCGGACGCCCCACACCGCTTAGCGAGGCGCGGGGTAAATATTTCGATTCAAATTTTTTTTTTATCTTTTTTGCGCATATATAGCGAATTAAGGGAGAAAATAATAAAAACAAACGGCAATCCGCATTTATTGCAGACTGCCGTTTATTATCAAAAGTAAAACAAGTATATATTACCTTTGCGAATACATATATATAATAAGGTGTCTCTTATTCCTTAGAAGAGGTAGGGTTGCCATCATAGGCATTGTCATCAGGAACTATTTCTACATTCTCCAATACACCTGCAACGGAAATTATTTCCGTATTTATAGTTGTTATGTCCGACTCGGTGATATGCCCATAAGCCTTACTTGTTGGAGAGCTGAACACACTCATTTTCTTAGACTTACTCCATCCTAACAAACGTCCGGTAAGGCCAATTAGATTCATAAGCTCGCCAAGTTCGTTGAGTGGCTCGATCATCCCAGGATCATATACACGACCATGCCTATTGGCGTACATCTTGTCACTACCAAAGGTTATCAAGCTAAATCGCAGTTGCATAGCGAGTTTAGGAAGCGCTTCGTTCAGCTTCTGAATATTCTCCACACTGAAATATCTCGGATTCCCATGACTGTTGTTATTATGCCGAAAACATGATATAACGCAATTCGGACCTAACCCCATTAGCTCCGCTATGCGTGAGATTTTCACGTCGTGGTCGGTTAGGTATTTATAGAGCGCATCCTGCGTCATCTTCACTTTTGCTGTATCCATAATTGTTGTAGCTTTAATTGTTCGCTGCAAAGGTAATGTGTTTTTATTTCACCTCCAAACAATTTCGGGAGAAATTTTCTTCAAGCCTACAAATTTAACATTTTATATGTGTTTTTATTTCACCCTATATCTATAAAAAAGAGGACTGTTGCGCTAAGCAGTCCTCTTAATAGAATTGGGTCTTAGCCCCTGTCGTCACTCGTTGGTTCCGTAAGAACCTGAGTCGCCCGAACCGGAAGCGCTGCCACCCTCCGACGAACTGCCGGATGCGCCAGGCGTGCTGCCACCCGTTGTGCCGTCGTCCTTCGTCACAGCATCGTCTTCGCCGGCACGCTTCCACGACACCTTGGCGGCGAACTGCTGCTGCACCGCCTGGGAGATGGTGGCACCGATGGTGCTCTTACAGCCGGAGATCTTCAGCATGTCGGCTGTGGCTTTCTTCACGACGTGTCCCTCCTTGTCGAGCTCATCCTTGACGGAGGCACTGATCTGCGGATAGAAGGTGAGGAGGTCGCCGAGCTTCACACGGTGGCCACGCATGATGCTGCGCTCTGCCACGACAGCGTAACGTTCGAGCACCATCTTCACGGTAGACGGCGAGATGCCGATGTTCTCGGCCACCTCTGACGCGAGGTCGGAGATGTCGAGGGTGCTGTAACTGACTGCTTGTGCATAGAAGGAGTGAGTACCGATGGTATTGTTCTCCTTGACTTGATACTTGATGGTAGCCATAGTCTTTTGTGTTTAATTGTTAATTATGTGGTACAAAAAGTGTTTTCTATATTCCGGTCGCTCCGCTTCCTCTTTTTTTTGGGCGCTCCGCTTGAAATTTTATTTAGAATTTCTATTTATAATTTTATTTAGAATTGGCTGGAGCGATGATTGTCGGTCGCAAGCTCCCTTGCTGTATGGTCGCTCCGCTCAAAATTTTACTTAAAATTCTTACTTAAAATTTTACTTAAAATTTGGATGGCGCGGTACGCGTTCCCATAGGATCATCCAGTTCGGCTATCCGCCTATCCGTAGGAAAGGGTGGGCAGGAAAATTTTAAATCAAATTCTAAATAAAAATTATAAATCCAATTTCAAGCGAAGCGCCCCGAACCCAGGGAAGCAGCGCGAAGCGCCCAGAGCAATCGGTGGCAGTAAAATTTTAAGTAAAATTTTAAGTCCAAATTTTAAGTAAAATTTCAAGCACGAAGTGCGCCCCACCCAACCCCCGAAAGGGGCCCCGAGAAATCAGTAGTACTGATTGCGAGAAAACAGTAGTACTGATTGCTGGAAATCAGTAGTACTGATTTGAAAATTCAGCCTTACTGACTGCTCGGACGCTCCGTGCCCCGTTCGCTTAATCATCGTGAAAGCTGTGTGCCAAAGACCGCTTATTCCTCTGAGCTGTCCTTTCCACGGATGATACGGATGCGCTTGGGGTGGTCGGGCACCGGGTCGTCACGTTTCACCACGCCGTCGATGGCAAAGAACAGGTCGTGCTTCTTCGCCTTACTCTTCACCGCCTTCCGCGTGCGGATGCCATGATCGTCGGGATGGATGACGAACGACTGGCGGGTGGGATCGAAACTGGAGGACTCCACCTCCCTCCGCAGGTTGGCGGTGGGGAGAAACTTCACGATGAGCTTCGGTGGCAGTTCGATGAGCTGACTCGTGCCGTCGGGGAAGAGGCGGCGGTAGTGACGGCGGGGCCGCTCCTTGACGGTGAGGGTGCCGAAGCTCTCCACCGTCACGCAACGGTAGTCGCCCTCACAGAGCATGTAGCGCATCTCGTCGAAGAGGGCAGGGAGTACCACCAAGCAGGTGTTGATACTGATGCCACTGCGTCGGCTCACGGCTTGCGCGAGTTTATGTAAATACTTCTTGGGTTCCATGATATTATTAATTGTTTTTAATCGTGTGTGCCAAATTAACTCCTAACTCCTAACTCCTATCTCCTAACTCCTAATAGCTCCTAACTCCATCACACGACCAACTCGTAGTCGTCAGCCCTTAGTATACAGCAGTCACGGAGGCGGCGGGTCTGGCCGCTGGCGGTGAACTGTACCAGTCGGGAGGGGTAGGCACCGGGGCAGTTGGGCGGCACATCGACACTGAGGGTGATGACCTCCTCGCCACGGATGACATCGCCGTTGTTGGCGGCGACGTACCACACCCGCCAGGGGATGCGCTCGTGAGCTCCTGTGAACCGCTCGGCGACACGCCGGAGCTCGGATAATGCAAGTTGCTTCATAGTTGTCTATATTTTGTTTTCGTATTCGTTTTGTCGGTCGCAAGCTCCCTTGCTGATGGGCGCTTCGCTTTTTATGGGGTCGCTCCGCTTAAAATTTTACTTAAAATTCTTACTTAAAATTTGACTTAAAATTTTCCTGCCCACCGATTGCTTGGAGCGCTTCGCGCTGCTTCTGGTCGCTTCGCTTGAAATTATATTTAGAATTATTATTTAGAATTGAATTTAAAATTTTCCTGCCACCCTTTCATGCGGATAGGGTCCATGCGGAAACAAGCACCGCGCCAGCCAATTCTAAATAAAATTTTAAATATAAATTTTAAATATAATTTCAAGCGGAGCGCCCCCAAATAAGGGAGCTCTGCGACCGCCCATCATCGCGCCAGCCAAATTTTAAGTAAAATTTTAAGGCCAAATTTTAAGTAAAATTTCAAGCACGAAGTGCGCCCCCAAATAAGGGAGCACTGCGACCGATGGGGAACTGGCTTACAGCAGCTTCCGGATCTTCTCCAGCCACCAGCTCCGTTTTCTGATGATCCATACCCCGGCAGCCACGGCGAGTGCCACGAGGACGAGGTTGGCCAGCCAGAGCCGTGCCTGCTGATGCCACGCGAGCTGGGCGGGGACCTTCTTCTCCACGGGGTAAGGCACCGGCACGGTGTCACGACGGGAGATATAGGCGGTGTCACGGAGGAGCTGCTTGATGTACTGGTTGTGCCATCGGTCGATGTAGCGGTAGACGGTATCGCCACGCATGTACTCACGCTGGTAGATACTGTCGTGCAGCCATACGCTGTCATGCCGCTCATGGACGAGACGGAGCGTGTCGGTATGTCTCACCGGCACCTGGACGTAACGGGTGGTGGTGCAGCCACCGAACAGGGCGAGGAACATCATCACCAGCATCGCATAGAGCAGGAGGAGGAACGGCCGTGGGTCGTTGTTATAATAGGGATTCTGTCTTACCATAAATTCTGTTTTTTGTCGCTAAGATAGGGTGCGAGCGCCTTGAAGTCAAGGGCAAGCGCATACATGTGGCACAAAAACATCAATGGCTATCAAAGAAGAACGCGCCGCCTTCCCCCAAAAGCTACAACAAGGGAGCGGCGACGCGTGACGGATAGTACTCGGCCATCCGGTATATACTTCATGCTTTCGAGCCAAAGACAAATGCCTATTGAAGATTCAAAGCTGTGATTACCTACTGCAAAGGTACGAAGAAACCGGGAGACTGCCAACAATGCAGCCGTTTTAATTGCACCCATCCTCGTTTTAAGTTGCCGTTCAAACGTGCAATAGTTTGTTTATCAGCGTGTTACATCATCGCTTTGCGGTTTGTCTTGAATTGACGGATTCCGTTTTGCCGCTTGTAACTCGTTGGTTTTCAACGATTTACAAAAAATCTGCGCGGTTATTTAGTATAAGTATTACTTATATATTCTAATTTTAATTTAAAATTTTACGACGTAATATATTATATAATATATAACTATCTGATAATCAACTTCTTTTCTTATTTTTATAACCTATTATTTATTTTGATTGGGGTGCGGGGAATTTGCCGCATGTGTGTGATTAAAAAATAGAAGAGAGGAGTTTCACCAAAAATAGGGGTATTTCTCTCCCTTCGTGCGCAACGGATTTCTATTTGGCTGATAACTAAGTAGTTAAGTCTTTGAGAACTCTGGGCCATAAATTCAAGAGCCACTCACAGAAATAGCCATTTTTCTCGACGCTCGTTGTAACTCGTTGATAATCAGTAGCCTTTTCGTTTGAGTGGATTTTGAGTGACGATTCAAACGATTAAAGATGGCTGAGCACTTGGATGTTGACGGAATATTTTGTACCTTTGTAGTTGGAAATGAGTAAGTTATACGCTTATAGCCTTTCCAGACTGACCAAAGAGTGACTAAGAATGGAACCGATTTGCTGGCTTAAAATAACAGATTATATGCGAGGATGGGCACGCAGGACACTGGGCGGGCCGAAACGGGTGAAAGATAACCCGGTGATAGAAGTGCAGAATATAGATGGAGTTCAAGCGGTGATGGAGATGCCTGCCGACGATGAGCTCCACCCTGATGTCGTGCCCGGTAACGTGATCTGCGATACCTGGCACGCTGCCCTGGAGGTAGGGCTGGAGATGGACGCGCAGAGCGTGGAGAAGGTATTCGGCGTCACGCGGGAGCTGTTTGTCCAGTACCTCCCCGTGGCCTGTCCCCCGTATGCCATGTACGAGGACGGCACGGTACATCCGTGGGACAGTGACACGAGCTTTGGCCAGCAGCAGGCAGCATCGCTCCTACGGCTCATCCGGGAGGCGTTCTGGCAGGCCGTAGGGGTCTTCAGCAAGGAGTACCAGCAAGCGCACAAGGGGGAGCGTTATGCCCAGGTGGAGATGATCGAGGCGTTCTGCAAAGAATACCGCACCGACGACGTGTATGTAGAAGCGATGCGGCGGGAATGGCAGCGTCGTCAGAAACGTTGCCGGGAACGAAGCGAATAGGTCTTCTACTTCTTCTCCTCCTCCCTCAGTCCGTTGCCCTCAAAGACAGCGACGTGCGTGATGGCCTTCAGCCGACTGAGCACGGCTTCTCCGTAGCGTGTCTCGATGTCATCGGAGTAGCGGGGGTCGTCGGTGGGCGTGGTAGCGAGATTCGTGGTGATGATCAGGATCGCCCCCGTGCGCTCGGCATTGTCGCAGAGCTCGAAGAAAGACTGATCGGTGTCGCCATAGTGTTTGCGGGGCTCCTTGCCGAGGTCGTCGATGATGACCACCCGCTCGCGTTTGAGTTCCTCTAACCGCTTCCGCAGGTCGGTGGCCCTCACCACGGGCGGCGTCTTCACGCCGTTGGCGAGTAGTACGGGGAGGATGCGACAGGCGATGAGCGACTTGCCAAGTCCCGGTGTCCCCACGATGAGCAGTCCCCGGCGGTCGTTGTCGGTGAGGAACTTCACCACGTCCTCGTAGCCGCTCACCCACTCCATCGGCTTATCTTTCAGGAAATAGCGCAGACCGTCCTCGAGCCGTTCCTTAGCATTGTCGAGATGGATGCGGTTGTCGCGTCGTGCTCCCCCACCCGACTGATGTTGCAGATAAGCGGCCATATCCGCAAATGACGGGGCTTGCGGCATGATGCGGTACGTCAGTGCCACCTGCTCCCCGAACGTGGCTTGTAGGGCCGCTCTGAGCGGTTTGAGCATATAGCTTTCAAGGAACTCATAGACGTAGCGTGACGGCACCCGTAACCGCAGCTGCCGTTTGTCGGGATCGTAGGCATCGAGTGCCACGTCACCGAACCACACACTGAACCAGTGGTCGTATTTCTCCCCCTTGGGGTATTGGCTTCTGATGGTTGCCAGGCACTGCTGCCAGAGCTGGGGGTAATTGGGGGTTTGCTTTTTTACCATTTGCTCATATCATTTATAGGGTTCGTATTCTTTGGTTCGTTTTCCTCCTTTATCTCTATGGCCTCTGCCGGCTTGCAGTCGAGCTTCTTCTGGAGGATGCGATTTCCCAAGTCGGTCATGTGGATATGGAACACGACGTATTCAGGTGTTCCACGGTGCTTGCCATGAGGGTATTCCAGCTCATAGTCAAAGGTGCAGTCCACGCGGTCGGCGGCTTTATCAATCTCCTTTTTGGCCACGTCGAGCACACGACGCTTGAAATCATAGACCTCCGGGTATTTCTCTACTGACAGCTGCTTTGTGTCATTGTCATAACTTGCGAGCAAAATCTTGCGAAGTTTCTCATAGGAGATTTTCCAAGTGCCGAGTCGTTTGTTGGCATTGATGAGAAGATATATACGCCCCGAATAACCACTGCTAAAGAGGAATACAGCATCTTTGAGATAGCGGTGGTAGGGAATGATGTTGAACAGGTCATGTGCCGTTTCCGGCAACATCCGCAGCTTGATGCTGTCACGTCGCTCTACCCTACCCTTTGTCTTGACGGGGATCGTTACCTTGTCAAAAACCACCGTGTACTCGACGTATTTCTTTCCATGTTCGTCGGTCAACTCTTTTGAGTGGATAATCGACTGCATAGCGAGTGCTGCTTTGTCGATGTCCTCATAGTGTGAAGGCTCCACGCCCAACTCGGAGTATTTCACCTCAAACGTGAGGTACTTCGTGTGTCCGTTTGGTAGCGGCGCGAAGTCGTCATCCGTGAACAGCTCCCCGGTGAATCCACCCTTCGCTCTCTTCTGAAGAGCATTGGCGATACGCTCTTGCAGCTTCTCCATGATCATCGTCTGTATGCGCGTCTGTAACATCGTCATTTCCCCATTGAGATAGGTGAATGTGATTGGCTGCGTAATCATCTCACGCTGTTCTACAGGCACACTGTTGACAATCTCTTGTTTGAGCTGCTCGGCCTTGCGAGTTTTTCTTGCCATAATAGTAGCTTTTTAATGTGGTGAACACCAACGTGTTGTAGCTTCATTGGTGTTATTGCACGGCAAAGTTACTAATTTGTCGGTAAACTGACAAGTGTTTTCTTGTTTATTTTCAGCAACTTGCAAAATATTAACACTTGAAACTTTTTAATCAAGTTACTTTCTTGTCGGAGAAATGCGTCGTACTGCAAGGACAGAAAACTCTGAATCTGTCCCCACCTCCGTTTTTGTCGGAATAGACCTCCGTTTTTGTCGGCAAATACTTCCGCTTTTGTCGGAGAAAAGCTCCGCTTTTGTCGGTAAATACTTCCGCTTTTGTCGGTAAAAAGCTACGGTTTTGTCGGTAAACTACACGGCTAACCTTTGATTATCAGCAAGTTACGCGTACCTATAAATATATAATATATATAGTAATAAATAAAATAAATAAAGAGATTTTTTTAGTTCCGTTTTTGTCGGAAAACTATAACTCATTGATAATCAAAGCGGTCGGAAAAACACAACTTCCACGACAAATACGTAACTATGCTATTATCAGACTGATAACGAGAATGTGAACCTGGGGACATTCTTATAACTTCCCGTTGAAGACAGATTTATAGCCTTGGGGGACAAATATATAGGTCTTGATTTCCCGACAAAAACGGAAGTCTCTCTTTTCCCAGGGAGATCCCGACAAAAACGGAAGTGTCGGATGGTCGGGTCGCAAGCTCCCTTGTTAGGGGCGCACTTCGTGCTTGAAATTTTACTTAAAATTCTTACTTAAAATTTGACTTAAAATTTTCCAGCCACCGATTGTTTTGCGCTTCGCGCTGCTTCGGGGCGCTTCGCTTGAAATTGTATTTATAATTTTTATTTAGAATTTGATTTAAAATTTTCCTGCCCACCCTTTCATGCGTCTTGTACAGGTGCTACGATGAAGGCAACCCCGGATCCGTAGGCGATCAATCATCGCGCCAGCCAATTCTAAATAAAATTATAAATATAAATTATAAAGCAAATTTCAAGCGGAGCGCCCATCAACAAGGGAGCTTGCGACCAACAATCATCGCGCCAGCCATTATAAATAGAATTTTAAATATAAATTATAAATAGAATTTCAAGCGGAGCGCCCCACCAAGGGAGCTTGCGACCGACCCTCGTCGCGCCAGCCAAATTTTAAGTAAAATTTTAAGGCCAAATTTTAAGTATAATTTCAAGCGGAGCGACCAACAAAAAAAGGGGGCGCCGATGATCGGTGCCCCCTACCCTATTACAATTTACACAATCACTCCGTCACCACGGTGTCGGCCGGTTCCTCTGTGGACGTGGTCGGTTTGGGTGTCGGCTTCTGACGCGTAAAAATACGTCCTTCGATGCGCATGGTGTTCTGCTCGGGATTATAGACAGCGTCATCGCCCTCATCATCTTTCCAGATGCTTCCCGTGGCAGTGTTGACATAGGTGAACAGACGCATACTTACGCCCTGTCCATAGATGGTGTACTTGAAGTCGGCAATGATGTCCCCGCAGTTACGCCATCCGGTGCCATCCGGCTCGAACCGATATTCAATGTTGTCGCAATACCACTCGCCAAGGATTTGGCTCCTGTACCGCTGTGTCGGATCCACGTCATCGTCGCTGCTGCTGCATGCTGAGAAGCTGATGGCCATCATGCCCAGGAAGAAGAGCATGAGGATTGAGAATAATTTTGTGTGTTTCATGTTTTTTTGAGTTTATGAGTTGTTGAGTTATTGAGTTGGTTGATAAGTTGATGAGTTATTGCCTTACGGTTTCTTACTGCCACGTCCCTTCCAGCCATACTCGTTGGGGAGCGTGAGGGCCTGAAGGTGCTGCTCGTGGGTGATGATCCCCTGCTGTTCCAGTCCGATCAGCATCGTCTCGAAGAAGAACCGCTTGGCGGTGACATCATGGTCGTCGGCATAGCGTGTGGCCAGTCGATGAATGGATTTCGGCAGGTAGCACAACGCCCCTACCGCTTTCTCGGCTGTCCCGTCAACAGACTCTTGATCGTTGCTCGTCTCCTCGGAGGTCTGTTGCTTGATCCGTGCGAGCCTCTCTTGTATCCTTTCCCCTATTGTACGCACGAGTTCGTGTTCGAGTGCCAACGTTGTGGTGTCCTGCCCTTCCAACACTTGCTCGAAATTTTTGACCATCTCCGTGATCTCATCCTTCCCTTCTCTGCTTGTTGCAGATGGTTTCTCTTTGTTCTCCATGGTTCATTGATTACTTATCCAATTATTCAAGCAATGCCTTGTTAGCTTAACAAAGCAATGTATTGTTCAAGCAATGTATTGTTAGCTTGTTCAAGCATTACCTTGTTAGATTATTCAAGCAATGTCTTGTTAGCTTGTTAAAGCAATGCCTTGTTAGCTTATCCAAGCATTTCCTTGTTAGATTTATCCAAGCATTGCCTTGTTAGATTTATCAAGCAATACATTATTTGCTTGATTGCTTAGTTCCTTTCCGGTGTCCGCGTGGCGGACGGTTGCGTATCTCCTTGTAACGTTTATCAAACTGTGCTTTGGGCAGTCCGCAGTCCTTATAGAGTTTTTCGAGAATGGCCAGCTCCACGAAGTCCTGCCTTGTCATGTTCGGAAGCGAGTTGCAATAGTTGCTTACAAGGTTGTATTCCGTCAATGGAATCTTCGGGTTGGGAAGTCGCATGAAGCGTTCTTCCTCGACAGCGCTTTCCGTTTGCTTCTCCTCTTTAGCCCGGGAAGGAGTAGTGGCTTTCTCCGTATGTGCGTTCTCTTTTTCCTCCTGCTGCTCCTGCTGGTCGATAGCTGCCACGGTTGCCGCGAGATTCTGGAACGATCCCACCGAACCAAGCATCCCCCCACCTTGTGCATGGAGCTGTGCGAATTTGTCTTTCTTTGCCATATTGTCTGCTTGTTTAATGTTGTGCTTATACAATTAATTGCTTTACTAATTGGGCAATTGCTTGCTTTCTTACTTGATAAATGTATTGCTTTTCTACTTGATAAATGTATTGCTTTTCTACTTGATAAATGTTTTGCTTTTCTACTTGATAAATGTATTGCTTGTCTACTGTATAAATGTATTGCTTTTCTACTTGATAAATGTATTGCTTTTCTACTTGATAAATGTATTGCTTGTATGCTTAAACAAGTAATGCAGTAACCAAGTGGTTAAGCAAACTTCTCCAGATACTCGTTGGCCAGGGCGATGAAGTCCTCGGCGGCACGTCCACCGGCATAAGAAGTAAACACGTCCTCATGCAGGGCACGACTCTCCGATATGTCCTTGCTCTGACGGATGACGGTGCGGAACGTCTCACAAAACGACTGGCGGATCTGCGGTTCGTAGTGTTTGGCAATACGCAAGCGGGCATCCGACTTGGTGATCAGGATTCCTTGTATATTGAGTTTCCCGGTATCGGCAATCACTTTCCCGGCAGCAACGGCCACGTTGACCATACCACTGATACTTGTCTCCTCGAGCTCGGTCGTGATGATAACCCCGTCGGCCGCATAAAGGGCGTTGTAGGTCATGCGGCTCATGGCAGGCTGTGTGTCGAGGAACACGAAGTCGAAGCTATCGGCGATGGTAGGGGAGAGCACCGACTGCTTTTCCCCGATGGTGTCACCGAGTAGGGTTGTGGTACGGTCGTCGATAGGCCGTTCCAAGAGTTCCTGGAGTGCTTTGTTAGGGTTGGGCAGCTGCGAGAGGAAGACGTCGATGCCGTTGAGCTTCATACTGGCCGGGGTGAAGTAAAGTCCGTTTTGTGCCTTATAAACGGGGAGCCCCTGTTGGTTGCAGAGTGCATTAAAAATGGTGGGGTTGCCGTCGAGTTCCATCTTGTCCTCCCATTTCAGCAGTTGGGAGAGGTTGTGCTGCGGATCGCAGTCGATGACGAGCACCCGATAACCCTCCACACGACGGGAGATGGCTGACGCAAGGTTGAGCACGGTAGAGGTCTTGCCTGCCCCACCTTTGTTGTTGGACACGGCCACGATATGACGCAGCTCGTGAGTACGCTGTTTCTTTACCATATTATTGTAGCTTTTAAAAATGAATAATCGTTGAGCGATACCCATCGCTCTTTTTGTTGTAGCTGTGGCAAAGATACGAGTATCTAAGCAAACAAGCAAACAATTAATCAATTATTTAAGCAAGATTAACAGACCGCCTCCGTCAGGCACGCTCCCCCTTGCCCTTGACTTCTTATCCACCCTACATTATCTTTGTCTGAAAAAAACAAATACCTTATTTATATATGATCAAAAGAATAACGGTAGGGGAGTGGCTGAAACGCTACGACAACATGACCGAAGACGAGCGTCTGAAGTTGGCCGAAAGGGTAGGGGAGTGGCTGAAACGTCAGGCACCGATCCTCGTCCCCAAGACCGGGGAACCACTGGCGAGGGTGCAGGACGTGATGCAGATGAGCGGGGCGTGGAGCGCCGAGGAGCAGGAGGCCTTCATGAAGGGCGTGAAACTGATGACGTCCTTTGCGAGAGCCACCGACACCTGGCTCCCCGAAGCCATCTATAAGAAGTCGGTGAAGCGGAGTGTGCTCCATATCATCGACGTGCTCACGACGTTCCGACCGAAGCTCACGACCACCCCAGAGTCGGTAGCGCCCCAGAAGCCGGTGCCGTCGGATGCAGAAAAGCCGTCTCCAGAAGTGGAACCCAAACGGAGGGGTAGGGGACGGCCCCCGAAAGAGAAGCTGGCAAAAGACGAAAATCCGTCACCGAGTGACAATAATCTGTCACAGGACACCAAGAAAGTGGCACAAAACACCAAGTTGTTGACGACCGACCTCAATACCATCGTGCCCCGGCCGAAGCATATCGACCAGTATATCCATCTCCTTCCCGAGGACACCCAGAAGCGGGCCGCACAATATGGTGCTCTGATGAACGACCTCGGCACGGCACGCACTAACATGCGGTTGCTCCTCGACGATCCTCAATCAACAGCCACCGAACGGGAGCGGTGGGCGAAAGCTGCCGTGAAGATCGACAACCGCATCGCCGCCCTCCGCAAGGAACTGGATGACGAGTGGGGGAGGGTAGTGGCCACGGGGCATGTGGTCCTCGACGACCTCGGCATGGCGCATCTCGTCGATCCCGAGACGGGGAAGGTCGCAGACCCGAAGCCGAAGGTAACAATCCCCACCGACGACAAAAAGGGAACAACAAAGCCGAAGCGGTCGCACCATAAGAAGGCGGAGTCCGAAAAGACGATGACCGACGAGGAGAAGAAAAAGCGCATCTCCTATCTCCAGAAGTGGCTGCGTGACCCACGGCCGGAGGCGACCCCGGAGCGCAAGAAGCAGTGGGGACTGAACATCAAGGAGCTCATCGCCCTCGGCGGACGCGTGACTAAGAGCATTGTCAAGGCGGGAGAGCACTACGGCGTGAAGATGCCGAAAGGAATATAGCCGGGTCGCTCCGCTCCCTGATTATGGGGGCGCTTCGCTTGAAATTATATTTATAATTGTTATTTAGAATTATATTTATAATTGGCTGGCGCGGTACGTGTTCGCGTAGAATTACCCTATCCGCAGGAAGTGGTGGGCAGGAAAATTTTAAATTAAATTATAAATATAAATTCTAAATAAAATTTCAAGCGAAGCGCCCAACAACAAGGGAGCTCTGCGACCCCACAACAAGGGAGCTTGCGACCGAATGAATAACGTAAACACAATACAACAATGACATTCTCATTCTATTCTATTGTAGAGCAGTGGTGTGCGCAGTATAAGTATATGCTCCACAACCCCGGTACCGGGAATATCCGGTTTATGTTCACCGACTCCTGGAGGGGAGTGGTGGAGATGGCGAAAGGCATCAGCAACCTACAGTCGCCATGTGTCGTCATGGAGAGTGCCGTAGAGGGTGACGGACCGATCGCACGTCCGACCTTCAATTACCCCATCTACTTCTTCGTGCGTGCGGAGAAGATGGCGGACGGCATGGAGGCGGCCGTGGCCAAGCAGGAGGCACTGGTTCATGCCCGTGACTTCCTCGCCTGGCTCCTGAAGAAGCACGATGAAGAGATCTCCAACGGGAAGATGGATGGCGACTTCGCACGCATCGACCTCGACGACGCCACGGTGTCGTATCAGTCGGTGGGTCCCTTGGAGAACGGATGGTTTGCCGTACTCATCCAGATGCAACGGGAGGAGCCGCTGAACCTCTGTGTGAATAAAGATCTTTATCCAAACGAAACAAAATGATGGAAAAGAACTGTATGAACTGTCTACAGGCGGTAGGCAATGCCGCCGCCGGCGGAATCAAGGAATGGCATTGTAGGCTCAACGAATTTGCCGTCAACGCACGGATGAGCTGTGAGGAATGGTGCGGCTCGAAGTCCTACGACGGCTTCTACACCAAGGTCGTCAAGGCGATGCGTAAGGAACGGAGGTGACTATGGAAGACGGAGAGAAGAAACCGATCAAGGTGACGGACATCAGTGCTGCCAAGGCGAACATCGACGCGATGGTCGAAGCCTTTGCCGACCGCTGGATCCCGTGGCCGAAGTTCGACATCGGCGTGGAGGTCATGGACGTGGGACAGCTACGCGACGCTATGGGACTGCGTGCCACCATCGACCTCGGAGACCCATGGCCGGAGGCGGAACGGGGACTGCTCGACATGGGCTTCGTCTGGCACTGGCTGTCGGGCAAGCGCGTGATGTACCTCAAAGAGAAAGACGGCTACGAGCCACCGACGGGATGGCAGGAGGCAGAGGAGTATGACGGGGATTAGTCCCGTCGAAACAGACAATAATCACAAACACAAAATAACATGGCAACTAAAGCACAACAGGATTTTTGCAAGGCGATCTATCAGGCAGCCTTGAAACTCAATGAGATCAACCCCGTCTTCGTGGCGGCTCAGGCGTGCCTGGAGTCGAGCTGGGGACTGAAGAAGATTGGCAACTACAACGTCTTCGGTATCACACGGGGTACGTGGCCCGCCAACCGCTGCATCCTCGTACTGACCTCTGAGGTCTTCTCCGTACCGAACAAGAAGTTCGTGGCACCCGAGAAGGTGGTCAGTGTGACGAAACGTCCGGCAGGGGGCTACCGCTATAAGGTGTATCGGTTGTTTAAGAACTTCTCATCCTACGAGGAGTGCTTGCAGGAACATCTACGGTTGTTCCAGAAGCCCGGCTATGCCGATGCCTGGCCCTACCGTAAGAACGCACGTGAGTTCGCCAAGCGCATTGTGAATAACACTGGCTGTAAATATGCCACCGACCCCAACTACTACAAGACCATGTGCGCCATGATCGCCAGTGTGGAGAAAGTGGTAGGTTAAGGAAAGGAGGTTTTTATTATGAATCAATCATCATTACCGCCAGACCTGATGTCCTACTCGCTGCTCCATTTTGAGAGCGGAGTTCCGATCGACGACCTCGCCCTGCGTCAAGACCAGAAACGGAGACTGGCAAGGGTGAGCCACGTCTACTGGCAGTGGATCCGCAACCCCTTCACCATAGACTACAAGGCACTGCTCCGCCAGCTCGTGAAAGGTCATTTCGCTGACCCACCCTCGGAGACACGCGCGGCACAAAAAGACATCCAACTCTTCGAGTATATCCGTGATACCGTCAGTCCGATGTCACGCAACGAGGCACGTATGAAGGTGCAGGTCGCTGCGGAGAAGATGATCAGCATCGGCATGGAAACTGACAACGTGATGGCTCTGGATAAAGGCAGTCAACGACTGTTTCAGGTGGCTGGGCTCGACAAGCCGGAGGATAACAGAGCCGACATCAATAAAGTGTCATTCCTGCCGTCCGTGGTGGTCACGAACATCAAGGAGGTAGACAGCGACAGAGAGAACATCGACGACGAGGAGGTGAAGCGCATTGCCGAGAAATACGGTGCTTACATCGACGAGAAACGCACGATGGTAGAGGACGAGGTGGCCACGATGGAAGCCAGAAGCGGCAACGGTGCCGATGCCGACATAGAGAACCAGCAGGAAGAAAACGAGACCAAGGAGGCGCAACATGAGCAGAGTGGGGACGAATCTCGACAGGAGCAGTGACAAACTGGAGGCTCGTATGATGCCCGATGTCGAGCGTGCCAAGGACGATGGCGGCGAGATAGACCTTGCCGGAGACGGCGTGCATAAGATATACCTGCATCGGGCCCAGCTGGAAATGTACAACTGGCAGGCACGCACCACTTACGTGCGTGCCGCCCGCGGTTTCGGTAAGACCTCTTACATCGGCCTTCACATGATGAAGTGTGTCTTAGGTATGCCCAGGCAGATGGGTGGTTTCGTCGGAATGAGCGCCAAACAGCTCTACACGCGTACCATGCCCAACGCTCTAAAGGTTGTCAACCAACTCGGTTTCGAGGGTTTCTACTTTCTCGGACAGGCACCAGCGAAGTTACATTGGGATACACCATTGGCCAAACCGAGAGTGTGGGAGAATTGCGTACACTTCTCCAATGGCTTCGTTTGGCAGATGTTGAGTATGGCTGTCCGGCAAGGGTCTGCCAACGGTCTCAACCTTGCTGCGCTCGTAGGTGACGAGACAAAATACCTTCCTTGGCAGAGAGTAAAAGAAGAGGTGCTGCCCACCCTTCGTGGTGACTTCATGCCAGAGTCGGCACGCAAGACGGAAGCGAAGCGTTATGGATACGGTACAACAGACAGGAACCCCTATTGGTTGTCACAATTATGGGTAAGTGATGCAGGACTCAGCCAGGCTCAATGTGAGTGGGAGAAAGAGAAAGAAAACGAGACCACAGAGGTCAATAAGCAGATAGCTGAGATGCTGGCCGAGTTGAAATACTTGGAGAAGCATGATCCGAAGCTTGCTGTACGATTGGCACAGAATGACAACTACCTGCGCAAGCTCAATGCGCTCAGAAGCAAAAGCGTTGTGTTCTGGAACTGGAGCACCATAGAGAACCTTAACATGGTGTCGCTCGACTTCATTCGTAGTCTTGAACGTCAGCTTCCGAGGGTGATGTTCGAGATACAAGTATTGGGACGTATGGCACGCAGCGCAAAGGATGGCTACTATGCCAATTTCGACGCATCTATCCATACCTACAACCCCGATGATGTGTCGGCCATAAAAACGAACACCTACGATCTTCTTGCCGATAAGTTCACCGTGAAGCGCAAGGGTACTGCCTTGGACGTACACCGTTATCCTACCGAATACGAGACGGAAGAATTGGACCTGAAGCAATGTGAGGCTTCGGTGCTCAACTGCCTATGCGATGTAGATTTGGACCCGACCCTGCCGTTGCGTATCGCCATCGACTGCAACGCCAATCTGAACTGCATGGTGGTCGGACAACTGCGTACCTGGAACAACAGACCGACGCTCTTTATCCTCCGTTCTTTCTTCACCATGAACAACCGTAAGTTGCGAAGCCTTATTCGTGATTTCGACGATTACTACGGGCCGCTGAAACGTATGGGGTGTAAAGATATTTTGTTCTACTATTCCAGTACCATCAAGCAGGGTGGTGCCACGGCCTACGCCGTAGAAAATGGCGAGGACTCACGTTTCGACCGAGTGGTGGCCAACGAACTAACATCGCTCGGCTGGAAGATAGACCCGGATGCAGGCTACTTCGGTGCACCGTGGAAACACGCTCGAAAGTTCCAATTCATCAACGACATCCTGGCCGGTGCCAGTGGTACCCCATTCTGGATTTGCATTAACGGTTCGCCAGGATACAATGAATACCTCATAGCGGCTATCGAGAACTGTGGAGTGCTCGATGATTTTCGCAAGGACAAAAGTAAAGAAAAACTCAAAGCGACCTCCGAGGGATCGTTAGGCGGAGACCCCCGTACACGAACCGACATCACCGATGCCCTCGACGACCTTGTTATCGGCGTCGATGTATGTGGTGACGGACGAAGTAAAGTCGGAGGGACACTGAGAGGAAGATTCGGGAATATCGCCATGTTCGGTTAGTCAAAATCGGGTAATGTTCTATTGGACATTGCTCGACTTTTTATTGCTCGGTAAATGCGAGACAATAGGTCATATATCAGAAAATACAATTATAAGATACATTGAAGACCAAAAAAAAGTATGACGGCTGCTCTCATCCCATGCCTAAAGGCTATGGGCATTCCCGCAGCCTTTGCGTAAAAACAGACATAACATCATAAGAGAATATATTAAACAACAAGGATGGCGTCTTATATCCCGCAAGCTAAAGACTTGTTGGTTTTACGGCACTTAATATAAAAAAGGCAATATAAAAATCGGTCACACCTTAATTGGTATGGCCGATTTTTCATTTCAAGGTTTGGGTAAGTTTCAGTCGGAAAAATCAGTACCGCTCTCCGTACCGGTTCGCGTTTTTCTTTCCACGGTCATAGCTGTCGATCAGTCCGTCTTTCCCGTAGACGTTGAACACGCCCTTGATACCATGCTCCACTGCTTTCTGCATCACCTCGGTGTTGCGGTCGAGACTGGCCTGAAGTGCGGCAAGGAGGTCGGTGTTGGACGTGGCGGGAGCCGTGCCGTCGGAAGGAACCTCCGCAGTCGCCGCGCCCTCTCCAAGTTCGTCGATGTTGCCCGTAGCAAAAGCCTTCATGCCACCACGACGTACCGAGCGGATGCTTCCACCATTGTAGAGCGTCTGGATAGACTTCCAGATCCCCGTGTCGTCCATCTGTAACTGGCGGGTGGTGTTGGCGTCGATGATCGCCTCACGGCCCCGCTCGCCGACAAGATGGAACTCAGGGCCGTTGGTGAGATGCGTCTTGGGATTGGCACCCATGTAACGAGCACGGTAGGTGTGGCCGTCTGCGGCATCGACATTATACTGCTGACCGGTGGTGAGCGTCGAGGGGTCGGTGAACTCATTGACGTTACCCGTGGCATAGGTCAGCATACCCGTGGAGAGACGGCCGGCAGAAACGCTGGCACCCGTGACCTGGGAGATCTGGGACTTCGACTTCGACACCTTACTGGTGGCCACGGCCATCAAACCGCCGAGGAGGGCCGTCATAGCGGCAAAGGCGATAGGACCGGCGATAGGGCCGAGCTGAGAGGCCGCCTTGCCGAGGATACCTGGGAGCTCCACCTTACTCTGGGCGTCGGTCTGCAACATGTTCGTTGTCAACATGGCGATGGCCACCTGACCGGCACTCTGCAAAGCGAAGGTGAGGAACTTCTGCGTCGAACTCATGTTCTCGTTGCTCATCACCTGATAAGCCAAGCCGTACATGTTCATCGCCTGCGCCATCACCGAGAAGGTGCTCTTACTGGCTTTTGCCATCTTACCGCCTGTATCCTTGGTGGATTGCAGCTGTGCCTTGTTTCCGGCTATCACCGCTTCCGTGGCGGCATTGCTGGCGTCGATTTTCGACTGGGCAACCTGCATGTTCTGGTCGGTGATTGCCGCCATCTGGTCATCGGAGAGGAGTGGGGATGCGCCTTGCTGCGCTTCGTCTCCGCCACCATACTCACTGAGGCCGGTCCACGTGTTGTGCTGCTTCTCGTCCTCCTGCTGGAGGGGAGAGAGCTGCCACGCGGGAGCGTCGTATTTTCCGTCCTCACTCAGTCCTGCACGCTTGCGGCGGGCTCTTGGCCACTTGCTCAGATCCCCGTTTTCTGCTTCCTCCGTGGGCTGGAGTGGATAGAGGGTGTTACCGTCCTCGTCTTTTCCCATCTCCCACTTGCCGGTAGTCGGAGCAGCCGTGCCTTCGTTTTTCGGTCTTGTGGCATAGAGGGCAGCGGTGTTGGCTTCCAAGGCCGCGGTGTTGGCGTCGATGGACTGTGTCTGCAAGGCGGCGTTCATCCAGTCGGTGATCTGGTCGGAGATCTTCTTGTTGATGTCATCCATCACCTTCTTCCAGGCATCCGCCACGGCATTCTGCTGCTCAATCTCCAACTGCCGTTTCAGAGCGTCCTCACCATCGAGGTTCTCGTAGTGGGCCTGGGCATCCTTCGTCCCGGCGTTGTCGATGATGACATAAGTGCCTCCCGCACTTCCCTCACCCGTGAGGCGCATCTTCGCGAGGTTGTTGTAATAGTCAGCAGCACCCGTGTTGCTCGCCTCGAACATGCTCTGCATCGACGATGAGAGCAACGTGCCCCATTCCTTCAGTGAGGTATAGAGGCGGTTCTGACTCTCCTCCACCCTTGCGTTGATCTCCGCACGCTGCTTGGCGAGGTCGGTCTCCTCCTCCGAGAGTGTGAGGTTAAGACTCATCTTCGCGTGCTTGGCATCGAGGGCCGCTTCCTCCGCCTTGGCGTAGTCACCTTGCTTACGGTACTGCTCCTCCTGACGTTTGAGGTCGTCGACGCGCTGCTGGCCAATCTTGCGCACAAGCGCATAGTAGTGCTCCTGCATGTTGAGTTGGATCTGGAGCTGTCGGATGGCGAGCTTGTCGGCCACCCGCTCCGAGGCGGCACCCGCCCCGATGAGACTGTTGGCACGGCTCACGCTCTGCTGCTCCACGCCGAGGGCATTTGCCGCTGCTTCGTAGAGATTCTTCATGCTCTTGCCACCGATAAGCGGGACGTTGGTATCGTTCCAGGCGATGTCCACCTGCTTCTTCACCTCCGAAGCTTCTTTCTTGATGGCATCCTGCACACTGTCGTAGACGGTATGGAGCTGGGCTACGAGTGCCTCTTTGAGCTTCTCGGCATCGTCGCTCTTAGTGATGGCATCCGCCCAACTGGAGAAGCCGTTGGCGCGCATGTCGCTCAGGAGGGTGTCGCCAGTCTTCTGATAAGCGTTCTCACTCTCTTTCAAGAGGAACGTCAGACGGTTCGGACGCTCCTTGGCATACTCCTCGTTGAGCGCCTTCATCTCGTCACTGCCATTTCCCTTGCCAGAGAGGATGAGCTTCTCCTTTTGCTTGTCGAGGTCGGTATAGATGATACCCATCTTCTCCACGTTCTGCCGCAGGTTCTTCACGATCCCGTCGAAAGGACGTTCTTTGCTGACAATCTCCTCAATGGCATCGAGTTGTTTCTTCACTGCCGTGCGCATCTTCAGGAAGTCCTGTTCCGTACCTTTGTCGAGGTCTCCGATGATCTTTCGCTCGATGGCGGCGTTCTTCAGTCCCGCCTGATGGATCAGGTCGTTGGTCTTGCCGATATTCACCTTGATGAAGTCGGCGCTGTCGCCCGTGCGCTCGGCAATGATGGAATAGATGTTGTTGGCCTCCTGCCGCGTCACCTCCTTCGTCTTCCCGGCATAGAGCTGTTGCAGTTCGGCACGGCGCTGACGGTAGATGCGCTCGTTCTCCAAGAGCCGTCGCCAACCCTCCTCTTCGGTGATCAAGCCACTGTTCTGTGCGTCCTCGATCTGCGACTTCTGCTCGGTGTAGTAAGCGTCGAGCTCGTCCATGTAGTAAGACATATCGTTCTTCACCATGGCACTGATCGACTTCGCCCGATGGTGCGCCACCTTCGGGTCTTTCCAGTTGCCGGTGTTGGTGAGGGCACGGGAGTGGAGCACGTCCTGTATGGCAAGACGCTGCTTGTCGTACCACGCGATGACGCTGTTCGCATCCTTCTTCACCTTTCCCTTCTTCATCGCCGCCATCAGTGCGGGATCCTCGCTCAGCACACTCTCCACATCGGTGTCGCCCTGGAGAGCCAAGACAAACTCATTCATCTGCTTGCGGCGGGCAACCAACTCTTTTCCATTGTATTTTTTCCAGTCGGTAGAAGCGGCATCTGGATTTGCTCCCCAAGGGCTGTTTTTATCGGTGCCACCGCCACCGCCGGTGCCACCCTTGCCGCCACCAGTACCACCAGTGCCACCATCGTTCCAATCTCCGTTTCCTTTTTTACCAGGAGAGTTTGCAAGGTCGCTTTCGGCAATTTGCTTTCCGAAGTTGTCTTGTAAGGTTTGCAATGCGTCGTTGGCCTCACGGTTCTTATTTTGCAGACTTTTCAACTTCGATTGCATTCCGAGCATTTCCATCGACGCAGCGGCCCGTGCTTGTACGCCTACGGGGGCAGCAGATCCTTGCGAGGTCTGCGGCCTTGTTTGCATAGCGTCAGATGCTTCCTTGCGCCGGTCTTTAATGGCCTTTTCTTGCTTGGCAATTTGCACCGTTGTATGAGCTATCTCTTTACCCAAAGACTGCATTTCTTCCTTGGCTCCCTCGACAAGCGCCTTTTCTTTGAGCTTCTTGATATAGCCATTTAACAACTCCGTGTTTCGCTTATAAGCGTTTCCTTCTCCGTTTACGGTGGCGATATAGTTAGGTACGACTTTCTGTATATCAAGGATAGCCGCCTTTCTTTCTTTCACCGATCTTGTGTTATCATTGACGATCTTTCTCAGATGCTCCAAGCGGCTACTTTCTTCCGCTGCTTTTTCTTCCGCCTGGTCTTGGACTTTATTCATCTCTTTCTGAGCTCTCGTCATCGAAGCAAGTTGCACAACAAACCTTACCGCAGCCACAGTCAGCAATACGATAGCCATTGCCACAGCTGCAATTACATTCGCTTTTTGCGCTGCGTTCAACTTACGCCATGCAGCTGTGAACAGATTCGTCTTAGCTGCGGCGGTAGCATTGGCATTTCCGAGTGCAACGGTTGTGGTAGTCTCAAAGGTCTTAGCGGTGGCATCAGCAGCCGACGCAGCAGTAGAGGCTTTCGTGGTAAAGACGAGCTTACCCAAATACATGATACCAGAGCCGATAGCTTCGGTCCACTTCGCTTTCAGCATCGCGAGGTAAACGGCCGTGTATCGCAAGGCTTTGCCAATAGGCCCGTCATCAGTAATGATATTGACCAACACACGTAAAGCACTGATGATACCGCCAAAGAACTTCTGAGAGGAATCGCTAACGAAAAACTCTTGAAGCTGGTTCTTTAAGCGTTCCCATCTGGCAGCGGTGGTGTCGTTCATCTTGTCATATTCCTGCTGAATGGCAATATTGTCGGCATAGGCTTCCTTGGCCGTACCGAGGTTCTTACGCAGTTCGCCAACGTTCTGCGACAGTCCTGCGAACACGATGCCGGCACGAGCACCCTGCTGGTCGAGTTCCTTCATGATCTCGCCCATGCCGCCCGTGCCCAAGAGCTTCTCGATACCGTCCGGGTTCAAATTCTGGTCGTGGATATGTTGCAGTATCATCAGAATGACATCCATAGCCTTACCGCCATCATACAAATCACGAATGGTCTTTGGCGTAACTCCAATAGCCCGCGCAATATCAAACGCATGGTTCTTGATAGCCGGGATCATACGGGAGATAGCCGTGGCAGCCATCTCGGTACCCATACCGAGAGAGTCAACGGTGGCACCGAGGGCGGCTACCTGATCCACAGTGATACCGCTCTGCGCACCCACGGCACCGACACGCTTCACGAAGTCGGCAATAGGTGGAGCGGCAGCAGCAGTGGTGGCACGCAGACGGTCGATGGTAGACGCAATCTTCTCCATGGCCACAGCGGTAGCCGACGAGCCCTCGATGGTGCCATTTTCCATCTCCTTACGGATCCTGTCCACCTCCTTCGTCGAGATGGCAATCTTCATCATCTCCGTAGCACCTTCCTGTCCCATCTCGGGGAGGGCGACCAGCATCTTGTTGGCAGCCTCGGTGAAGCCCTGCACGTCTTCCTGGGTGTGCAAGCCCAACTGTCCGGCAGCAGCAGACAAGTCCATGAGGTTCTGGATAGGCGTGCGGGTGTCGAGCTTCGCAAGGTTGTTAGAGAGCCGCCCTACCTCTTCGGCAGAGAAGCCGGTAGTCTTACGCACCTCACCCATCTTGTCGGAGAGCGTCATCGTGTCGTCCATTAGCCCCGACAACTTCTGCAAGGCGACGGCGGTACCCATGTAAAGGGTGACGTAAGTCTTCAAACGAGACACAGCCTTCTCGAACGGGCTTGCGGTTCCCTTAGACTCATTGCCGAGATTCTTCATCTCTAAGTCGGCAGCTTTCACCTTCTCCGCGAGTTCGTCGTAGGCTTTCTGACCCTCCTTGGTGGTACGGGTCATACTGTTCAGCTCCTTACGCCCTTGCTCCACAGCTACCTTTAGTTCGTTGAACGAGCGGCCCTTGGGTTCGTCGAGGATCTTCTGCACCTCCGCTGACACTCCTCCCACGCGCTTCTCCTCGACGGCGATGCCCGCTAATGCCTCCCGGATCTCTTTGTACCGGTCTGATCCTTTTGAGGTGGTAGCCAGCGTACTCTCTAACACTTGCTTCGCTTGCCGCAGTTCCTCCGCGGTACCTATAAAGGTTGACTTACCGGAGAGTGCCTGTTTTCCGATGGAAAGTGCGTCCTGCAAAGATATAGCTTCCCCTTTCGCCTCTTTGATCTTCTGGGTAAGGATGTCAATGGCCTCGCCGATTTCTTTTATCGAAGCTGGGGCAGTCGCGGTGTTCTTGGCAGATTGCAAAGATGTAAGTCCTTGTTGTATTTGCTCGATGGAGTAAGAACCCTGTACTGGCCCGTTCTTTCCAGACAGATCATACGCAATGTTCATAGCATCGCCAGTCGACATCACCTCTCCTCGTAACTCGGCTGCATGTTGTTTCATCTCCTCCAGCCGTCTGTTCAGTCGTCCGATGGTCTTTTCGTTCTCCACCCACTGCGGGTTGGTCTCGTCGCCGATGACCCGGTTCTCTTGTTTGAGGAGGGCAATGGACTTTTCGATGCTCTCGATGGAGAGCTGGCGGCTCTTAGCCTGTGTCTGCTGAGCGTCGTTGATGATCTTGGCTTGGGCATCTACCGCCTCGTTTTTCTGTCTGATCGCCTCTTTCTCTTTGTTGAGACTGGCGACATTTGCCTCACGCTTACCTTGTAGTTGAGAGAGCTTCTGACTTTCCTCTTGCAGTTTCTTGTTACCCTCCGCCTTGGCTTTGTCGAGGGCTTCATGCTTGGCTATGGCATCCGCATTGGCTCGGTTGT
>Ga0310695_10000864_pt1 | contig 74111 bp, 60 predicted proteins | sample RumenRJG_04DNA_FD_203882 | JGI IMG/M metagenome (GOLD analysis project Ga0310695, IMG submission 203882) | Bovine rumen microbial communities from Lethbridge, Alberta, Canada - RJG_04 (v2) (version 2) | ecosystem: Host-associated > Mammals > Digestive system > Stomach > Rumen | place: Canada... | reverse complement strand
TAAGCACAGGAGCAGACCATATTTACAATTACGGTGTCTTCAACTTCAAGGCACCACACTTCATGCTGCGTTTCGTCTTTGGACTGACCGACTACGAACTGGAATGTATTCCGGCCCAGTGGTTCTGGCCCTACTACCAACAATGGGGCAGCCAGGTGACAGAGCAAGTACTCAACCTGACCAACGAAGAAAAGGCCAAGTTGATGCATGCCCTCTACGAGAACAGCAAACGAGAGAACAAGACATACCGCTACAACTACTTCTACGACAACTGCTCTACCCGTCCTAGAAACATCATTGAGGCCAACCTGGACGGGGAGGTCATCTATCAGCCACGTCCTGACTACACCCCGACGTTCAGAGAGATGATACACGAGCACACAACCAGACACCCCTGGGCGGCTTTCGGCAACGACATCCTGCTGGGCATCAAGGCCGACGCGAAGACAACCCTGCGCGAACAGGAGTTTCTGCCCTTTAATCTCCAGCACGATATGGCACATGCCCTTGTCGACCGTCATGGCGTTAAATCGCCCCTCGTCAAGGAGTGTCGTGTCCTTGTTCTTCCAGGCGTACAGATGGTGAAAGAAGAATTCCCCCTGACGCCAACGCATTGTGCGGCACTATTGCTCGCCATATCGCTGGCCATATTCATCTACGAGCATTTCAAACGGCGAACGCTCTATCTCTTTGATGCCCTGATGATGCTGCTGACAGGACTGGCAGGCTGCGTCCTGTTCGTCATGATCTTCTCACAGCATCCCACGACGAGCATCAACCTGCAGATACTGCTCCTGAACCCTGTATCACTATTCTTTATCCCCACAGTTATCCGACATCGGAGAACATGCTGGTTCACCATCAATATGCTCTGCACCTGCGCCTTTCTGATTGGCGGCATCTGGCAGGACTACGCCGAAGGAATGGAAATTGTGGCATTATGTTTGCTGTTAAGATATTGGAGACACCTCAATGACAAATAAATCTATCTATATTACCCTGTTGGCCATTCTGGGCTTCCATGCCGAAATACAGGCCGACACGACGCAAGCCACTGCTGCGCCGCGATTGGTTGTATGCATCAGTATCGACCAGTTGCGGAGTGACTATCTGCAGGCCTTTGAGCCTCTCTACTCCGAGGACGGCTTCTTACGCCTACTTCATGAAGGGCTAGTCTATTCCCATGCCTCCTACCCTTTCACGCCCATCGACCGTGCCTCTGCCATGGCATCAATTGCCACGGGAGTTACACCTTATTATAATAATATAGTAGGGCAGAAATGGATGAGCCGTGAGACATTGCGCCCCGTAGGATGCGTAGATGATCAGAAACACGCGGGACTACAGACTGCCGACACAGGCTCTCCTGCCAAACTGAGCACATCGACCATCGGTGACGAACTGAAGGTGGCTACCGCAGGCAAGGCACTGGTCTATGCCATCGCCCCCTATCGTGATGCTGCCGTCCTGTCAGCAGGACATGCTGCCGACGGTGCCCTGTGGATAGATGACGTCAGCGGTAACTGGTGCTCCAGCAACTATTATTTCTCGGCTTTACCGTCATGGGTACAAGCCTATAACCGTCTGCAAGCCCCATCCAGGAAGATTCAGTCATTGACATGGGAGCCGTTCAGCCTCCTGACAGGCAACTTCAGTTACTTCATGCAGATGGGAGAGCAGAAACCGTTCAAGCATGACTTCCGGGGCGACACACAATATGTGGAATACAAGGCCAGTGCGCTCGTCAACGCTGATATGACCGAAATGGCCAAGCAATGTGTTGCATGCACAGGCATGGGCAATGACAAAGTGACCGACCTGTTGTGCGTCACCTACTATGCAGGCAACTACAACCACCGTACTGTGACAGAGTGTCAGATGGAACTCCAGGACACCTACGTGCGACTTGACAATGAGATAGGCCGTCTGATTAGCCACTTTGAGAAGATGTTCGGCCGCGACAAGGTGCTCTTCGTACTGACCAGTACAGGCTATAGCGACGAAGAGTCGGCTGACTATGATAAATACCGCATCCCTTCCGGCACGTTCTACATGGACCGCACATCCAACCTCATGAACATCTACTTCGGTGCTTTTTGGGGGCAGGGCTTATATGTGGAGGCCACATACGGCAACCAAATATTCCTGAACCACAAACTGCTGGAGTCGAGGAAGATCAGCGTTACCGATGCCACCAGCAGGGCTCAGGAGTTCCTGGCTATGATGTCTGGTGTCAGGAATGTGTACACCTCGCTGCAACTGCTTACCACTCAAGACGAGTATTTGCAGAAGGTTCGCAACGGGTTCAGTCCCGAACGCTGTGGCGACATCGTCATCGAAGTGGCTCCCGGTTGGCGCATACACAACGAGAACACACAGGAGAACGTGCTCTCGCGAGCATCATTCACACAGTTCCCCATCATCTTCTGGGGTGCAGGCACACAGGCAGAACAGGTGCATACACCTGTCACCATAGACCGCATTGCCCCCACTGTAGCACGTGCCATCCGCATCCGTGCGCCGAATGCCTGCTCATCAGAACCTCTTTTTTGAAGGTAAAAAGGTAAAAAGCAGGAGCGAAAGCAAATTTTCTCTTCTCACGCTTCAATTTTCGCTTTATTTTTATTACCTTTGCACCCCAAAATGCATATCGTCAGATTGCATATAGCCAAATAGTAAATAGTCAAATAGCAAATATAGAGATGAATTTCAGCAAGATTCTGAAGGCTCTGTTCGGTGACAAGTCTTCGAAAGATATGAAGATGATACAGCCTTTCGTGGAGAAAGTGAAGGCCGTATCGCCCAAGGTAGAGGGATTAGACAATGATGCCCTACGTGCAAGGACACAGGAAATCCGACTGCAGGTGCAGTCGGCTGCCAAGGCACAGAAAGAAGAGGTAGAGAAACTGAAGGCAACTATCGAAGACACCCCACTGGACGAGCGTGCCGACATCTTTGCCAAGATTGACAAGATAGAGAAAGAGGCACTCGAGGTCTACGAGAAGGCACTCGATGAAGTGATGCCCGAAGTCTATGCCATCGTCAAGGAGACTGCTCGCCGCTTCGCCCAAAACGAGGAGACCATCGTTACCGCCAACGATTTCGACCGCAAACTGGCTGGTGACCCACGTAAGGACTTCATCACCATCGATGGCGACAAGGCCATCTACCACAACCACTGGACGGCTGGTGGCAACGACCTGAAATGGGAGATGATACACTACGACGTGCAACTCTTTGGTGGCGTTGTGCTCCATCAGGGTAAGATTGCCGAGATGGCAACAGGTGAAGGTAAGACCCTTGTGGCTACCCTACCCGTGTTCCTCAACGCCCTCACCGGCAATGGTGTTCACGTGGTGACCGTCAACGACTATCTGGCCAAGCGTGACTCCGAGTGGATGGGCCCGCTCTATATGTTCCATGGTCTGAGCGTCGACTGTATCGACAAGCATAAGCCCAATTCGCCAGAGCGCCGCAATGCCTATCAGGCTGATATCACCTTCGGAACGAACAATGAGTTCGGTTTCGACTATCTGCGCGACAACATGGCTGTATCACCGGCTGACCTGGTACAGCGTGCCCATAACTATGCCATCGTCGACGAGGTCGACTCCGTGTTGATCGACGATGCCCGTACCCCTCTGATTATCAGCGGTCCTGTACCCAAGGGCGAAGATCAGATGTTTGAGGAATACCAGCCATTGGTGGAGAAACTCTTCGGTGTTCAGCGCCAACTGGCAACACAATTCCTGGCCGAGGCCAAGCAGAAGATATCTGAGGGCCAGGAGAAAAACGACAAGAAACTGCTTGAGGAGGGATTCCTCTCCCTCTATCGTTCCCACAAGTGTCTACCTAAGAACAAGCCCCTCATCAAATACCTCTCGGAAGAAGGTATCAAGGCTGGCATGCTCAAGACCGAGGAGACCTATATGGAGAACAACAACCGCCGTATGCACGAGGTCACCGAGCCTCTCTTCTTTGTGGTTGACGAGAAACTTAACTCCTGCGACCTAACCGACAAAGGTACGGCATGGCTCGCCAAGCAGGTCAACGACCCCGAACTGTTCGTGCTGCCTGACATCGCATCACAACTCTCTGCCCTCGAAGCCGAGGAAGGTCTCAGCGATGAAGAGCGTCTGAACAAGAAGGACGAACTGATGAGCCACTACGCCATCCAAAGCGAACGCGTGCACACCCTACAGCAATTGCTGAAGGCCTATGCGATGTTCAACAAGGATGACGAATATGTAGTCATCGACGGCGAGGTAAAGATTGTGGATGAGCAGACGGGCCGTATCATGGAGGGCCGCCGCTGGAGCGACGGACTGCATCAGGCCGTTGAGGCCAAGGAACACGTGAAGGTGGAAGCCGCCACACAGACCTTTGCCACCATCACTCTGCAGAACTACTTCCGCATGTATCACAAACTGGCAGGTATGACAGGTACCGCCATCACCGAGGCCGGTGAGTTCTGGAACATCTACAAACTCGACGTTGTGGAGATTCCCACCAACAAGCCCGTAGCACGTATAGATATGGACGACCGTGTCTACAAGACGGCACGTGACAAGTACCGCGCCGTCATTGAGGAAGTCGTGAAGATGCGTAAGTCTGGCCGTCCTTCGCTGATTGGTACCACCTCTGTGGAAATTTCAGAGTTGCTGTCGCGCATGCTCGACATGTATGTGGATCCTGAGACTGGCAAACGCGAGGGCATACCCCATCAGGTGTTGAACGCCAAGTTGCACCAAAAGGAGGCCGACATCGTGGCTCTGGCAGGTCAGCAGGACAGCCGCGGACAAGGAGCCGTAACCATCGCCACTAACATGGCTGGTCGTGGTACCGATATTAAACTGTCGCCTGAGGTGAAGGCTGCTGGCGGTCTGGCCATCATCGGCACAGAGCGTCACGAGAGCCGCCGCGTCGACCGCCAGTTGCGTGGTCGTGCCGGTCGTCAAGGCGACCCGGGCTCTTCCGTATTCTATGTCTCTCTTGAAGACAAACTGATGCGTCTGTTCGCCAGCGAGCGTATCGCCTCCGTCATGGACAAACTGGGCTTCAAGGAGGGTGAAATGATTGAGCATCCCATGATCTCGAAGAGCATTGAGCGTGCACAAAAGAAGGTTGAGGAGAATAACTTCGGCATTCGTAAGCGCCTGTTGGAATACGACGACGTGATGAACAAGCAGCGTACCGTCATCTACGAAAAGCGCCGTCACGCCTTGATGGGCGAACGCATCGGCATGGATATTGCCAATACCATCTGGGACCGCGTGTCCACTATTATCGAGCGTAACGATTATCAGGGCTGCAAGGAGGAATTCCTCCACCTATTCGCCATGGAGGTGCCCTTCACCGAACAGCAGTTCATAGAAGAGAAGCACGACAAGTTGGCTGAAGATGCCTTCCAGGCTGCCCTGTCCAACTTCAACCGCAAGACCGAGCACATCCGCGAGGTGGCCTGGCCTGTCATCAAGCGAGTGTTTGAAGAGCAGGGGCAGATGTACGAGCGCATCATCGTTCCCATCACCGATGGACGTAGGGTCTACAACATCGCCTGCAACCTTAAGGAGGCCTACGAAACGGAGTGTAAATCTGTGGTCAAGGAATTCGAGAAGCAGATGCTGCTCCATATCATCGACGAGTCGTGGAAGGAGAACCTGCGCGAACTCGACGAACTGCGCCACTCCGTTCAGAACGCCAGTTACGAGCAGAAAGACCCATTGCTCATCTTCAAGTTGGAGAGTGCCAAGGTCTGGGACAACATGATTAACGAGATGAACAACAGAGCCATGTCAGTGCTCAACAGAGGCTCTATTCCCGAGATGCAACAGGAAGTTCGCGAAGCCGCCCCTGAACAGCATACCGATCGTCGTCAGTATACGGAGAATAAGCAGAATCTGCAGGAAGAGCAGATGGTCGACAGAAGGCAGCAGGCTGCAGCCCAGCAAGACACGCGTGCCCAACAGCCTCGCAATCCTGTCGTCAAGGACAAACTGCCCGGCCGCAACGATCCATGTCCCTGTGGTAGTGGCAAGAAATTCAAGAACTGTCACGGAAAAGGGCTAGTGTAAATACCGTTATCCCGAATAATCGATTAATCGTATTATCGAAATATCGAAAAAAAACGGCTATGATTAAGATAGACAACCTCAAGAAGCAGTTTGGCGAGACCTGCGCCTGCGATATCCCGTCATTTACTATTAACGACGGCGATATTCTAGGCTTGGTAGGCAACAACGGAGCAGGCAAGACGACGCTTTTCCGCATGATGCTTGATCTGCTGAAGCCCGATAGAGGACATGTAGAACTCGACGGCATCGACCCTTCCACATCAGAAGCATGGAAACAGGATGTCGGAGCATACGTCGACGACAGTTTCCTCATCGACTATCTGACGCCAGAGGAATATTTTGCCTTTATCGGCAAAATCAGCAACATCCCACAGAAGACCATCGATGAGAGGCTGCAGCAATATGAGCACCTCTCCAACGGAGAGGTATTCGGTCAGAAGAAACTCATCCGCAACCTTTCGGCTGGAAACAAGCAGAAGGTGGGTATTATCTCTGCCCTTATCCGCCTGCCGAAGATGGTCATCCTCGACGAGCCCTTCAACTTCCTCGATCCCACGAGCCAGAATGTGCTCAAGCATATCGTCACCGACTATGCCGCCCAGACTAAGGCCACTATCATCATCAGTAGCCACAACCTGCAGCATACGACAGACATATCAACACGCATCGCGCTGATGGAGAAGGGACAGATCATCCGGGACCTCAGCAACCTGGATTCGACTGCCAAAGAGGAACTCGCCACCTATTTCGGAGACTAAAAACATACCTTTTGGCACTTTTTTACAAAAAAAACTGCAAAAAATTTCCATATCCCGCTGAAAATGAGTAATTTTGCAGTCCCAAACAAGAAGAAACAAAAAAACAATAAGGAGAAAGTAATATGACCAAGGCTGAAATAGTCAAGATGATAGCCATACAAACAGGTGTCGCACCTAAAGACGTTTCTGTTGTTGTAGAGGCTTTTATGGAAGAGATTCGTAACAGTTTGGCTGATAACAAGGAGAATGTCTACCTTCGTGGATTCGGCAGTTTTATCGTTAAGCATCGCGCCAAGAAGACTGCCCGTAATATTTCAAAGAACACCACACTGGTAATAGATGCTCACGACCTGCCTGCCTTCAAGCCCTGCAAGAGTTTCATCGACCGCATGACTAACGAATAGGATTTTTACAAATAGTTAAACAATAAAATAATTTCATTAAACTATGCCAAACGGAAAAAAGAAGAAGGGCCACAAGATGGCTACTCACAAGCGTAAGAAGAGACTGCGCAAGAATCGTCATAAGAGCAAGTAAGCCCTTTTGCCGAACAAAAAAAAATGAAAGGAGTGTACCAGTGCATAGAGATATGCAAGGTACACCCTTTTTATCGTAAAAAACCTAAAGCCAAGAGCGTAAATTTAGAATGACAAGCGAAGTTATCATCGATGTACAGCCCAAAGAGATATCCATCGCGCTGCTCGAAGACAAGAATCTGGTGGAATATCAGAACGAGCCGCGTGAGGCGTCATTTGCTGTGGGCAACATCTACGTGGGCAAGGTACGCAAGTTGATGCCCGGACTCAACGCTTGCTTCGTTGATGTGGGTTCAGAAAAAGATGCCTTCCTGCACTATCTTGACTTAGGACTCCAATTTAGTTCTTACGAGAAATATCTGAAACAGGTTGCCAGCGACCGTAAGAAACTCTACCCTATCCAGAAAGCCACCAACCAGCCCGTCCTTCCCAAAGAGGGCAGTATACAGAATGTGCTGAAGGTTGGTCAGGAAATTCTGGTGCAGGTAGTCAAAGAACCTATCAACACCAAAGGTCCGCGACTCACGTGCGAACTTAGTTTCGCAGGACGTTACATGGTCCTCATCCCCTTTGGCGACAAGGTATCGGTCAGCAGCAAAATCAAGCGCGGCGAAGAGCGCAGCCGCCTCAAACAACTGGTGCAGAGCATGAAGCCCAAGAATTTCGGCGTCATCGTCCGCACGGTAGCAGAAGGTAAACGCGCAGCAGAACTCGACCAAGAGTTGAAGGTGCTGCTCAAGCGTTGGGAAGATGCCATCATCAAATTCCAGAAGACTACCGAGCGTCCCCAGTTGCTGTTTGAGGAGCAGACGCGTGCCGTAGCGTTGTTACGCGACCTCTTCAACCCCACCTACGACGGTATTTATGTGAACGATGCCGAGATTCATAGTCAGATTCACGACTACCTCTCCCTTATCGCCCCCGACAAGGCCGAGATTGTGAAACTCTACAACGGCAAAGTTCCCATCTTCGACAATTTCAACGTCACGAAACAAATCAAGTCAGGTTTTGGACGTACCGTCAACTATAAACGGGGAGCCTACCTCATCATCGAGCATACAGAAGCCATGCATGTGGTAGACGTCAATAGTGGTACGCGTATCAAGAAAGAAAACGGCCAGGAAGCCAATGCCCTTGAGACCAACCTCGGAGCCGCCGATGAGTTGGCCCGCCAGTTGCGCCTGAGGGACATGGGTGGCATCATCGTCGTCGACTTCATCGACATGAATCTGGCTGAAGACCGCCAACTGCTCTATGAGCGTATGTGCGAGAACATGAAGAAAGACCGTGCCCGTCACAACATCCTGCCATTAAGCAAGTTCGGACTGATGCAGATTACCCGCCAGCGCGTACGTCCTGCCATGGATGTAGCAGTAGAGGAGCCCTGTCCCACCTGCCACGGCACCGGAAAGATCAAGTCGAGCATCCTGTTTACAGATCAGTTAGAGAGCAAGATTGACATCCTAGTCAACAAAATCGGCATGAAGCGATTCACGCTTCATGTACATCCCTATGTCGCTGCCTTCATCAACCAAGGCGTATTCTCCTTGAAGCGTCGCTGGCAGTTGAAGTACGGATTTGGCATCAAGATCGTGCCCAGCCAGAAGATGGCATTCCTGCAATACGAGTTCTATGATGATAAACGACAGTTTATCGATATGCAGGAAGAAAACGAAGTAAGCAAGTAACAACCCTCAAAAAAAGCGGAAGGAAACGAACCTGTTCCTTCCGCTTTTCTGTTTCATACCATCATCACTTCACGATGACCTTCTTGTTCGTGCCGTCGCTATAGCGGATGATATTGATACCACGCTGTAACTCCTGCAAGCGCATGCCGCCAGGCGTGAAGATGCCTACCACTGCCTTCTCACCTTCACCCGTCTCGCCGTTATACTCAACAGCATGAATACCAGTAGATTCGGCAGCAGCCTGATAGGCAGCCAGTTCATCTTCGCTGATGATAATCCATTGCTGTACAGTAGCCGAATTAGAGTAGTCGAAAACAGTCTGGGTAATGGTACCGTAACCAAGTGTATTCAAGGCATTTGCCCCCATCGAATAATTGTTATTCCTGTTGCTGTCATACCATGTGAACCAATAGCCGTGGGTCTTCAACTTAGCATTACCAGTTCCGATGGTGACATCCGTACGGTCTGGCATCAACTGGAAGTACTCCGTCTTCCCCGGTTTGCCCGTTACATTCTTCAAAGCGACATTGCCGCCGCCCGCATTGTGTGTCAGGTATTTGCCTGTAGCCGCGTTCTTGAACATATAGTAGCCATCGCTGGCATTATACTGTATATACCATGCAGCCGAGTCGTTCAAAGCCTTATCCGTTAGGTTCTCCTTCCAGGCGATAACCAGATTCTGGCGCTGGTAAAGCAATCCCTTGTTCAGTCCACGCTCTGCGTTCTTGTTCATCAGGTAGTACTTCTTTCCTTCGTCGAAATTATAGGTGTAGCCCGATATGCCGTTAGGATCGGCACCCGTGGGACAGAGTCCATCGATGAAGAGACCGTACAGGATGCACATGCCACCTATATACTGTATTTCCTGATGCTTATCATAATTAGCGCCGTTGACCAGCCAGTCGAATGAGATTTTACCATTAGGGATAGAAGCCTGTTCTGCCTCCGTCAAAGTCGTAGTCGCCCATCCATGAACAGCGTCACCAGTAAAGAACAACTCATTGCCATCATAGTTTTCCAGGAAATGAAGCACTTTATTGGCCTCACGTCCCAGCCATTTACCCCAAGTGGTATTCTCACGAGTATCAGCACAATTATACCAGCGCCAATGTGTGCCAACCCCTACGCCATGTCCTGTCTCATGCAGCACAGTGCCAATGGCCTGATTGCCGGCATTGGGTCCGATGCGCATCCAGCCACCATACGAGCAGTCGGCCGTAGGTGTGTCTGCTCCATAGTGTCCGCTCAGCGTGAAGCCCTGTATTCCCGTCCACTCGTTGAAGTAGTCGATGGTCTCCTGTATGGCCTGTCGGCAACGGGCATTGGCTTCATCATTAGGTGCTCCACCATCCCATGAACCCACGCAGGTACCTTTAGGATGGGTGACGATTTTCACCTCGTCGCCATAGGCCACCTGATAGGTCTTGTTCATGACGTATGGTCTCAAGTAATAAACCGTGGCCGGCTCTAGTCCCGTTATGTGGAAGAGGTATCCCTTCAAGTTGAAATACTTGGTGGAACGGTTGTCGAGCACGGTAGGATTATGACTGGTGCTCCAGCACATGCCACGCTCCAATATGTTGCTGCCTGTCATGGTGGCACGCACTAAGGCCTGGGAGGCTCCTGTCAGCACATAGTGATTGGTGGCGGTCACCTCTGGTGCAGTACCCGTTCCTGGAGTGGCATTGGCCAGATTGTAGGCAAACAGGGCCTTGTCAAGCGTCTCTATCTCGGCAGCCAGTTCCTTAGATGTAGCCTCCGCGTTCTGTACCAGCAACTTCGCCTTATCCAGTTCGTCCTTCAGGTCGGCTGCTCCCTCCTTATTCTCGTCATAGTATTGTTCCACTTCCGCGATGTGTGTACTAAGAGCCTGATACTCTGCTATGGAAGTCTGGGCCTGTGCCACTGCTACCTTCAGATTCCTGGCAGCAGCCTGGATAGCACTTTCCTCCGATTCTGTCGTGATGAGTTTAGCGGCACCTATAGCCTCCTGCAGATCCGATGCGGCACCTGCCGACATCATAGCCGACTGCAAAGCCTCTGCTTCAGACACTCTGAGTCCCAGTTCAGCCACCACATCAGCCACATTTACCTCGCCTATCAGGTAGAGGCGGAAATTGTCCACAGCAAGCCAGTTGCCCGTAGCCCCCTCTGCTACATAGCCAATCTTCACCTCACCAGAGATATTGGTGAACTTCACACTATAGTCAGCAGGCGTATAGACCGGCTCCTGCTGGTCATCGGCAAAGATATAGACGCCAGTACACTTCTGCGTCGTTGCCGACTGGTTGAGGTTCTGTGCCGCCACCGTCAGTTTGTAGATGCCACTGGGCAGGTTTGTCAGTGTCTGGGTGATACTGGCATCGCCAACCTTGCTACCCGTTCCTACCCACTTTTCCATATAGTAGGCACCTGCTTGTTTCGTAAACTGGTTGTTGTTCTGGCTCTTCAGGTTCACGTTCGTCCAGCCTTTAGTCCCGTTCTCAAAACTCGGGTTCGTAATGTAAATGGTCTTGTCTAGCGGATTATCCTCACTCACGTTCTGCTCACGATAGGTCTCTAGGGCAGCCTTCAATGCCAGCGTAGCCTCCAGCACGGCAATGATGTCGGCATCGGCATTGCTGTTGACACCCTGAGCGGCGTCAATAGCCGTCTTCAGCGCACCGGCCCCGTTGCCAGTGCCCTCACCGTAGAGTGCCGTTGCCGTTGTAATGAGTTCGCCAAGTTCTGTCTTGTCAACAGCCATATCCTGTCCCAGCAACTGCACATAGTCCACCACCAGTTTTGCTGAGTTAGCCGAGCCGTTGGGAGCAGCCTTCATTCCGAACTGTATCTTGCCCTTCGTGGTCTTCGTCAGAGTGAAAGTAATCTTGTCGAGCGTCCATTCCTTGGCGGGATAACTGCTGAGAGTCGATCTGACCGCCGTGCCGCTTGCGGGAATCCAAGCCACCTGCGATGTTGCTGCCGTCACGTTGCTGCCGTTGTAGGTAGGCACGTTAATAGTATAGGTACCTGCGGGCAAGGTGACGGTCTGAAAGAACAAAAAGGTCTGTTCCCATCCTGTCGAGATGGCCAAGCCTCCTCCTGGTTCACCGTCGTAGCCAGTGGCCGGCACAGTGGCGGTGTTGAAGATTCCCTTGAACCCGAACTCATAGGTTCCCACGATGGTGTAGTTGGCGCTCAGGCTCGATGTCCATCCGTCCACCTCTTTCAACTCTTGAGTCACATTGTTTGACTGTTCGGCCGTGTAGTCAAAGCGGGAGTCGAAGCCCGCATTCTCCAGATAATACTTCGTGATGTCCGTCTGTGCAAAGGCACCAGCGGTCACCAGCATCATCAGGCAAGATAGTAATTTTCTCATATCATTCATTATGTCAAGTAGTCAATTATGGCACAAAGATAGTAAACTTTCTGCAATCTGCAAAACTATTTGCCATAATACTTTGTCACTTTCATCTTTTTTTGTATCTTTGCAACACCAAAAAGAACAATTCGACATCGTAATGATCATTATATTCAAGGTTATCTTTTGGCTCTGCCTGCTCCTCGTTATCTACACCTACGTGGGTTATGGTGGTGTGCTTTGGCTTATCCTGAAGGTCAAGCATGCCTTCTTTCGGAGGGAGTCCTCCCCCATCCTGCCGCTCGATGAAGACCTGCTGCCAGAGGTGACGCTGATGATTTGTGCCTACAACGAAGCGGAGATTATTGAGGAGAAGATGCGGAACATCCGTGCGCTGAATTATCCGAAGAATAAACTCTGCGTGATGTGGGTGACCGACGGCAGTACCGATGCATCCAACGACCTGCTCAGGGTCTGTCCCGACGTCCACCTGGTCTATTCGCCCGAACGGCGCGGCAAGGCAGCAGCCATGCAGCACGGTCTGCAGGAGAACAAGGCGGAGTATGTCATCTTTACCGATGCTAACACAATGCTCAATGCAGATGCCATCCGCGAGATCATGCGTCAGTTCATGAAGAAGAACGTCAGTTGTGTCTCCGGCGAGAAACGCGTGGCAGCCCGCCACAAGGGACAGACGGCAGCCGAGGGCGAAGGCCTCTACTGGAAGTATGAGAGCACGCTCAAGCGCTGGGATAGCGAACTCTATTCGGCTATGGGAGCCGCTGGCGAACTCTTCGCCGTCCGCATGAGCCACTACCGCCCAGCCCCTGCCAATGCCCTGCTCGACGACTTCATGATGTCCATGCTTATCCTTAAGGACGGCCACCGAATCGCCTATACCAGCGATGCCTATGCCATGGAGTACGGATCGGCCGACATGATGGAGGAGTCGAAGCGCAAACGCCGCATCGCCGCTGGCGGACTGCAGAGCATCTGGTGGCTCCGCTCGCTGATGAATCCTTTTAAGCACCCGAAGGTGGCCTTCCAGTTCGTGTCCCATCGTGTGCTGCGATGGAGCGTCACCCCTCTGGCCCTCGTAGCCCTTATTCCTCTCAACATCCTGCTCATCCTATTCGGCGGCGGACTGCTCTACATCGTCATTTTCCTCCTGCAACTCTTGTTCTACCTATTTGCCTTCCTAGGTACCGTACTTAACCTGCTCGGACAGAAGAGCAAGTGGCTCAACATCCCCGCCTATTTCCTTTTTATGAACATCAACGTCTTCATCGGCGTACCCTATCTCCTTACTCATAACAATAGCGGAAAGTGGGAAAAAGCCCGACGAGGTTAAAAAAATAAACAAATTACCTTTTTTTTCTGAAATTTTTTCCTTATTACAAATTTATTCAGTACTTTTGCAACTGATTAGTTCTATTAGTTCTAACAGAAGAAATCATGGATCAGGATGAGAAAGAATATTTGATGCGCCAACTAACCGATGCCAACCATCGGTTAATTGAGGCTAATGCCCAGTTAGAGCAAGCACAAAGGAAACTGAAGGAGTACGAGGAAAAGGCTGCCAAGGCCGAGAAGGCCAGCCAGATGAAGTCCCTGTTCCTTGCCAACATGTCCCATGAAATACGCACTCCGCTCAATGCCATTGAGGGATTCTCACGTGTGATGGTTGAGACTGACTCCCAGGAGGAGCGCCTCAACTACATGGAAATCATCGAAAGTAACAACAGCCGCCTGCTGAGCCTTGTCAACGAGATTCTCGACCTGTCAAGAGTTGAGTCGGGCGAGATTGTCATCAAGAAGAACCCCACCGACCTGAACAACCTGATGAAGAGCATCAGGCAACTGTTCAAGTTCCGCTGTCCGGATGAAGTATCGCTGGTATGGAACAGGAACGATCTGCCGATTATGATGACCACCGACGAGAACCGCCTGACACAAGTATTCTCAAACCTGATTTCCAACGCCCTCAAGCACACGCAGAAAGGCAGCATTAGTTATGGCTATCGTCTGATCAACGACAACCAGGAAATACAGTTCTATGTCTCTGATACCGGTTCAGGTATCGACCCCAACTTCATCGAGCATATCTTCGACACCTACGCCTCCCAGGATGCCGAGCACCAGCGCGGCTTCGGACTGGGTCTGGCCCTCTGCCGTATCATCGTAGAGAAGATGGGCGGCACCATCGGTGTCAAGTCAGAACTGGGCAAAGGCTCCACGTTCACCTTCAGTCTGCCTTTTAGCGGCACCATCGGCGGCAGGCCTGTCGACAGCCGCTCCATAGCGCAGAACCTGCGCACCCTGCGTGTGGACAACGTGCCTGATGCAAAAGCAATGAAGACGGTACTTGTAGCCGAAGACGAGGAGAGCAACTACGAGTTGGTGCGCATCGTCCTTCAAAAGCGCTACCGCCTGTTGCGTGCCCACAATGGTATTGAGGCCGTGATGATGAACGAGGAAGAGAAGCCCGACCTCATACTGATGGACATCCGTATGCCAGGCATGAGCGGCCTAGACGCCACGCGCATCATCAAGGAAGTCACCCCCGACATTCCTGTCATCGCCCTGAGTGCTTTTGCCTTCGAGGAAAACATCCGCGAAGCCAAGTCTGCCGGTTGCGACGAGTTCCTCCCCAAGCCCTTCAAGGTGGAAGATCTCATAGAGACCATCAATCGATACATCGGACAATAGCATTCACCCATGGGCAAGCAGGCAGTATTCAAGTATATCTCGTTCATGATCCTGGTCATCAGCACGCTGCTGGCCGTCTTCACGCTCTTCGCTCTTTTCGGAGGCAATGTCGACCCTGCCACCGGCACCGCTATGGCTATGCTTGTCTATGTGCTGCCCTACCTGCTCATCGGTAATGTCATCATGCTGATCTACTGGCTCATCCGCCGCAAGTGGATGTGGCTCTGCATACCCGTTGTCCCCCTGCTCTGCAGCATCCCCTATCTCGGCACCATCTACCAGACTGGTCTTTTCAACAGCAGCAGCACCTCGTCGGGCCTTAAGATAGCCACCTACAATGTGGAGGCTTTCGGACGCGAGATTACGGGATTCAAGGCCGAGGACATCCTCACGGAGATGAGGAAGCAGGGCGTAGACATCATGTGCATCCAGGAGTACTACGAGACCAGCGGCAATAAACTCAACTCTGAGTCCTACAAGACCTATTTCCCCTATATGGCCTTGGGACGCAGCGACATGGCGGTCTACAGCCGCTACCCGTTGGGCGAGCCCCAGATTATCGATTTCGGCAATACGAACAACAGCGGCATGTGGGTTGATGTCAATGTCAACGGCCGCAAGATACGCATCTTCAACGTCCACCTCGAGACCACCGGCTTCAACCGCGCCCTGCACAACATTGCCAAGCAGGCTGCCAGCGGCACCCATGTTGAGGACAACGCCATCGTCAGAGCCATCTACGGCAACTATACTCGCGGTATGGCCATCAGGGCCCGTCAGGCTGACCAGGTAGCCCATGAGATAGAGAACACCGAGATTCCCGTTATTGTCTGCGGCGACTTCAACGATGTGCCCTATTCCTATGTCTACAACACCATGCTGGGCGACCTTGTCGACGGTTTCAAGGAGTGTGGCGAAGGCTTCATGTACACCATGCGTGGCCGTAAGTTCAAGGTGCGCATCGACTACATCTTCCATTCTGAAGAACTGGAAGGCGAGGCATACTATCGCGAGGACCTGAACTACTCCGACCACTATCCCGTATTCATGAAGATTGCCCTCTAGGCTCTTCTCTTTAAAGGTGCGGCGTCACGCTCTTGCTTCTTTACATTTGTTCCAAAGCCTGAAACAGTTTGTTCCCATGCTTGAAACAAAGTGTTCCAATGCTTGGAACAGAGTGTTCCCAAGGGTGGAACAAACCATTCCAATGGGTGGAATAAAAAAAGCCCTCTTTTATTATCCGATAAACTTAAGGATGAGGTCAACTACTTCGTCCTCGGTCTTGCCGTCTATCGTGACTACGAGGTCGTAGTTGCGGGTATCGTAGCGCGTGGTGCCCGTGTACTTGCTCACGTAGTTCTCGCGCATCTGGTCTACATTATTTATAATCTCCTCAGCCTCCTCGCGGCTTATGCCCTGCTTACGCATGATGCGTGCCAAGCGGTGTTCCATAGAAGCCTGGATAAGGATGTTCAGGCAGTTGGGTTGATCCTTCAGCACATAGAAAGCCGTGCGACCAGCGATAATACATGATTCATCATGGGCAATACCCTTCAGAATCTCCGTCTCGGCGCGGAACAACTCGTCGGTAGTCAGCAGAGTAGGCTCATCACCCATCGACACTTGGTAATACTTGGGGGAATTGGCCAAATCATCTCCGAATGATATCATACGCTTGAAGTCGGCCCACCAACCGTGACTTCTGCCCTTCAGGCGTTCTATCTCATCCACCGTCAGTTTGTACTTCGCCATCAGACTCTCGACAAGGGCCTTGTCGTAGAAGGGAACACCCAGTTTTGCAGCCAATTTCTCACCGACGGTACGGCCGCCACTACCCAATTCACGATTGATAGTGATGATAAATTTCTCGTTAGTATTCATAGTTCTTGTTTTTAGTCATCGGTGTCAAAGCCGTAGCACCTTCTGCAGAAGACGCTACGGCATGGGTCTTAAAAGAGGAGTCGGACTACTCCTCTGGCTTCATGTTGGTGTAGACGGTCTGCACATCATCAAAGTCCTCAAGACGCTCCACCATCTTGTCAATGGCCTCGCGCTGCTCAGGAGTGACGTCCTTCAGGTCGTTGGGGATACGGGTGAACTCGGCACCCGTGACCTCATAGCCCTCAGCCTCGAGGTGCTTCTGGATAGCGCTGAACGACGAGGGATCGCCATAGATGGTGATTTCGCCGCTTTCCTCATCCTCGTCGAACTCATCGTCCACACCATAGTCGATGAGGTCGAGAATCATCTCGTCCATATCCAGTCCGTCCTTCTTCTTGAAGGTGAACACCGACTTATGGTCGAAGAGGAAACTCAGAGAGCCCTGTGTGCCCAGGTTACCATTGAACTTGTTGAAGACCGAGCGAACGTCGCCCACGGTACGGGTGGTGTTGTCAGTCAGCGTCTCCACGAAGATAGCCACGCCATGAGGGCCATATCCCTCGTAGGTCACCTCCTTGTAGTCGCTCTGGTCCTTACCCATTGCGTTCTTGATGGCACGCTCGATGTTGTCCTTTGGCATGTTCTCGCGCTTGGCATTGGCGATGCAAGCACGGAGTGCGGGGTTGTTCTCGGGCTCAGGACCGCCAGCCTTCACGGCGATGGCAATCTGCTTACCAATCTTTGTAAATGTCTTGGCCATGTGGCCCCATCTCTTTAACTTTGTAGCCTTACGATATTCAAATGCTCTTCCCATTGTTTTTATTTTTTATTGTTTCGTTATTGCGATATTTCGATATGACGATATACGATATTTCGATATTGCGAGAGATTATCTCAACTCTGCGTTGAGTTGCTTCTTGAGGTTGGCGATGAGTTTCTGCATGATGGCATCAATCTGCTTGTCGTTCATCGTCTTCTCCGTATCCTGCAGGATGAAGTTGACGGCATACGACTTCTTGCCAGCGGGCAAGTTCTTGCCTTCATAGACATCGAAGAGTTCTACCTTCTTCAGGAGTTTCTTCTCCGTCTGGCGGGCTATCTGCTCAATCTGTGCGAACTCTACGGTATTGTCCACCAGCAGAGCCAAGTCGCGACTCACGGCAGGATGCTTGGAAATCTCGGTGAAGGTCACCTCGTTCTTCTTCGTAGCCTTCATCAACTGTGTCCAGTTCAGTTCTGCGAAGTAGACAGGCTGTTGCAGGTCGAACTGCTTCAGGAGTTTCTTCGAGAGGATACCCATCTCGATGAGTTTCTTGCCACCACGGTTCTCAATCACCACGCCAGCAGAGAAAACAGGATTCTCCGACTTCTTAGTCACAAGCATCCCCTGCTTCATGCCGATGCGGCTCAGGATATTCTGCACGTGGGCAGCGAGTTCATAGTAAGTGGTGTCCTCGTTGGGATGTGCCCACGAGCCTTCCACGCGCTTGCCAGTCACCCACAGCCCCATATAGTTCTCTTCCTTATAGGCCTGCATGGGATCATCAGCATTCTCTTTCTCTGCATCGAAGAAGTAGCAGTTGCCGAACTCGAAGAAGCGGAGATTGGCGTTCTTGCGCTTCACATTGTACTCGATGCTCTCCAGACCGCCATAGAGCAGGGTCTGGCGCATCACGCCAAGGTCGCTTGACAGGGGGTTCATGATGCGGACGACATCCTGTTTGTCACCGTAATACGACGACTTACTCAACGAGTTGTTAAGGATTTCGTTGAAGCCAGCACCTACCAATTGCTCTGAAACCAAGTTCTGCAATTTGTGCTTACGGTCCTCAGCGGCCTTGATGACCAGACTCGACTTCAACTGTGTGGGAATCTCTACATTATTGTAGCCATAGATGCGCAGGATATCCTCTACCACATCGCAGGGACGGGTAACGTCAACACGATAGGCGGGAATCTCCAGTTTCAGGCCCTCAGCGCTTTCATCAAGCACCTTCATCTCCAATGTCTCACAGATGCTCTTGATAGTCTCCACGGGAATATCCTTACCCACGAGGCTGTGCACATAACTGTACGACAAATCCACCACGGCGTTCTCCATCTTCTCAGGATAGACGTCGCAAATCTCCATTGACACTTTACCGCCAGCCAATTCCTTGCAAAGCAAAGCAGCCTGCTGAAGTGCATAGATGACGCCATTGGGATCGATGCCGCGCTCAAAGCGGAACGAGGCATCAGTAGAAAGTCCGTGGCGACGGGCCGACTTACGAATCCATGTGGGATGGAAGTAAGCACTCTCGAGCACCACGTTCTTCGTGGTCTCGTAGGTACCACTACCCTTACCGCCGAATACGCCTGCTATACACATAGGCTCCTCAGCGTTGCAGATAGCCAGGTCGCGGTCAGAGAGTTTATGCTCCTCACCGTCGAGCGTCACGAACGGCGTGCCCTCGGGCATCGTCTTCACCACAATCTTATGACCCTTCACCATATCGGCATCAAAGGTGTGCAAGGGCTGGCCGTATGCCATCATCACATAGTTGGTGATGTCAACGATATTATTAATAGGACGCAGACCAATAGTGGTCAGTTTGTTCTTCAGCCAGTCAGGTGATTCCTTCACCTCGCAGCCAGTGACACTCACGCAGGCATAACGCTTGCAGGCCTCGGTGTTCTGAATCTCCACTGAGATGGGGAGGGAGTGGTCATCGACGGAGAACGTCGATGCACTCGGACGGTGCAGGGCAGTTTTGTAGCCATTCTGCTTGAGCCAGGCATAGAGATCGCGAGCCACGCCCCAGTGTGACAGGGCATCAGCACGGTTGGCTGTGATGTCCACCTCGATGAGCCAGTCGCTCTCCAGGTTGTAATACTCTGCAGCGGGCGTACCTACCACAGCATCCTCTGGCAGCACGATAATTCCCTCATGACTGGTGCCCACGCCAATCTCGTCCTCGGCACAGATCATGCCGTTAGAATCGACACCACGCAGTTTTGATTTCTTGATAACAAATTCCTTATCACCATCATAAAGCACACAGCCCAAGTCGGCCACAATAACCTTCTGACCAGCAGCCACATTGGGAGCACCACACACAATCTGTGAGGGCTCGCCCTTGCCTAGGTCAACCGTTGTTACATGAAGGTGATCAGAGTTGGGATGCACTTCGCAAGTGAGCACCTTGCCCACATAGAGACCTTTTAGTCCACCACGTATGGACTGTACTTCTTCCAGAGCGTCGACTTCGAGGCCCGTAGAGGTCAGCGCATCGCATACCTGCTGCGGCGAAAGGTCGAAATCAACGTATTCTTTCAGCCATTTATAAGAAATATTCATTCCTAAAACAATTGTTTAAATTCGAATTCGGCTGCAAAGGTACTAATTTTTTCCAACTTCCCCGCAATTAATTACAAAAAAAGTTATATCTTTGCACCATGTAACTACAACCGAATCAGTATATGACAAGCCGTCTACTCCCCCTGGCACTCGCCATTGCCGCGAGCACCAACCCCCTTTCACCGCGTATCCATGCAGAAGGATACCCCATCACCCCCGTTCCCTTTACCTCTGTTAAGGTGATGCCAACCTCGTTCTGGGGACAGCGACTGCAAGCCTGTCGCAACACGACCATCCCCCTGGCCTTCTCCAAATGTGAGGAGACAGGACGCTATGCCAACTTTGAGCATGCGGCCATCCACATGAAGGACACCACACAGGTGTTCAAGGTGAGCGGCTTTTCTTTTGACGACACCGACCCATACAAGACAATCGAGGGGGCGTCGTATCTCCTGCAGACCTATCCCAACGAGAGGTTGCGGCACTATGTGGATTCCGTCATCGACATCATAGGCTCTGCACAGGAGCCTGACGGCTATCTTTATACGGCACGGACACAGAACCCCTCCCACCCTCACGATTGGGCCGGTAAAAGACGATGGGAAAGTGAGGAGTCTTTAAGCCATGAACTCTACAATTTGGGACACATGGTGGAGGGAGCCATCGCCCACTATCAGGCCACGGGGTCGAGAAAGTTCCTCGACATAGCCATCCGCTATGCCGACTGCGTATGCCGGGAAGTTGGCCCCAATGAAGGACAAGCCCATGTGGTGCCCGGCCATCAGATAGCTGAGATGGCGCTGGCCAAACTCTATCTGACCACTGGCGACCGCAAGTATCTGGACGAGGCGAAGTTCTTCTTGGACTATCGCGGCAAGACTGCCATAAAGAACGACTACAGCCAAAGCCACAAACCCGTGCTGCAACAGGACGAGGCCGTTGGTCATGCAGTCAGGGCTGCCTACATGTATGCCGGCATGGCCGACGTGGCTGCCCTCACCGGCGATACGGCCTATGTCCATGCAATAGACCGTATCTGGCAGAACATTGTCGGGAAGAAACTCTACATCACAGGCGGCATAGGCGCCACCTCGAACGGAGAGGCCTTCGGCAGAAACTACGAACTGCCTAACCTGACGGCCTACTGCGAGACATGTGCCGCCATCGGCTTTGTCTATGTCAACTACCGTCTGTTCCTGCTTCACGGAGATTCAAAATACTACGACGTGCTGGAACGCACGCTCTACAACGGACTTATCTCTGGCATGTCGTTGGAGGGCGACGGATTCTTCTACCCCAACCCATTGGCTTCTGACGGACAACATGAGCGCCAACCGTGGTTCGGCTGTGCCTGCTGTCCCAGTAACGTGAGCCGTTTCATCCCTTCGCTGCCAGGCTATGTCTATGCAGTCAAAGACAATGCGTTGTACGTTAACTTGTTTATGACCAACACGATGAAGCAGAAGGTGGCTGGGAAGGAAATAACGCTGAGCCAAAAGACGAACTACCCCTGGGACGGCGACGTCGAGATTAGCATCGACAAGACCACCCTGAAGGAAGAGATGACCCTTCAAATACGTATTCCAGGCTGGGTGCGAGGCCAGGTAGTTCCTTCCGGCCTATATACCTATAGCGACAACAAACGCCTCGGCTATACCGTAAGCGTGAATGGGAACCCGGTTCAGGCTATTGACCTTGAAGGCGGCTATTTCTCCATCTGGCGCAAATGGAAGAAAGGCGACAAGGTCAGGATACACTTCGACATGAAGCCACGCGTAGTCAGAGCCGACGAACAGGTATGGGCCGACCGTGGCCGAGTGGCCATCGAGCGCGGGCCACTGGTCTACTGTGCAGAACAGCCGGACAACGACTTTGCCATCAATGACATGCTGATGTACCGTCAGCCCCAGTTCCAGGAAGACAAAGGCCAGGTGGCCGGCTCTGACATCGTAACCTTGCATACCGACGTGCAGACCCTGCATCTGGACGAACAGGGCAGACTGTACACAAAAGAGCAGACGCTCACGCTGATTCCCTACTACGCATGGTGTCATCGCGGTAAGGGCAGCATGAGCGTCTGGCTACCACAGTCTATTGGTGCTGCGGGCACCAACCGATAGTGGTGGTCTATCGCTTAATCTCGATGTCGCGACGCACGTTGTCGCGAATCTTCTTCAGGTAAGTCTTCATACCATCGCCATCCTTGTGGTCGATGATTTCAAGCAGTTCCTTCAACTCCGTACGAATCTGGCTGACCTGACCGTGCGTATAGGGGTTGAAGAGGATTTCCTGTAACAGATAGTCGTCCTCATTGAGCACGCCCTTGGCAATCTTCATGTGACGTTTGAAGGTAGTACCTGGGGCATCCTGATGCTTCATTACAGCGGCGAAGACGAAGGTAGAGACGAAGGGAATACTTAAGGAGTAGGCCACCGTCTTGTCATGCTCCTCGAAGGTGTACTCATAGATATTGAGGCCCAACTTCTGATAGAGGTCCTTGAAGAAAATACGCCCCATATAGTCACCCTCGCTGATGATAATGGCGTTCTCCTCAGAGAGTTGCTGCAGGTTGGCGAAGGTGGGGCCAAACATTGGGTGGGTCGATACATAGCGCATACCTGTCTGCTCGTAGAACTCCTTCATGTCGGTCTTCACCGAGGCGATGTCGCTGATAATACACTCCTTTGGCAGATAGGGAATCACCTCCTTGAACACAGGAATGGTGTATTTCAGCGTGACGGCATTGATGAGCAGTTCCGGCTTGAATTCCTTGATTTCCTCGAAAGTGGTAAAGCGCTGACAATTGTAGGTGAAGCGCATGCGTTTTGGATCACGCTCGAAGACGGCCAACTCGTGCTCAAAACTCAGCAGGTCGATGAAGAACGACCCCATCTTGCCTGCGCCCATTACTAATATTTTCATTTTCAATTTCTCATTTATTGATAATCTCTATCTGCTGTCGAACACTCTCCTCGTGAATACTCTCAAACACATGAGCCACGAAGTCGGGCGACATTCCGGTGAGCGCCCCCTGGGCACCACGCTTTGAGAGAATCTCATTGTAGCGAGAAGTCTGCAGCACGGTCATGTTGTGCTCCTTCTTGTACTGACCTATCTCACGGCAGACACACATACGCTTGGCCAGGATATCCATGATCTGATTGTCAAGTTCGTCAATCTGCTTGCGCAGTTGCTGGATGCCGTCAACACTAGTATGCTCATCACGGATGACCAACAGCGAGAGAATGTAATCCAACACATCTGGCGTTACCTGCTGCTTGGCATCACTCCAAGCCTTGTCGGGATCGCAATGGCTCTCGATAATGAGACCGTCGAAGCCCAAGTCCATCGCTTGCTGGCACAAGGGGGCAATCAGTTCACGACGGCCACCGATGTGCGAAGGATCGCTAATAATTGGCAACTCAGGTAAACGCCGATGCAACTCAATGGGAATCTGCCACATGGGGGTGTTACGATAAATCTTGTTGTCGTATGAGGAGAAACCGCGATGAATGGCTCCCAGACGCTTGATGCCTGCACCGTTGATACGCTCCAAGGCACCAATCCAAAGTTCCAAATCTGGGTTCACAGGGTTCTTTACGAAAACGGGGACATCAACACCTTTCAGCGAGTCGGCAAGGGCCTGCATGGCAAAGGGGTTAGCCGAGGTACGGGCTCCAACCCAAAGGATATCGACACCATACTTCAGGGCCAGTTCTACATGCTCGGGCGTTGCCACCTCTGTAGAAACGAGCATCTTCGTCTCCTCTTTCACTTGTTGCAACCATTTCAAAGCAGGTTCGCCATGACCCTCGAAGCCGCCTGGCTTGGTACGTGGTTTCCACACACCTGCACGGAAGTTGTGGCAGCCTTTCATGGCCAACTGTTTGGCGGTGGTCATTACTTGCTCTTCAGTTTCAGCAGAGCACGGACCGGCAATAACTAACGGACGTTCATTGTCACTCGGCAAATTCAATGGGGCTAATTCTAAACTCATAATTATTATCTTTTGTTTTATAAATTTCTCATATCTGTAATTCTACGCAAAGCCTCTATGATTTTATCTTCCTTGGCACAGAGCGAGATGCGGATATAGCGCTCGCCATTCGAGCCGAAGATGAAGCCAGGAGTGATGAAAACACGCGCCTGGTGAAGCACTTGCTCGGTGAGGTCCTCCACGTTCTTGATGCTATCGGGAATCTTTCCCCAGAGGAACATACCAACCTGATTGGGGTCGTAGGTACAGCCCAACACATCCATAATCTTCTCGGCCCACTTGCGTCGACAGGCATAGGTCTCGATGTTGTATTCGCGATGCCAAGCCTCATCATTCTGATATGCCTCGGCTGCTGCGAGTTGGATGCCACGGAAAGTACCACTCTCGATGTTCGACTGCACCTTCAGAATCCATTGGATGAACTGTGCGTTAGAGGCACAGAGGCCTACGCGCCATCCTGGCATATTGTGCGATTTCGACATTGAGTTGAACTCGATGCAGCAGTCCTTGGCACCTGGCACCTGAAGGATGCTCAGATGTTCCTCACTCAGGATAAAACTATAGGGATTATCGTTCACAACAACGATGTCGTGTTTCTTGGCAAAGGCTACCAAACGCTCGTAAGTATCCATACGGGCACGACCACCAGTAGGCATGTTAGGATAGTTGGTCCACATCAGTTTCACCTTACTCAAGTCCTTCTTCTCCAACTCCTCGAAGTCAGGCTGCCAGCCGTTATCCTCACGAAGGTCGTAGTTCACAATCTTTGCGCCCAGAATCTTGCTCAAAGATGTGTACGTAGGATAGCCAGGATTGGGAACCAACACCTCGTCGCCAGGATTAACATAAGCCAGCGTCACATGCAGGATACCTTCCTTTGAACCAATCAAAGGGAGCACCTCCGTCTTGGCATCAAGGTCTACGTCGTACCAGCGCTTATAGAAGCCAGACATGGCCTCACGAAGTTCCGGCGTGCCCTGAGTGGGCTGATAGCCGTGTGCATTAGGCTGGTGAGCCACCTCACATAGTTTCTCTATTGTCTGCTTTGATGGAGGCATGTCAGGACTGCCGATAGCCAAAGAGATAATGTCCCTACCCTCGGCATTCAGTTGTGCCACCTCCTTCAGTTTACGGCTGAAGTAGTACTCCTGTACTAAACTAAGTCTTTCTGCTGGTTGTATCATAATTCTCAAATCTCAAACCTCCTTATATTCTCCCAATATCTTCAAGTCATTCGTCAAGGGGATAATGGCATCCACAGCCTGACGATAGCGGGTAAGATTGTTATAAGTCACATCAACATAGAACAAGTATTCCCACTCTCTGCCGATAATGGGCAACGACTGGATCTTCGTCAGGTTGATTTTATAGAACGACAGGATGGCAAGCACGGCTGACAGCGAACCCTCTTCGTGAGGAAGGGCGAAAACAATGCTCGACTTATTGGTTTCTATCAACGGACGCAACATGTCGGCCTTCTGAGGGGCTGAGCAAACGAGGAAACGGGTGAAGTTGTGCTTATTGTCCTCAATGCTATTCTCAAGCACCTTCAGTCCGTAGAGTTTGGCGGCCTCTGCATGACAAATGGCAGCCCATCCATGGTGCTGTCCCTCAGCAATCATCTTGGCTGAGCCAGCGGTGTCACCACCTTCAACGATACGCAGGTTGGGATGACGCTCCAGATAATGACGAATCTGCATCAGAGCCACAGGGTGTGAGTGTACCTCTGTTATAATATCCATGTCATCGTCAGGCAGACAACAGATACAATGAGTGATATGCAATTTGTGCTCACCTACCACCGTTGCGCCACTATCGCGTAGAAGTTCATAGTTATGCAGCAGACTTCCTGCAATGGTATTCTCAATGGCTGCCATACCAATTACTGTGGGATCCTTACGCATACTCTCATAGACCTGTTCGAAGGTGTTACAACAAATAAGTTGCAACTGCTCACCTTTGAAATATTGATGGGCGGCGATGTCGTGGAACGACCCTATCTCTCCTTGTATTGCTATTCGTTTCATTGTTTACCTCTTAATGTCCAACTTTTTACTCTTAACTTAAAAAAACGCCCCACTTTCACTTTTCCGTGAAGCGGGGCCTTATGATGTTACCTTTTGAAATCTAAACGCGACTTCCCGCTTCACAATGGCTTGTAAAGTAAAAGTAGAAGTAATAGTATGCGTTCAAATCTGTCATTATTGTTACGTATTGTTATTTTCGGTTGCAAAAGTATAACAATTCTTTGAAATACGCAAATAAAATGAGATAAAAATTCATAATTAATTTTTCCACCACTAAGATTTGGCGGTTTGGGAAATAATGCTTACCTTTGCACTTTGCAATTAACCAGAAAACAAATTTGTGAATTATGATAGTTAGACCTGAGAGGAATTATGACTTCAAGTGCGCGGAATGCGGCAAGTGGTTCACGGTGTCAACCAGCAAGCGTATGGGCACGCTGGCGGTCAAGTGTGCACATTGCGGTTTCGAGCAGACGGTGTCCATCATCTCCAAAGTGGGCAGCAGCGATGAGCCTGTTGAAAAATTCCACACACAGATGCCTGTACGCGTTTTAGGGAAAGCCATACAGCGTGGTGACAAATATATCATCGAGAACAGGGCCAAAATAGGCCACCCCACCAGTTTCATCTGTCCAAAGTGCAACAAGCCTATCGCCATCAAGCCTCAGCAACCTGGGGAACAGGTCATTACTTGCAAGGTCTGCAATGCAAAGGTGCATATCACGGCTTACGATGCACAGGAAGAAGAGCGCATCAGGCAGGAAGAGGAAAAGAGACGCCTGGAACAAGAGAGAATCCGACAGCAACAGGAAGAACTCAAGCGCAAACAAGCCGAAGAACTGCGCCGTCAGCAAGAACTGGAAGAACAGGAACAATTGCGCCAGCAGCAACTCTTGCAACAGCAGCAGTGGCAGCAACAACAGCAGCAACAGCAGCAACAGCAGCAACAGCAGCAAGAAGAGCAAGAGCCAAAGTATCGTTATATGGATATTCCTGATCCGGAACCCGAGTCATCATCTGACGAAACTGTAGTTTCTCCTCCCAAGCGTAGGATTACCAATGGTGAACTGCAATGGGGAGGTGGCATGCTAAGCAGTCCCACTAAGATCAGGCTGCTTGACGGCTCTACACTTATTGGTCGAAAGGATCCTGTCAAGAAATCCGACATCCAGTTCAACGATCCGGAGATGAGCCGCCAGTCTGTTCAGATAGACGCAGAGCCTCGAAACGGCGTGATGAGTTTTACCTTGACCGTGCTCAAAGATCTGAACCCCGTACTCGTGAACGGGCGCAGGGTCCCTCAGGGCATGAGCGTATTGCTCAGAAGCGGCGTAAAAATCAAGATGGGCCAGACCACCATAACATTTAAGTTGGTCTGACCCACCCTGTCAGAGTCCTAAGGGATTCAGTATCTTATAAGCATTCTTGACTTTCTGTTCAATGCCTTCGGCCGAATATTCCCCGTTGACATCAGCCATCTCATTGGGGTTAAGTTCAAGAAGTTTCTGAATATCCTCCTCTGCACCATCCTTGTCACCACGGTCATATTTGATCTTTCCACGTTCGCGATAAGCATCCATCTGGAATGGATTCACATCTGTCACCTTATTATATAATGTGATAGCCTCATCGTCGTTGCCTTTGGCATGTTCCAAGCGGGCTGCCATCAACAGCACGTCCTCCTCATCTGTCGTATGGGCCAACAACCACTCCACATCCTCGCCTGCCCCATCCAGGTCGCCCATGCGAAGCAAGACCTGAGAACGCAGGAGACGGGCTTCCGCCAAGCGCTCATCAAGTACGACAGTCCGCGTCAGTCGGGCTATGCAATTAATCAGATCACCCTGTCCCAACATAGCCTTTGCCATCTGATAGTTGGCCATCGCATGGTTAGGATCATAGCCCAAAGCCTGCTCGCAAAGGGCCTGCATCTCAACATAATCCTCGAGCATATAAGCCACATGAGCAGCCTGCATGAGCACAGCCACATTGCCAGGAGCACATTGGGCCATAGTCTTCAGTTCGGCCAAAGCCTCATCAAGCCGGTTTTGTCGCATCAGGGCCTGTGACAGATAGTCACGCGTCTCCAAGTCATCATGAATCTTCAGAGCCTCGCGGAAGCACTTTTCTGCATATTCCACCTGATGAATACGCAAAGCCTTCAAACCATCATATTTCAACAAGTCGAAGTTCTTGGCTTCGGCATTCTTTTTCTCTTCTTCGGAGGACTCTTGCTCCCCGCCAAACAATGATTTCCAAAATCCCATGAGTATATGCTATTTGTTTTTGCTTGCAAATGTACGCATTTTATTTGGAATTAGTGATAATTGCGCAACATAATCTTACAAAGATTAAAAATAATTCGGATTTTACGCCTCTGTTTCACTAATATTTTGTATCTTTGCCAAAGATTTAAATCTAAAATGATATGTTAGGACTAAAAACAATGCTCTTTTTCGGCCTTGGCGGATCAGAAGTTCTAATCATTGCCTTGGTAGTACTGCTCCTTTTCGGAGGAGCCAAGATCCCAGAACTGATGCGTGGCATGGGCAAGGGTGTAAAGAGTTTCAAAGATGGCATGAAGGGAGTAGAAGACGAGATAACGACGGATGAAAAGTGAGAACGGCACGTTCTGGGAACACCTTGATGTGCTCCGATGGGTCATACTGCGCTCACTAGGCGTTGCCGTGATTTTCGCCATTACCGCCTTCTGCCTGAAGGACTGGCTTTTCGCTGTGGTTCTGGCCCCCAGAACGAGTGATTTCATCACCTTTAGGCTGTTAGGCGTAGATCCGTTCAGCGTCCACTTGATGAACACAGGACTGACGGAGCAGTTTATGACCCACATGCGAGTGGCGATGTATGCTGGCGTGCTATGCGCTGCACCCTACATCATCTATGAACTGTTTCGCTTTGTGTCGCCAGGACTCTATGCTGGTGAACGACGAGCAGGTTTCTGGATAGTCACATCGGGATATGTGATGTTCATGATGGGTACATTGCTCAACTATCTGCTCATCTTCCCTCTGACGGTGCGCTTTCTGGGCACCTATCAGGTAAGTGCCGACGTGGATAACATGCTGACGCTGCAGTCGTATATCGACACACTCATTTCAATGAGTCTGGTGATGGGAGTCATCTTTGAACTGCCTGTAGTCTGTGCCATCCTAGGAAAAATGGGGTTCATCAATGGCAGTCTGATGGCACGCTACCGCAGGCACGCTATTGTAGCCATCCTCATCGTGGCGGCTATCATCACTCCTACCACCGATGTGTTCACGCTATGCATCGTGTCGCTACCCATCTGGTTGCTCTACGAGGCAAGCATTCTCTTAGTAAAATTGAATCATTGAAGAATTGAAAAAAACATGCTGAGGAAAACAAGAATCATATTAGCAACGATGTTCTTTGTGGGCATCACGCTATTGTTTTTAGACTTCACTGGCACGCTCCACCATTGGCTGGGATGGATGGCCAAGGTGCAGGCATTAGAGACCGTCATGTCGACCATTACGCAGACCGAAGAGTTTATCAAGACTCTCATTATCAACGGGGGTACTGACGAAACTCAGTCGTTCTTGTCACAGATACCGTTCTGGCTGGTATTCAACCTCATCACCATTGTGGTGCTCATCGTGATTTCACTTATCTTCGGGCGCATCTACTGCTCGGTTATCTGTCCGCTTGGCGTGATGCAGGATCTCTTTGGCTGGTTGGGCAAGAAGGCGAAGAAAAACCGCTATACCTATTCGAAAGCCCTATCGTGGCTCCGATATGGCATGCTGGCTATCTTCCTCGTTGCCTGCTTGGCTGGCGTGGGAACACTTGTTCAGTTGTTGGCCCCCTACTCTGCCTTTGGCCGCATCGCCACAATGCTGTTACAGCCCATCTATGTGGCATGCAACAATGTGCTGGCATCCATTGCCGAGCATTACGAAAGTTATGCCTTCTATAGCGTGGATGTATGGATGAAGTCGCTGCCTGTCTTTGTGATTGCCCTGCTGACGCTGGTTGTTCTGGCAGTATTAGCCTGGCGAAACGGCAGAACCTATTGCAACACCATCTGTCCTGTGGGCACGATTCTGTCCTTCTTCTCACGCTTCTCGCTGTTAAAGATTCATTTCGACGAAGATAAATGCAAGAACTGCTCGCTGTGCACCAAGAACTGCAAGGCAGCCTGTATCGATTTCAAGAACCACAAGGTCGACTATTCGCGCTGTGTGGTGTGTGGCGACTGTATTGATAGTTGCAAGTTTGGGGCGCTAAAGTATTCTAGAGTATCTAGACCCTCTAGATTATCTAGAGATTCTAGTAATTCCAGCGTCGACTCTAGCAAGCGTGCATTCCTCGTTTCCAGCGCCCTACTCACCACCGCTGCCCTGGCTCAGGAAGCCAAGCACGTGGATGGCGGTCTGGCTGATATCATCGAGAAGAAAGCCCCAGAACGCAACACACCTGTCACACCACCAGGCTCTCTCTCTGCCAAGAATATGGCTACCCGTTGCACAGGCTGTCAACTCTGCGTATCGGAGTGTCCCAACGACGTGCTGCGTCCCAGTGGCTCGCTGATGAGTCTGATGCAGCCTGTGATGTCGTTCGAGAAAGGCTACTGCCGTCCAGAGTGCACCCGCTGCTCAGATGTTTGTCCTGCTGGTGCCATCAAGCCTATCGATGATATAGAGAAATCCTGCATTCAGATTGGTCATGCCGTGGTAGCAGCCGATTTCTGCATCTCGGCTTTAGGTGAAAGTGAATGTGGCAACTGTGCCCGCCATTGTCCTGTGGGAGCCATTGAGATGGTACCATCTGACCCTGATGACGAACTGTCACCTTCTGTGCCTGCTGTCAATGAAAATGCTTGCATAGGCTGTGGTGCCTGTGAGTATCTCTGTCCTGTACGTCCACTGGCAGCCATCCACGTGGAAGGACATGAAGTACATAAGATGGTGTAGTGTTGAGAGAGTTTAGATAAGAGATAAGAAACAATCGTTATGAAAAAAGAGATATCCCGCCGACAGTTTCTGAAGTTTATGGGTCTTGGCTCAGCAGCAGTTGTGGCTGCCTGTGCCGGCAAGAATAATAGCAACGAGAGTGAAGCCATTGGAGAGCCACCCGTTGGAAAGATGACCTATCGTACCAATCCGAAGACTGGCGAACAGGTTTCATTGTTAGGCTACGGCATGATGCGACTCCCTACCCTGCCTGATTCACAAGAGTTCGACCAGGAGATGATCAACCAACAAGTGGACTACGCCATTGAGCATGGCCTGAACTATTTCGACACGTCGCCTGTCTATTGTCGCGGTCTCTCGGAACGCTGCACGGGCATCGCACTTAGCCGCCACAAGCGCGGAGAGTATTTCGTGGCAACAAAACTGTCGAATTTTGGTAATAGTTCCCGCGAAGGTTCTATGAAGATGTACGAAGACTCGTTCAAGGAACTGCAGGTGGACTATATCGACTACTACCTATTGCACGCTATAGGTGGCAGCATGGAGGAATTCAACAAACGCTATGTGGACAATGGCATGTTGGACTTCCTGATGCAGGAGCGTGAGGCAGGACGCATTCGTAACCTAGGCTTTTCTTTTCACGGACGCAAGGAGGTGTTTGACGAGGTGCTGGCCATGAACGACCAATACCACTGGGACTTCGTGCAGATAGAGTTGAACTACCTAGACTGGGACTACGCTAACGAAATCAACAGTTCTAACGTGGATGCCTCGTATCTCTATGCCGAACTTATAAAATGCGGCATCCCGGCCGTCATCATGGAACCTTTGTTGGGCGGACGACTGGTAAAAGACCTGCCCCAGTATGCCATCAACGAGTTGAAGCAGCGCGACCCGCAGAAAAGCATTGGCTCATGGGCTTTCCGTTATGCCGGAACCCCAGAGGGCGTACTCACCGTGCTTAGTGGCATGACCTATATGGAGCACCTGAAGGACAACCTTATATCCTATAGTCCGCTGGAGCCACTCACCGAGGAGGAACAGCGATTTCTTGATACAGAGATAGCCCAACAGATGATGGAGATGGGAACTATACCCTGCAACAACTGCCAGTATTGCATGCCTTGCCCCTATGGCATCGACATTCCCTCTATCTTCGTTCATTATAACAAATGGGTGGTGGAAAAGAACCTGCCTGAGGACAAGGGCGACGAGAACTATCGCAAGAACCGCCGCAACTACCTCATCAGTCTGGACCGCGCCATACCACGTGACCGTCAGCCAGACCATTGCATCATGTGCAACCATTGCATAGAGGTGAAGAATTGTCCGCATAAGATACGCATCCCACAGGAACTGAAAAAGATTGCAGACCTAGTGGAACAACTGAAAATTGATAACGCATAATTGAGAATTGAAACAGTATACCGACATATTCATTGACTTCGACGACACGCTCTACGATACCCACGGCAATGCAGTCATAGCCCTGGAAGAGACCTTTGAGTACTTCCATCTCGGCCAGTACTTCGACGACAAGCAGGTATTCTACGACGACTATTGGAAGACAAACATCGACCTGTGGGGCCGCTATGCCAAAGGCGAGATAACCCGTGACTACCTCATCGTGGAGCGTTTCCGTCATCCGCTCTGTGCAATCAAGGAGTTAAGAGCGAAAAATGAAAAATCTGCTTCCGCTTTTAAAGACTATTGCCTTCAGGTGAGCGACGTATTCCTTGACTACTGCTCCAACAAACCTGGCGTGGTGGAGGGAGCCCACGAACTGATGGACTACCTGAAACAGAAGGGCTACCGCATCCACATGTGCAGCAACGGTTTTCATGAGGTACAATACAAGAAACTGGCAGCCTGCGGATTGAGAGACCACTTCGACACCATTATCCTTAGTGAGGATGCAGGCGTGAACAAACCAGCCTTGGAATATTTCGAATATGCCCTGCGCACCTCTGGCGCAAAGAAGGAGACAACTGTAATGATTGGCGATAACTTCCAAACCGACATCTTGGGAGCCAAGCGTGCAGGTCTTGACACAATTTTCTTCAACCGTTGGCCAGAATATCCTGCAACAGAGCCTATTACGTATGAAGTTAACACATTAAAAGACATTATTAAAATACTATAAGCACCATGGAACAGAACATTCATGAAGAACAAATCTTAGTACGCATCACCGGTCAAGACCGCCCCGGACTGACCGCCTCAGTCATGGGAATATTGGCAAAATACGACGCACAGATTCTGGACATCGGCCAGGCCGACATCCACTCCACCCTGTCGCTCGGTATCCTTATCCGCATGGACGAGATGCACTCTGGACAGGTGATGAAGGAACTGCTGTTCAAGGCTACCGAACTGGGTATCAACATCGGCTTCTCGCCCATCAGCGATGATGAATACGAGGACTGGGTGGGCCATCAGGGCAAGAACCGATACATCCTCATGGTCATGGGCCGACAGTTGGAGGCCAGACAGATAGAGGCGGCCACTCGGGTGATTGCCGACCAGGGCCTTAATATCGATGCCATCCGCCGCATGACAGGCCGTAAGAGCATCAAGAATCCTGGCAAGCATATCCGTGCCTGCATCGAGTTCTCACTTCGCGGCGAACCGCGTAACCGTCAGGAGATGCAGTCAAAGTTCATGAAACTATCATCGCAGATGGAGATTGACTTCTCGTTCCAGAAGGATGACATGTTCCGCCGCATGCGCCGTCTCATCTGTTTCGACATGGACTCAACGCTCATCCAGACCGAATGTATCGACGAACTGGCAGAGCGTGCAGGTGTGGGAGCCGAGGTCAGGGCTATTACAGAAAGTGCCATGCGTGGCGAGATAGACTTCAAAGAGAGTTTTACGCGCCGCGTGTCTTTGCTCAAAGGCCTTGACGTGAGTGTGATGCAGGATATAGCCGAGCATCTGCCTATTACCGAAGGTGTAGACCGCCTGATGACTATACTAAAGAGGTGTGGCTACAAGATAGCCATCCTCAGCGGTGGTTTCACGTACTTCGGCGAGCACCTGCAACGCAAATACGGCATCGACTATGTCTATGCCAACGAACTGGAGGTAGACGAGAACGGCAAACTGACTGGCCGCTACGTAGGCGAGATCGTTGACGGCCAGCGCAAGGCCGAACTGCTAAAACTCATCGCCCAAGTGGAGAAAGTGAACCTGGCACAGACCATCGCCGTTGGTGACGGTGCCAACGACCTGCCGATGATTAGTGAGGCGGGCCTCGGCATCGCCTTCCATGCCAAGCCCCGCGTAGTGGCAAACGCCAAACAATCCATCAACACCATCGGACTGGATGGCGTACTATACTTCTTGGGCTTCAAGGATTCCTATCTCGGCGACCAAGGCAAACTATAATCCTATCCGTTTGGCCTCCAATTGTCGTGCCCGCTCTTCTGAAGCCCGTGAGAGTTCGCCCTTCAGATACATCTCAATAATCAGGGCAGCCATAGGGGCAGCAAGGTCTGCCCCAAAGCCGCCATGCTCAACATATACGCTGACGGCTATCTTCGGATCGTTCATCGGCGCAAAAGCAATAAACACCGAGTGGTCGGCACCTGGATTCTCTACCGTGCCAGTCTTGCCACAGATTGAATAAGTGGTACGAATAGCCGCAGCAGTACCACGCTCCACAGCGCGATGCATACCCTCTATAACAGGCGGATAAGCCTCTGGCAATACACGGGTCTGTCGTTTAGTCAGATAGCGCTTGTTCTTTGTATCTTTGTGAATATGGGGCACATAGAACCAGCCTCTGTTGGCAATAGTGACAGCAAGGTTACACAGTTGCAGAGGTGTACAGGTCACGTCCCCCTGCCCCATGCCTGCCCACCAGATGGTCTTTCCATCCCACCCCTGAGGATAGCGGCGGTTCAGGTAGTCGGCTCCTGCCAGCAAGCCCCCCTGTTCCCCCTCAATATCGATGTGCATGGGTCCGCCAAGGCCCATGCTCTGCATATATGAACGCCAGGTGGTAATGGCCTCGTCGCGTGTCTCATACATGAAATCATCATTAATCATTGAAGCGAAAGTCATAAGGAACCAAGTATTGCACGACTGCGCCAGGGCATCTTGGAGATCTAACGGAGAACGATGCTTATGACACCCCACACGAATGTTGCCATCGGTGATGCCCTCGTTGCACTCAACGGTGGTCTCTGGTGTGATGATGCCCTCTGAGAGAAGGGCCAGAGCCTGTGCCGTCTTGAACGTGGAGCCTGGCGCAAGGGGGCGACCGATAGCCTGTCGGACATCATAGCCTGCCGGCGTATTGGTGGCGAGGCAGATAATCTCGCCATTAGCGGGGTTGATGGCAACGATACTGCCCGTCTTCCCCTTCAGCAGGCGTTCACCCAGATTCTGCAACAGCGGACGGAGCGTCAAAGCACCGTCCTTGGGCAACTCCTGCCCAAGGACGGATGTAGTGCATAACAGTAGCAGAAAGAACAAAAAACGTCTCATTATCTGTTGTCTGTATCCCTTCATTATTCATCGAACCCGAACAGCGGGTCTTCAGGCACCACCATGACAGGCTTCGTCTGCCAGGCTTTCATGATACGCTCAGGCACAAATTGGTTGGGCACGACGAGTCGGAACATATACTCGCGGAACCAGCGGTCGGTCATAATCAGACAACCCTGCTGTCCCCACGCAGCACCCCATGAGTTCTCCACCTTCCACTTGGTAGCCTTGCCCTCCTTGTCGAGGTCGACAGCCGTGAGGGTCATGGCATGCGTAGAACCGCTGTCAAAAGTAGAGATACGCTGTGCCTTGTCCATGCCGAAAGAGGTGCCGAAGAGCGAGGCATAGTCAAAGTTCTCCGTATCGGCATAGCCGCGCTTGCGGTCGAGCATCTTGCCTACATCGTAACTGCTGTAGAGTTTATGCCCAGCACGCAGGGCATCGATAGCCATTGCCTCAATGTCGTCCATGGGCAGGTTCACGTATTTCCAGTTATGGCCATCGTAGGTGTGACGGTCAAATTCCACCTCATAAGTCTTGTAGTACTCACGACGCGGGTCGTTCATCACCATGATAAAGGTACCATTGAGCGGTTGACCCACCACCTCCTGGTAGAATGACTTGGGCGTGTACTCCTTTGGCTCGCCTACGGTCTTTCCTTTCTCGTTCTTGAAGGCGTATGTGAACTTTGCCGGCGGCTCGCCAATGGTGTAGACAAGCATGTGGTAGATCTGTCCGAGCATCACCGTCTTGGCCTTCTCGATGTCAGCAGTCTTCTTGCCCTGCTGCACCATCTCACGCAGTTGCAGCCCGAACTCACGCAATTTCGAGGCTATCAAGGCACGAGCCTTCGACGTGTTATCACTCGAGAACGACTCCGGCATCACCTCGCGAGGCACCAGACCGTATTTCTCCGTCAGGTCGGCCACACCGCAGAAGGTGCCGCCATCGTTGATGGGATAGTGGAAAAAGAACTGCACACGCTGGTCATCGATAGGTTTCTTACCCGTATCCACACATCCCTGCAGCATCAGGTTTGCCTTCTCAAGTTGATCCCAGAAGAAGAGATGGGCCTGCGAGAACTCCACCGTCAGCGAGTCGGTACGCAGGTTGAAGTCACCACGCAGCACGTTCATACCGCTGAACATCCAGCATCGGCCCGACGATTTCTGATCGGTAATCGACTGCTTCTTCGTCTCAATACTGAAGTGCGTGTCCAGCGCACGGGCATTCTGGTGATTACGAGCCAAGTCATCAATTGCATTGGCGGCCATGGCGTTCTGTATCGCACGGTCCTGTGGCTGTGGAGCGTTGGAGGACTCTATTTGGCGGAGCATCTGTTCGCTGATGCCCCCGTTGCCTGTCTGTGCCGTAGCACCAACGGCAAGGCACAGGCTGAAGGATAATAGCACTTTTTTCATAGTCATAAAATCTTATTGAGTGCAAAGATACGATTTTTTTTGCATATCTCATCATTTTATGGAAAAGAATGGAGAAAAATTAGTAACTTTGACCTATCGGTCGAGGATACTTGCGTTCGGAAATAAAAAAGAAATTGTTATTTCTTTTTGTATTTCGCTCACTTATTCGTATCTTTGCACCCACTATGCCACAGGAACAATCATCCGTCAAGGAACGTGAGCGCTCAGGGCTGAAGGAGCCAAGGCGCTATAAGGTGACCATCTTCAACGACGACTTCACCACCATGGAGTTTGTCGTGAAGATATTAGTGGAAGTATTTTACAAAAGCAAGGCAGAGGCAGAGACGCTGATGCTGCAGGTGCACCACTCCGACAAGGCTGTGGTGGGCATCTACAGTTACGACATAGCCACGTCGAAGGTGCGCAAGGCCACCAATATGGCCCGCGAGGCTGGCTTTCCGTTGCGTCTTACCGTTGAACCGATGGAATAAATTATGGCAGAGATAAAACAGACAGAACGCGCCTTACGGGTGCTGAACGACACGATGAAGTGCTGCAAGGACTACAGACATGAGTTCATCATGCCTGAGCACCTTCTGATGGTCCTCGTCGATGACTTCAACTTCAGTAAGGCCCTGAACATATTCTATCCGATTGAGGAGTTTACAGAACGGTTGGAGGACTACTTGGAGACTGTCGAGACGGTGCCCGAGGAAAGCCCTTACGATGCCGAAGCATCCGAGCAGATGGGCAAGGTGATCGAGATTGCCTGCCAGCAGGTGCTCACCAGTAGTGCCAAGGCATTAGACATCCCCCATCTGGTGATGGGCATTCTATACCTGGAGGACTCGTGGGCCTGCTATCTGCTGAAAGATGCGCTGGGCGACAAGGAGAGCAACTTCATCAGCGAACTTGTGAGTTTCTGTGAGTTTGAGGACCACTTGGAGGAAGAGACGGGCGAACAGAAACCGGAGGCTGCCTGGCGCCGACTGGTCACCTGCATGAACGATGTACTCGACCAGAAGAACCCGCTCATAGGACGCGAGACAGAACTCGAGCGAACCATACAGGTGCTCTGCCGACGTGACAAGAACAATCCGCTGCACATTGGCGAACCTGGCGTGGGCAAGACGGCTCTTGTCTACGGACTGGCAGCCCGCATCGAGCGTGGCGAGGTGCCTGAACGGCTGCAAGGCAGTCGCATCTATATGCTCGACCTCGGCACCATGCTGGCTGGCACGCAATATCGTGGCGATTTTGAGAAACGCATCAAGCAGGTGATGGACGGTATCTCAGAGGAGAGCACCAACAACATCGTCTATATCGACGAGATACACAATCTTGTGGGGGCAGGTGCCGTGGGTGAAAGCAGCATGGATGCCTCCAACATGCTCAAGCCCTACCTGGAGCGAGGCGACCTGCGCTTCATCGGTTCTACGACCTATGAGGAGTACAACCGTTATTTCTCCAAGTCGAAAGGCCTGGTACGCCGTTTCCAGCAGATAGACATCCTTGAGCCGAGCGTTGAGGACACCATCCATATCCTACAGCAACTGCGCCCCAGATACGAAGAGTTCCACCATGTGACCTATGATGACGAGGCCATCCGCTTCGCCGTAGAGGCCAGCGCGAAATATGTGAACGACCGCTTCCTGCCCGACAAGGCCATCGACCTCATCGATGAAGCGGGAGCCGCAGCAGAAACGAAACCCGTGTCTGACGGTTCACCCGTCAGCATCACCAAATCCCACATCGCCGACGTCCTGGCAAAGACCTGCAAGGTGGATGCGCTGGCTGTGGCCGAAGAGAACGACTACGAGCGTCTGGAGAGCCTTTCACCTCGCATGCTCTCGCAAATCTACGGACAGGATGAAGCCATCCGTCAGGTGGTAGAGTCGGTTCAGATGTCGCGGGCAGGCCTGCTTGACGACAACAAGCCATTGGCATCGCTGCTTTTCGTCGGACCAACGGGTGTGGGCAAGACAGAGGTGGCACGGGTGCTGGCAAAAGAGTTAGGCATCGAACTGGTACGCTTCGACATGAGCGAATACACGGAGAAACATACTGTGGCCAAACTCATCGGCTCACCCGCTGGCTACGTGGGCTACGAGGACGGCGGACTGCTGACCGATGCCATCCGCAAGACCCCCAACTGCGTGCTGCTGCTCGATGAGATAGAGAAGGCGCATCAGGACATCTACAACATCCTGCTACAAGTGATGGACTACGCCCGACTGACTGACAACAAGGGACGCAAGGCCGACTTCCGCAACGTCATTCTCATCATGACCTCGAATGCAGGGGCACAATATGCAGGACAAGCCAGCGTAGGCTTTACGGGCAATGTGAGCCGTGGCGAGGCTATGCTGAAACAGGTGAAGCGCACCTTCAAGCCCGAATTCATCAACCGTCTCAGCGGCACGGTGGTCTTCAACGACATGGACCGCCAGATGGCCACCCTCATCCTCCAGAAGAAACTGCGCGAACTACAGGAGAAACTGACGGCTCGCAAAGTGGAGATGGAACTGAGTGGCGAGGCTTTCGAGCAACTGCTCAACGAGGGATTCACCCGCGACTATGGTGCCCGCGAGATGGACCGCATCATCTCCCAGCGCCTGAAGCCTCTGCTCATGCGTGAGATTCTCTTCGGCAGCCTGAAGCAAGGCGGCAAGGTGACTGTTGGAATTGAGAATAAGGAACTAAGAATTATTCATTAAGAAGATGCCTGTTTTCCAACTTGACGACGAACTCTGGTTCCCAGACCCCCGACTGGCTGAAGGCGACGAAGGGTGCCTGGCTGTAGGCGGTGACCTCAGCGTCGACCGTCTGCTGCTGGCCTACCAGCATGGCATCTTCCCTTGGTACTCGTTCCGCGACAACGACCAGCCCGTGTGGTACTGTCCCAAAAAGCGCTTCGTCATCTTCCCCGACGAGATTCATGTCTCCCACTCCATGCGTACCTTAATTAATAAGGGCAGATATATGTGCACCATCAATGAGGATTTCGATGGCGTCATCCACAACTGCAGCCAACTGCGCTACGACGAGGAAGGGGCTTGGCTGGGCGAAGACATCATCCGTGCCTATACCGAGATGCATCGCCAGGGCTTCGCGGTGAGCGTCGAGACGTGGGACACTCAGATGCCTCCTGACAGGCCCGACGTGCCAGGACGACTTGTGGGAGGCCTCTATGGCGTCAACATCGGCTCCGCATTCTTTGGCGAGAGCATGTTCTCGCTGGTGCCCAGCGGTTCCAAAATGGCCCTTATCTACCTGGCCTATACCATGAAGCACCTGGGCGGTAGCCTCATCGACTGCCAACTGAAAACCGCCCATCTCGAATCGATGGGCGGTCGCTACATCTCCTATGAGGAGTATATGAGGCTCATCAGGCAATGAGCCGAAAAAACGGTTACTTCTTCTTTGATGACACCTTGAAGGTCTTGGTGGTCTTCTTCGTAGTCGTAGTCGTGGCCTTGGGCTTATAGTACTTCAAGGCCTCGGGCATCCATCCCTGGATATCCTGAATACGCTTCTCGTCTGAGGGGTGATCGCTGAAGAGGCTGTTGCTGCTGTTGCCCTGGGCTGCCATGCGTTGCCAAAAGGTCAGAGCAACCTGCGGGTCGTAACCAGCCATAGCGGCAAAGATTAGTCCCATGTGGTCAGCCTCACTCTCCTGCTTACGCGAGAAGCCTGAAGTCCAGAGTTGACCGCCCAACGACTGTCCGAGGGCGATGAGTTGCTGCGTGCCCTCGCTGACACCCGCTCCCTGGATCACGGCACCCAGAAGAGCCGTACCGTATTGGTTCTTGTATTCGTTGCTCAGTCGCTCGGCAGAGTGCTTCGCCACAGCATGTGCTATCTCGTGACCCAGCACGATGGCCAGCGAGGCCTCGTTCTGCGTCACCGGTAGCAGGCCCTCATAGACCACAATCTTACCGCCAGGCATACACCAGGCATTCACTTGGCTGTCCTGCACCAGATTGAACTCCCATGCATAGTTCGACACCTCCGAGCCCATGCCGTTGGCATTCAGGTAACTCACCACGGCATTGGCCAGGTTCTGCCCTACCCGCTTCACCATTGCCGTATTAGTGGCATTGGTCGAAGCCTTCGCACTCTGCATGTACTGCTGATACTGCTGGTTCGACAGGCTGAGCACATCGCCGTCGCTCACCAGTAGAGTCTGCTTGCGCCCTGTGATGGGCACCGTCGATGTAGTGCCACAGCCAACCAGAATGGCTGCCACCAGCGACATCACAAATAACTTTATTGCTTTCATAGATGATATTGATTGATTAAAACTGATGCAAAGATACGAATAAGTGAGCGAAAAACCAAATATATTTGAGTTTTTCCGAACGAGAGTATCTTAGAACGAAGAAAAAAAAGATGCCTCCTTCGCAGGAAGCATCTCCATTTTATTCTTCAATCGTTTAACTTACACCTTTGACTTACTTCAGTCCACGGTTGTGAAGCGTGACGTTCAGCAGCATCAGATAAGTCTTGTACTGCTTCTCAGTGAGCACGTAATGCATGTAGCGGATGTCCTTCTTCACGGCCTTGTCCACCATATCGGCACGCTCGTCGTCCTTGGCGTAGGCTGCCAGCATCATCTCATCGCAGAAAGCATTGTGGATGTCCTGTACAACCTCCATCTGGTCATTGTTCAGACCCAGGGTGACTGCCAACGAACGAATATTGACTGTCATGTCGTAGGCCTCTACTTTAGCCATTGAATTGGTGTTCTCGTTCTCTGCAAACGACATCGTCGTCATTGCGAACATGGCTACAACCATCAAAACAATCTTTTTCATACTCTTTTTCCTTTCTTTTCTTTACTCGGGGCCGTCAAATGTTTGTGTTATCCTTTTTTTATTGTTACATTTTTTAATTTTCCAAGGCCCCTACCTTATTATTGATGTTATCCTTAGTCTCCAGGATTTTATTCCTTTCGACGGTGCAAAGGTACGGCGATTTTCATTACCAACAAAGAAAAAAGGGGTGCTGTGCGCGTAAACAGCCCCTTTTGTTGATGAAAGTCAAAGAATCGTGCCTACATTCGCTTTTTTTTTCGTAATTTTGCGACAAAAGTCGCGAACTTCTTGGAAAAGCCAAGCGAGCCGAACTCGATTTCTCCGGTCTCGACAAAAAAAGAAACGAGTTTCTTTGTTTTGTGCTCGACTTTTCGTAATTTTGCAGTCAAAATAAAAAGAAAGAAGATTATGGACAACAAACAGAGCAAATACATCAGCGTGAGTTACAAACTCTACTCCATCGATGCCAAAGACGGGAAGCATCTGGAAGAGGAGACCGAGCAGGGCCGCCCGTTCAAGTTCATCAGCGGCTTCGGCTTCACCCACGATAGTTTTGAGCAACAGATCATCGACCTGGAGCCAGGCACTAATTTCGACTTCACGCTCCAGCCCTCAGAGGCCTTTGGCGACTATTATGAGGAGGGAGTTCACAAGATGCCACGCGAGGATTTCTTCATCGACGGCAAGTTCGATGGCGCTCGCATATACCCAGGAGCCATCATCACGCTGCTTGGCGAGGACGAGAAACGACTGATGGCCCGTGTCGTCAAGATAGAGGACGACGGCGTCACGCTCGATGCCAATCATCCCCTGGCAGGCAAGTCCCTGCAGTTCGTGGGTACCGTCCTTGAAAGCCGCGATGCTACTAACGAGGAAATCCAGGCCCTGCTGAACCGCATGAGTCACTCGTGTGGCGGATGTGGCGGCTGTGGTGGCGACTGCGATAGCGACGGCTGTGGCGGTGACTGCGGGTGCAAGGGTTAATGGTTATTGGTTAATGGTTATTGGTTATTGATTATAGGTTATAGGTTATAGGTTATTGGTTATTGAGTATTGGTAAAGGGTGACTGGTTCGCTCGACCTCTGGTCGCTTGCTACCGAAGGGACGCAAGAATGGTCAATGGTCAATGGTCAATGGTAAAGGGTGACTGGTCAATGGTCAATGGTCAATGGTCAATGAATAAAAGGTTATAGACGTGAACACGATTGGTAAACTATTTACGCTGACCACCTTTGGCGAGAGCCACGGTGCAGCCATAGGCGGTGTGGTCGACGGGATGCCGGCAGGCATCGAGGTCGACATGGACTTCATTCAGGCAGAACTGAACCGCCGCCGTCCTGGCCAGAGTGCCATCACCACCTCACGTCAGGAGCCTGACCAGGTGGAACTGCTGAGTGGTGTGTTCGAAGGCAAGACCACGGGCTGTCCCATTGGCTTCATCGTGCGCAACCAGAACCAGCACTCGCAGGACTATGAGAACCTGCGCACGCTGTTTCGCCCGTCGCATGCCGATTTCGCCTATTATTATAAATATGGTACGCGCGACCATCGTGGCGGAGGCCGCTCATCGGCCCGCATCACCATCAGTCGCGTCGTTGCAGGTGCCCTGGCCAAACTGGTGTTGCGTCAGTACGGCATCACCATTCAGGCCTATACCTCGCAAGTGGGCGACATCGCCCTTGAGCGCGACTACCGCCTCTACGACCTGTCCCTGACGGAGACGAATGCCGTGCGCTGTCCTGATCCAGCGAAGGCAGAGGAGATGGAACGCCTCATCCAGCAAGTGAAGGCCGACGGCGATACCATCGGAGGTGTCATCACCTGCGTCGTCAAGGGCTGTCCAGTTGGATTGGGTGAACCAGAGTTCGACAAACTGCACGCCCAGTTAGGCAGCGCCATGCTGAGCATCAATGCCGTGAAAGGCTTCGAATATGGCGAGGGCTTCGCTGGCGTCACCCAGCGCGGCTCTGAGCAAAACGACGAGTTTTTAAGTGAAAAGGGAATAGTGAAAAGTGAAGAATTTCCTACCGAATCAGGGGCTGGCGCAGAAGGTGTGGCGGCAGCCAATTATTCACTCTTCACTATTCACTCTTCCCTTAAATCCAACCACAGCGGAGGCATCCAGGGGGGCATCAGCAACGGACAGGACATCTACTTCCGTGTGGCCTTCAAGCCCGTGGCTACCCTACTCCGCGAGCAGCAGACGGTAGATCTGGAGGGCAACCCCACCACCTTCACGGCCCGTGGGCGCCACGATCCCTGCGTCCTTCCGCGTGCCGTTCCTGTTGTCGAAGCAATGGCTGCAATAGTCGTTCTCGACAGCCTTTTATGTGCTCAAGCATACCATAAATAAGGAATATTCATCAAAGAATCAAAAAAATACGGCAGAATATTTTGCCGTATGATTTTTTTTGCTTATCTTTGCAGTCGCAGTAAGGGGTTTGTGAAAATCCTGAAAAGCATTAGTTAAGTCTAGTTTAGTTTTTGTGTTGGTTGAGGGCTACCGATTGGTAGCCCTCTCTTATGGTGCCGCATCTTCAGAAGACTCTATGAAAGATAAAAAAGCCACCTGTAGGAGGTGGCTTTTAAATGGAGCAGGGGCGATAAGGTCTTACTCCCCGCACTCAGCGGCGTAGTCAAAACTTATGTTCTGACGCTGCAAAGATACGAATAAGTGAGCAAACTACCAAATAAAACGAGTTTTATTTTTAGTTTCGAACCGAAAAAGCAGTAAGAGCCATCATGCTTGCATGTTTGGCCGAGTCGCGTTTGAGGTCGACGTATGTCAACGAAAGGTATGATGGATGAATTCCTTTTTGCGGGAATCGGGAATGAGCTGCCCGATTTTCCAGGCCAGAGAGTTATGCATGTTGCCGATCAGCATAAGACCACCATTGGAAGATATGTCAGGAGGGTCGAAATCAACACGGATTTTCTTGTCAGAAAACATTTCTGGAAGAGAAAAAAGCATTTTCTCTTGGTGGATTGACGATTTTGAAGTACCTTTGCACGCTTCTTAGTATACATGCTTCTTAGTATATAAGAAGGAAAAATGTAAATTGATTAATATAACTGAATACAAACAATGAAGGAAATTAAGACAAGGAAAACGTATGAGAAACCGACGACAACGGTCGTCGTGATGCAACACACACAGATGCTCATGGTGAGCGGAACGGAAGCCAGGCGCAGCAGCTACAGGTAGATGATGTCATCAACGGCGACGCTGCCCGTGAGTGAACCCGTGAGCGTGGCCGAGGCGCCGTCACTCTGGGGCGAGAGGTGGCCTTCAAGCGTTGCCTGCTGGGTGTAGTTGTAGACTGCCACCTTGTCGGTGGTCTGCCAGGTGGCGTTGAGCGTCTTGCCGTCGAGGGCGAGGGCGCGGGTGGTGGCCGCATCGCCGCCCTTCGTGGCCTCTATGGTCATGGTGTAGGTGAAGAGGACAATGGGGACAGGTGATTGTCTCGCACAGACGAATCTGAGATCGGCCATCTCGTCTATCACCTCCACGAACTGACGGAAGAAGTTCCGAACTTCTTGCGCTCCGTTCTTGCGTCCCTTTCTTGCTCTGGCAAGCGAACAAGTTCGAGCGGGTGCTCAGGCGCTTCGCGGAGGTTTCGTCTGAGCACCTGCTAAAATAAGAGATGAGCGAAGAAATCAAAATTGTAGAAGGGGGAATCGTAAAAAAGTTGCTCCAAAATTTGTAAGTTTCAGAAAAAGTTCCTATCTTTGCAGCGTCAGAAATGACTAATCCGGTATTTTCCGCGTGGGGGTAAGCCCGTATCGACCCTGCCCCAATTTTTAAAGCCACCCATTGAGGCGGCTTTTTTTATTTCACGTACTTTCGCTGGAACTGTATCAGGAAGAGCGGGTTCTGGGCCATACGCCGAGTCACGACAATCATCTTCTTACCTTTGTAAATCAGTACCTCTATGGCTGTGGGGTTCACTTGGAAGTAGTTCCTAATTTGTGTAGCCATCAGTCGAGGGTTGTACTGGCTGCAAACGTTGATGAGGACATGGTTGGTCTGACCTATCGACTCCATCAGTCTATTCTCCAGTGAAGCCTTTCCTGAAATGGTTTTCAGGTCGTACATCTTGAAGATTCCCTTGTTCTCAAAGATGAAGTCGGCTGTTCTTATACCTTTAGGGTTGGGAAGAATATATACCTTGTTGCCATGTGCAACAGCCTTGCGTGCTGCATCAAGCAGCAGCGGCAAATCGTCACGATGACTACCTTCTGCAGCAAAGATGTCCCTCTCGTTATCAACAGGCTTGAAGATGTTATATTGGGCCAGCATCTTCAACTGACGAACGAAGTCTGCTCCAGTCAAAATGTGCAGACGTGCAAGTTCCAGTGCTATATCGTATTCAGGCATATAATCGTGTATATAAAAAGTTCCACCCTGGTTCGCTGCTCAACTGGAAGCGTGGTGGACTCTGGCGTTGCAAAGATACGAACTATATTTGAATATTCCAATTTTTTTGAGCGAAAATGCACTTTTCTTCCGAATTCCACCTTAGTGAGACACAGGGACACGTCTCGCCCCTCTCATCAGAACAATACTGCGTCCGCTGAATCCTGATTAAGACATGTTGTTCGGCTCTGCAACCATAGGGATGCGAGGCAGTCTTCAATTCCGTTTTGTTTTTTTTGAACATCATTTTTTCATTTGACATCATAATTTGCCTTCAACCTGTTTATAACCAGTTAGTTAAGTGTTACGATGACATCATATTAACATCATAACGACTTCATATTGACCTCATAATGACTTCATTCACAGTAAAACAAGTTGTTTTACTGTTGTTACAAGCATACTTTACTGTGTTAGAAGGCATCTTAACGAAGGTAAAACAACTTGTTTTACTTTTAAAGGCGATATCTCTTCAAATCAGAGGAACAATTCGTTGTCAGAGGACCGCTGTTCCCGTAGGATGATTACACTAATTATACGAATCTAGGACAATGGGGACAGGTCAGCGTCTCGCTATTGATGAGATGGGAAGCCTCATACCTGTATCAGGTGTCAGGTTAAAATGATAGGGGCACCATCGCGAATCGCGATACTGCTTGGGTGGCCAGGATGAGCACCTCGGCTATCTGGACGTGTAAATGAAAAAAAATAGGGTAAATAATTTGTAAGTCTTGGTGTTTTTAGTATCTTTGTAGCCAAATTCCACATTATGTGAGAATGTGTATCTATAAATGGCAGAATGAACTAAACCTAAAACTATGAAGAGTTATAAAGGACATATCGTAGATGTGATTCGCCGTGAGGTGTTCGATGGCGAACTGGTAGTGGATAATGGACGTATCGTGGAGGTGAAGCGGTGTGAGTTGTCGGATAATGGCAAGGAATGGCCCTACCTGATGCCTGGGTTTATAGACAGCCATGTGCATATTGAGAGTAGCATGATGGCCCCTTGCGAGTTTGCCCGTGTGGCTGCCAGTCATGGCACGATAGGCGTAGTGGCCGACCCTCACGAGATTGCCAATGTGCTCGGTGTGGAGGGTGTAGACTATATGATTGAATCTGGCAAGTTGATGCCGTTCAACTATTGTTTTGCTGCGCCCAGTTGTGTGCCTGCTTGCGGTGGTGACATTGAGACCAGCGGTGCCGTGCTTGATGCTGCTTGCGTGGAAGAACTGATGGCTCGTGACGACATCGGTGTGCTGGGCGAAATGATGTATTACACGGGTGTGATCAATGGCGATCCAGAGGTGTGGCGCAAGTTATGTGCTGCACAGGCTAACGGTAAACCTATAGATGGCCATGCTCCCGGACTGGTAGGTGACGATCGCCAGCGCTATGCCTTAGCAGGAATCTCGACAGACCATGAGTGTGCTACGATAGAGGAGGGGCGAGCCTGTATACTGGCCGGCATGAAGGTCATTATCCGAGAGGGTAGTGCTGCCAAGGACTATGAAAAACTCAATCCGCTGATCAGCGAGTCGCCTAATATGGTGATGCTCTGTACTGACGACTGTCACCCCGATGACTTGATACGCGGACATATCAACCTGCTTGTGAAGCGTGCACTAGATGGGGGACATAACTTCTGGAACATCATGATGGCTGCCTGTGTCAATGCCCAACGTCACTACCGACTGGACTGGGGCTTGCTGCAAGAGGGCGACATGGCAAACTTCATTGCCGTTGACTCGCTGAATTCTCACTTCCGCGTGCTGCAGACTGTCATCAAGGGCATCGAGGTGTATGACTGTAACACGACATTTGGCTCGTTGCTCCCTTCAGTTCACAATGACGGCATTGACGGCACTTATGAGTATCCCAACAAATTTGTTGCCAGTCCGCTCAAACCCGAAGACATCCATACTGAACTCAAAGTCTCTGATACGGTGCATATCATGTGCGTCACCGATGGCAGTCTGTATACAGGCCATGATGTCGTCAAGATAACCGGCAATCCTTTCGAGGACTCGAGGTATCCGTGGAATGAGGTTCAGAAAATAGTGGTGTTGAACCGTTATGTGCCTAACTCCCGTCCTGTGATGGGACTGGTGCGTGGCTTCGGCCTGACCAACGGTGCCATTGCGGGCTCTGTGGCTCACGACTGTCATAACATTGTGGCTATCGGTTCGAGTGATGAATATCTGCTGAAAGCCATCAACCGCGTCATCGAGATGAAGGGTGGACAAGTGGCTATTGCCAAAGACGATATGGTGGACCTGGCATTGCCCATTGCGGGACTGATGTCACCCTTGTGTGGACATGAGGTGGCCTACCGTTGCCTGCGACTCTGCGAAATGGCGCGACAGGCGGGATGCAGCATGAAGGCACCGTTTATCACGATGGCTTTCCTCTGCCTGCCAGTTATCCCCGAACTGAAGATTACTGACAAGCACCTCTGGGACAGTCAGAACATGAAGATTGTGGAATAGTAGGCTGCACGTCACATCAGCGCTGGCGACGGTCAAGGAAGAACTGACGGGTTCGGAGGAAGAAGAGGCAGACGCCGACGGCATTGACCAGCGAGACAGTCCAGAAGGCTGCAGAATAACCGAAGTGCTCGGCAACGACGCCGCCAAGAAGTATGCCCATGCCCATGCCGATATCCCATGAGACAAGGATGGTTGAGTTGGCTGTTCCTCTTTCGTTGTGGCTGGCCATGTTGATCATCATGTTCTGGAAGGCAGGCCACATGTGGCCGTTGCCCAGACCTATGAGCAATGCTGAGCCGTAATAGCCTATGGAAGTGAAAAGTGAAAAGTGAAAAGTGAAAAATTTGCTGCTGCCTAAAGTGGGCATTAATATAAATAAGGTATAGCCAACGAGTGATATGACCATGCCTGATCCGGCGTTGAAGATGAGACGGCCTTCGCGCAGGGCCTTGCCGCCCTGCAGTCGGGAGAGTATAAGACCGACGGAACAGAGCAGGAAGTAGGTGCCCGTGCCACCGGTGATGCCCATGGCCTCTTTGCCATAGATGGCGAGGTAGTTGCTCAGCACGCCGAAGCAGAAACCGAAGGCCACCATGTTGACACCCAGCAGCCAACCTCGCAGGAGGAAGAAACGGTCGAGGGAAACGGTCTTTGGCTTTTGGCTTTTAGCCTTTGGCACTTTAACGGTTGCATCGACAATGAGCCCACCGACGGCAACGATGAGGGATAGCCAGAAAAGCAGTTCGAAATTATGGGTTTGATGGTAGATGAAGATACCAATGGTTGGAGCGATAGCCATGGCCAGGTTGTTGCTAAGGCCGTAGTAGCCTATCCCTTCATTGCGTCGCGATGATGGCAGTACATCGATGGCAACGGTGGAGTTGGCCACAGTCAGCGCTCCGAAGGGTCCGCCGTGGATGGTTCGGATGATGGTGAAGAGCAGGAGGGTGGATGCAGCCAGGTAGCCAGCGAAGAAGATGGCAAAGGCCGTGAAGCAGATCATGAGAACCTGCTTGCGGGGGAAAGTGTCGACAATATAGCCGCTGAAAGGGCGTAGGATGAGGGCTGTGATGGTATAGCCAGACAGGACGAGGCCAATGACATCCTTTGTGGCACCGAAAGTCTCGCTGAGGTAGAGCGGTAGCAAAGGTGTCAAAACATAAAAGGCGAAGAACAGCGAAAAGTTCGCTGTCATCACCTTTATATAGTTACTGTTCCAGAGACGTTCCACTTAGTCGGCAGACTGGAATTCCTCCAGGAAGCGGGTGTCGTTCTCCGAGAACATACGAAGATCGGAGACGCGGTATTTCAGGTTGGTGATACGCTCAACACCCATGCCGAAGGCGTAGCCGCTATAGATGCTAGAGTCGATGCCGCATTGCTCCAGCACATTGGGGTCGACCATGCCGCAGCCCAGAATCTCAACCCAGCCGGTGTGCTTGCAGAAACCGCAGCCCTCGCCACCGCAGATGAAGCACGAGATATCCATCTCAGCACTGGGCTCGGTGAAGGGGAAGTAGGAGGGACGCAGACGGATCTTGGTGTCGGCTCCGAACATCTCACGGGCAAAACTGAGCAGTACCTGCTTCAGGTCGGTAAACGACACGTTCTTGTCGATGTAGAGACCCTCCACCTGGTGGAAGAAGCAGTGGGCGCGGGCCGTGATGGCCTCGTTGCGATAGACGCGGCCTGGGCAGATGACGCGGATCGGAGCGGTGAGTTTGCCGTCCTCGGTATGCGTCTGTTCCATCACACGGGCCTGGACACTCGAGGTGTGGGAGCGTAGCAGGATGTTCTTCGTCACATCGTTGGGATGCTGGCTAACGAAGAAGGTGTCTTGCATGTCGCGGGCAGGATGGTCGGCAGCGAAGTTCATCTTGGTGAAGACATGGAGATCGTCTTCCACTTCGGGACCGTCGGCCAGTACGAAGCCCATGCGACTGAAGATGTCGATGATCTCGTTGGTGACGATGGTCAGCGGATGGCGTGTGCCAAGGGAAATGGGGTATGGTGTGCGTGACAGGTCGACTGCATCGTCGCTAGCCTCCTGGGTCTGACAGGCTTCGCGCAACTCGTTGATGCGGTCGGTATAGCGCTGCTTCAGTTGGTTGATTCTCATGCCTACCTCTTTCTTCTGTTCGGCAGGCACAGAACGGAAGTCGTTCATCAGTTCGGTGATTTCACCCTTCTTGCTCAGGTATTTCAGACGCAACTGTTCTACCTCTTCGGCGTTCTTTGCCTCCAGCGTGTCCACCTGCTGAAGGAGTGCATTGATTTTCTCGAGTATCATTGTTTTACCTTTCTACTTTTTTACCTTAATTTTATATTGCGGGTGCAAAGGTACTAAATAATTACGAATTACGCACGTTGTATGGGGAATTATTTTTTAGCAGCCAAGTTGTAGTTGTAATACTCCTCGTCGCCGGTGACATCCTTGATGACACGGAGGAAGGGAGGGAACTTGACTGGCTCGCCATCGGCGATGTCCTTGGTCTCGAGGATGATGAGACCCTCAAGTTGGTCGCTGTAAGTGTCGACTTCGAAATACTGCCCCTTCCAGATGAAACTGTTACGATGCTTGCGGATAGTATTGCGCTGAGGGTCGGCCAGACCGAGCATCATCTCATAGAGACTCTGGTTGATTTGTCGTTCGGTGACGAGTTCCTCGTTCTCAGAGATCTTCTTCTTCGTGGTGTGCACATAGACGAGTTTACGACCCCAACTGCGTTTGCGCAGACGAATTTCGGCGTCTGGCTCGCCCTGCAGGTAGGTCTGTGTAATCTCGCTGCTGATACTGTCTTCAGGCATATCGCCAATGAGTTCAACGATATACTTACGCTCGTTGACGATGGGCTGTGGCAGTCCGAGCACGTTGCTGATCTCCTTGATGACACGGTTCATCTTGCAGTCGAAGTCATCGTGGTTGTTGATGACACGCAGATGGGGATGGCCTGCCCATGCATGTATTACCTTCTTGTCCAGTCCGCGTGCGATGCGCAGTCCCTCTTCGTTCATCTGCTCGTAGCGCTGGGCGTTGTTGGCAGTGGTGTAGTACTGCTCGGCACCATCAGCAGCCGAAACCAGATGGAGCACGGCATCGTAGCGTTCACGTAACTCGGGAGTCGATGTGCCTACGGCCCTTGTGATCTGCTCCCACGTCTCAGGTGCCATATAGGCTGAGATGTCCATGGCGCCACGATCGCAGACGATGATGCTGGGTTTGACGCATTGCTGGGCCATCCTCAGGAACTTGTCTTCGAGTGCCAGTTGTATCTCCAGCGTTGCCTTCTCACCCTCGTAGAAGAAAGCCTGGTTCTTCGTCAGGTAGTTCATACCGGCCTGTGTGAAGAGTGTAGGCACTTCAGGGATGGTGAATACTTTGAAGCCAAGGCTCGAGAAATGCTCTATGATACGTACCAAGGCGGTGGTCTTTCCCGCACAGGGGCCGCCTGTCAACACGATGCGTTTGATGTCGTTCATTATTGTAGGGTTCTTGTTACGACTGCAAAGGTAATCATTATTCTCTAAATACCAAAACTTTTCACAGTCCGATTTCTCAGTATCCTTTCGATGACAGTCACGAATGGCAGGTGACTACACAATTCCAAAATGCCGGAGAGCATTGAGAATGCCATCGTCATCGACGGTGGTAGTCACGTAGTCGGCCTGTTGCTTCAGGGCATCAATGGCATTGCCCATAGCGATGCCAATGCCTGCCTGGAGAATCATGGATGTGTCGTTGCCTCCGTCACCGAAGGCTATGGTCTGGCTGGCATCGAGACCATCGTGTCTGGCGATAGCCAGGATGCCCTTGCCCTTGTCGGCTCCGTTTACCGTGATGTCGGTGAACTCGGGGTGCCAGCGGCCAGAGATGCATTGGGGGATGCGGGCCATCAGTTGTGGCTCGTAGTCGGCAGAAAAGAAGGGGGTCAGTTGGAGAATGTCTTGTTGGAGTACCTTCTCCAGTGGCGAAGCCTTGCCGAGATTCTTGACGGCGAGCATCTGGCGGAATATGCGGTCTACATCGCCTGTCGGGTCGAGTACGGCTACGTCTCGTTCTCCGATGACGATGAGACTATAACCCTTGGTCTGGGCATCTTCAACGCATGTCAGCACGTCGCTCTTGGGTATTGGCTGGCGACATACATACTCCTTTCCGACAAAGCATAGTGCACCGTTGGTGGTGATATACCCGTCAATCAGATGTTCTATGGCACCTAGGTTCGTAATGATGATAGGCGGACGGCCAGTGGCTATATAGATATGGTGACCATTGGCCTTGGCCTGGGTCAGAGCGAGGATGGTGGAGAGTGGAATCTCGTGAGTCTTGAAACTGACGAGCGTGCCGTCGATGTCGAAGAAAAGAGCGTATTTTTTGTCCATAAGTGTTATTTTGAGATGGCAAAGGTACGAAATATCTGTGATATTGACAAAGCATTTTGATAACTAAATATGCAATTTCAATTAATTTATGCCAAAATATTTGCCCAATTCAAATAAATAGTGTAATTTCGCACCGTCAAAATAAAGAAGCAATTTTAAATTAAATAAACATTCGAAATTTATGAAGAAGTACAACTTTAATGCAGGTCCCTCAATGCTTCCCCGTGAGGTCATTGAGGCTACCGCCAAACAGTGTTTAGACTTCAATGGCTCTGGTCTCTCTCTGATGGAGATCAGTCATCGTGCAAAGGACTTCCAGCCCGTGGTTGACGAGGCTGTGGCCTTGGTGAAGGAACTCCTCGATATCCCCGAGGGCTATTCGGTGATTTTCCTTGGTGGTGGTGCCAGTCTGGAATTCTGTATGATTCCTTATAACTTCCTGATCAAGAAGGCTGCTTACCTGAACACTGGTGTTTGGGCCAAGAAAGCCATGAAGGAGGCTAAGTTGTTTGGTGAGGTAGTAGAGGTGGCTTCTTCTGCCGATGCCAACTATACCTTTATCCCCAAGGACTGGACGGTGCCTGCTGATGCTGACTATCTGCACATCACGACCAACAACACCATCTATGGTACAGAGATTCGCAAAGACCTCGATGTCAACGTGCCTCTGATTGCCGATATGTCATCGGATATCATGAGCCGTCCTGTTGACGTTAGCAAGTATGATGCCATCTATGCCGGTGCTCAGAAGAACCTGGCAATGGCTGGTGTGACCATCATCATCCTGAAGGACGAGAAGTTAGGTAAGGCTCCTCGTGAGATTCCTACGATGCTCGACTATCGTACTCATGTTGAGAAGGGCTCGATGTTCAACACACCTCCTGTAGTGCCTATCTACTGCGCCCTCGAGAACCTGCGCTGGATTAAGAAGCAGGGTGGTGTAGAGGCTATGGACAAACTGGCTAAGCAGCGTGCAGAGATCGTCTATGGTGAGATTGACCGCAACAAGATGTTCGTAGGTACTGCTAAGGAAGAGGACCGTTCGCTGATGAACCTCTGCTTCGTGATGGCTCCTGAGTATAAGGAACTGGAGAAGGACTTCCTCGACTTCGCTGTATCAAAGGGTATGGTTGGTGTGAAGGGTCACCGCTCTGTTGGTGGTTTCCGTGCATCTTGCTACAATGCCCAGACCATTGAAGGTGTCAACGCCCTCGTGGCCTGCATGAAGGAATTCGAGGCTAGTCATTGACCATTGACCATTGAACATTGACCATTATGAAGGCGGACAATCAAGTGCTGACCGACAGTAAGTCTTTTGCTCTTAGAATAATAAGGTTATACAATTATTTAAAAGAAGAAAAACAGGTTTATGTCCTGTCAAAGCAAATACTGAGAAGTGGTACAAGTATTGGAGCCAATATTCGTGAGAGTGTCAATGCTCAAAGTCGGATGGATTTTATTAACAAATTAAACATTGCTCTAAAGGAAGCAAATGAAACTGAATATTGGCTGGAGTTGCTCCACGAGTCGGATTATTTGGATGACAAGCAATTTGAATCTATATACAATGATTGTGGCAAAATTGCAGCAACTCTGACCAAAATCATCAAAACGACTAAGGATGTCGCAGAAAATAATGGTCAATGGTCAATGTTCAATGTTCAATGAATAAAATGAAAGTATTAGTTGCAACAGAAAAACCTTTCGCAGCAGCCGCTGTGAATGGTATCAAGGCAGAAATTGAGGCAGCAGGCCACGAATTGGCCCTGCTTGAGAAATATACAGAGAAAGCACAACTGTTGGATGCCGTGAAAGATGCCGACGCTCTGATTATCCGTTCGGATAAAGTTGATGCCGAGGTGCTCGATGCTGCCAAGCAGTTGAAGATTGTGGTTCGTGCCGGTGCCGGTTATGACAATATCGACCTCGCCGCTGCTACCGCTCATAACGTTGTTGCTGAGAATACACCTGGTCAGAATGCCAATGCCGTGGCCGAACTTGTATTCGGTCTGTTGGTATTCGCCGTTCGCCAGTTCTACAACGGCAAGGCTGGTACTGAACTGATGGGCAAGAAGTTAGGCATTCTCGCTTTTGGAAATGTTGGACGTAATGTGGCCCGTATCGCCAAGGGCTTCGGCATGGAGGTCTATGCCTATGATGCTTTCTGTCCTGCAGAGGTCATCGAGAAGGCTGGCGTGCATGCAGTGGCCAATCAGGATGCCTTGTTCGAGGAGTGTGATGTGGTATCACTTCACATCCCTGCTACACCTGAGACCAAGCAGAGCATCAACTATGCACTGGTAGGCAAGATGAAGAAAGGTGGCATCCTGGTGAACACGGCCCGTAAAGAAGTCATCAACGAGCCCGAACTGCTCAAGTTGATGGAAGAACGTCAGGACCTGAAGTTCGTGACGGACATCATGCCCGATGCCAATGCAGACTTCCAGAAGTTCGAAGGTCGTTACTTCTCTACCCCCAAGAAGATGGGTGCTCAGACTGCCGAGGCCAATACCAATGCTGGTATTGCCGCTGCTAAGCAGATCAACGCCTTCTTCAAGGATGGTGACACAAAGTTCCAAGTGAACAAGTAATTTGTTCTCCTGCTATTAATAATCCCGGTGCGGCTCATAGTGGCATCGGGATTTTATCAGTAAAAAAACCTTGTTTGTTAAGTTATGATGAGAAAAGTATTGTTTTTGCTTGCCGGTCTTCTGTTCGTCAGTGGTTTTGCCAATGCACAGGAGGTTCAGAAGAACGAATTTCAGCAACGTGCTGAAGAGGAAATGGACAAGGGTAAGTTCATCAATGCCCGGTCACTTTACATCCGTGCCTTTGAAGACTATTCCAATAAGGGACAGATGAAACAAGGTGTAGAGTGCGGTGCTAAGGCCACGTCACTCTATTACAGGGAGAATCTCTATCAGGAGGCTTTCGACTTGTTGCGCCGTGTTGACCAGAACATCGATGCCCATAGGCAGAGCCTTGGCTGTCCTGCAGAAGCCCTGCACTACTACACGACCAAGGAACGCATGCAGATGTATATGAAGATGAGGAGGAGTGCCAGCGTTATGGACCAACTCAACATCATGGAAAAACAGGCTGCCGCTGCCAACGATGAGTCGTTGAAGAACGACCTGCTTTATAACAAAGCCATCTATTACTACACTTTCGGACAGAATGCCCAAGGCAATGCCGTGTTCAAGGAGATGGCTGATAAACTGACGGCTTCCAAGGAGTACGACAAGGTCGACGAAGTCTATCAGACGCTGATTGCTAATGGTCGCAGGAGCGGAAATGCCAACATGGTGGCACAGTCGTATAGCAGTTATATGGTCTGGAAAGATTCTGTCAACGCCCTGAAAGTGGCAGATGAGATTGGTGCCCTGAAGCAGCAGATAGCCGACAACGAGGCTGCCATTGCAGAGAAGGACAGTTCGCTGTCTGCCCGACAGGTGATGATTGTCAGTCTGAGTATCCTGGCTGCGGCACTGGCTGGTGTGTTGATTTTTGGCGGTATGGTTCTTTTGCGCTATATGCATCTGACTCGCAAGCAGAAGAAGACCATCAACATGGCTAACGAGAACAACGCGCTGAAGGCTAAGTTTATCAGTAATATCTCGGCTCAGTTGAATCCTACTTTGAATAAACTTGACCCTGCCATTCCAGAGGTGAAAGCACTTCGTGACTTCTCTGCACATATTCAGACGCTTTCAGAAATGGAGAGTTCTGAAGAAGAGGTGGAACTCGAGGATACATCCATCGCTATGTTCTGCGAGAGTCTGATGGATCAGATTCGTAACAAGGTGAATAGTGGTGTTAACCTGGATGTGAGTGCTCCGAAGATGAGTGCAAAGATCAGCAAGCAATACGTATCACATATCTTGCTCCATCTTCTCAACAATGCCGTTGAGTTTACACCAGCAGATGGTAAAATCTCCTTGGAATTCAAGAAACGTAGTGCCCATAAGATACAGTTCCTGGTGTCAGACACCGGATGCGGTATTCCTGAGGAGAAACGCGAGGATGTGTTCAAGGCGTTCCTCGAGATTAAGGATCTCAACGAGGGCGACGGTTTGGGACTACCTATCTGTAAGCAGATGGCACTGAAGATGAATGGTGACTTGGAGATAGACTCTTCCTATACCAAGGGTACCCGTTTCGTGTTGAGCCTGAATATATAATCGATAATAATCATAGCAACCTAAAAATATAACTATTATGTATAGTGATCCTAAGCAGTGCCTTTACTGCACAAATAACCAGACGCTTCACGACCTGATGATCGAGTTTGCACAACTGCGCGTGTCGCGTGCTTTCCTGTTTAAGGAGCAGACCTATCGTGGACGTTGTCTTGTGGCATACAAAGACCATGTGAATGACCTGAACGAATTGTCGGATGAAGACCGAAACGCTTTTATGGCCGATGTGGCTCAGGTGACACGTGCTATGCAGAAAGCCTTCAATCCGGAGAAGATCAACTATGGTGCCTATAGTGACAAACTTTCGCACCTGCACTTCCACCTGGCTCCGAAGTATGTCGATGGACCAGACTATGGTGGCACGTTCCAGATGAATCCGGGCAAGGTCTATCTCTCTGATGCCGAATATCAGGAGATGATAGAGAAGATCAAGGCAAATCTGTAATGATTATCAAGATCTCGAATTAACGATTTATCGATTTAACGATTAATCGAAGAAACGATTTAACGAATAAACGATTATTTTCATAAAAACAATGGCAATTGTAAAACCATTTAAAGGAATTCGTCCACCGAAAGAACTGGTGGAACAGGTTGAGAGTCGTCCCTATGACGTGCTCGATAGTGAAGAGGCACGTGCTGAAGCAGGCGATAACGAGAAGAGCCTGTATCATATCATCAAGCCCGAGATAGATTTTCCTGTAGGAACGTCGGAATACGATCCTAAGGTCTATGAGAAGGCTGCCGAGAACTTCCAGAAGTTCCAAGACAAGGGCTGGCTGGTGCAAGACACGTGCGAACATTATTATATCTATGCTCAGACGATGAATGGAAAGACTCAGTATGGATTGGTGGTGTGTGCACATACCGACGACTACATGGCCGGACGTATCAAGAAGCACGAACTGACACGCCGTGATAAGGAGGAGGACCGTATGAAACATGTCCGTGTGAACAATGCCAACATCGAACCCGTGTTCTTCGCCTATCCCGACAATGTCGTGCTCAATACGCTCATTATGCGCTATGCTCAGACGGAGCCTGAGTATGACTTCATCGCACCGATTGACGGCTTCCGCCATCAGTTTTGGGTAATCAGCGACGCAAAAGATATGCAGACCATTACCGATGAGTTTGCCAAGATGCCGTCGATGTATATAGCTGACGGACACCATCGTTCGGCTGCTGCTGCCCTCGTGGGTGCAGAAAAACAGAAGCAGAATCCTAACCACAAAGGTGATGAGGAGTACAACTACTTCATGGCTGTGTGTTTCCAGGCTTCGCAACTCACCATCCTCGACTATAACCGTGTAGTGAAAGACCTCAACGGACTGAGTTCAGAGGAATTCCTCAGTGCGTTGAAGAAAAACTTTGAGGTTGAGGATAAGGGCACCGAGACCTACAAGCCGCAGCAACTGCATGAGTTCTCACTCTACCTTGACCAGCATTGGTATTCACTGAAGGCAAAAGAGGGAACCTATGACAACAGCGACCCCATTGGCGTGCTTGATGTTGACATCTCCAGCCGTCTGATTCTCGACCAGATTCTGAACATCGGCGACCTGCGTTCTTCTAAGCGTATCGACTTCGTAGGTGGACTTAGAGGCCTTGGTGAACTGAAGCGCCGTGTCGATTCTGGTGAGATGCGTGCCGCCCTGGCCCTCTATCCTGTATCGATGCAGCAGATTATGGATATTGCCGATAGTGGCAAGATCATGCCTCCAAAGGCCACATGGTTCGAGCCAAAACTGCGCTCAGGCCTCGTTATCCACAAATTAGTATAACTTGATCCTAGAATATCTAGATTCTCTAGATCATCTAGAAAAGCATGACTGACGAGTTTAAGACCATAACAACAACCAGCGAGGGATTTTACTCCGAGAAACGGAGTAAGTTCCTCGCTTTTGCTCATCATGTAGAGACGGTAGATGAGGTGAAGGACCTTATTGCTCAATACCGCAAGAAATACTATGATGCCCGTCATGTGTGCTATGCTTATATGCTGGGGGCGAGTAGGGAAGAGTTCCGTGCCAATGATGACGGTGAGCCGTCTTCCACGGCAGGCAAGCCCATCCTTGGTCAGATCAACTCACATGAACTCACCGACATCCTCATCGTGGTGGTGCGCTACTATGGTGGTGTGAACCTTGGTACCAGCGGACTTATCGTGGCTTACCGTGAGGCTGCCTCCGATGCCATCGCCCATGCTACTATTGAGACGCGCCAAGTAGAGGAGGTAGTAACCTATGATTTTCCTTATGTGATGATGAATGATGTGATGCGCATCGTTAAGGAGATGCAGCCACGCATCGTCAGTCAGACCTATGACAACACCTGTCAGATAAAACTGGCTATCCGACAGTCAGAAGTTGGTCAACTGAAGGCCAAACTTGACAAATTGAGTTTTTCTTGAATATTTCTCTATCTTTTTGACGGCTTTCACAGATTATTTGTGTAATTTTGCACCCGCAAACACTAAACCGTATTATCAAAAGATGGAAAAATGAAAAGAGTTTTTAGTATTGCAACGCTGGCTGTCATGATGGCCGCGTTTAGTAGTAGTGCGGCAATGGGCCAATCACAGAAGGAAAAGAACAGCAATGATTGGATGAAAGACCTCACCAGTCGCATCACCTTAAATGGTTACGCACAGGGAGGCTGGAGTTATCAGGATCCCAATGGTAATAAGACAAATGCCTATAATCTGAAACGCACACTGCTCTGGGCCAAAGCCCGCATCACTGACCGCTGGTCGTTTATGTTTATGCACGATTTCTCCAGCGTAGTTCAGGAGTATTACACCGATTATAGAATCTCCAACGACAATTCGTTGACCGTCCGCATCGGACAGTTCAAACATTCCTATACGATGGAGAATCCTATGTCACCAACCCAACTAGAACTCATCGACGTCTATTCGCAAGCCGTACTCTATCTTGCTGGCGAAGGCCCCGACCCGCTGAATGGTGTCAACTATGGCCGTGACATGGGTGTTAACATCTACGGAGACCTGTTCAAAGGAGTACTACACTATGACCTTGCTCTGATGAGTGGACAGGGTATCAACCGCAAGGACTTGAATAATCAGAAAGACTTCATCGCCAAACTTGAAGTGAAGCCATATGACGGCCTGCGTATTGTGGCTTCTGGCTATCTCGGCACAGGCTGTGCTGTGAATGATTCCGTAGTGAAATGGAATCCAACGATCAAGAAAGGCGACAACTATAAACGTAACCGTTACAGCGTTGGCGCTGAATATAAGACACATCCTTATTCTCCTGGCCAATATAAGGAAGCCCGTCCTGCCAGCATTCGTGCAGAGTGGTTGGGTGGTAAGGATGGTGAAGTGGGCAGCCGTGGTGGATATGTCACAATGTCCGTTCCAGTAGTCGATGCTCTTGATATCGTTGCAAGCGGTGAGACCTTCGATCGCAATACGAGTGTGGATGGCTGGGATCAGACCAACCTGACGCTGGGCGTACAGTATTGGTTCTATAAGAAATGCCGTGTACAGATGCAGTACACGCGTTGTCTCTGTGGTGAACAGTTAGGCAAGGATTATAATTGGCTGCAGGCACAGGTGCAAGTAGCGTTTTAAGGTAAAAAGATAAAAAGTAAGAAGATAAAATGATTTTAAAAGTAGCATTGACCGTCATCTTCCTAATAGTGATGGTTGGCGTGGGACTCTACTCACGCAAGCAGGCCAAGAGTGTTGATGGATTTGTGCTGGGCGGTCGCTCTGTAGGTCCTTGGCTCACGGCTTTTGCCTTTGGCACCTCGTATTTTTCGGCAGTGGTTTTCGTGGGTTATGCAGGCCAATTTGGTTGGAAGTATGGCCTGTCGTCCACTTGGATTGGTATAGGCAATGCTGTCATCGGCTCGCTCTTGGCGTGGATCATTCTCGGGCGTCGCACCAAACTGATGACGCAGCATATTGAGAGTCGCACCATGCCCGACTTCTTTGGCACTCGTTTCAACGACCAGGGGTTGCGTGTGGTGGCATCTATCATAGCCTTCGTGTTCTTAATTCCTTATACCGCAGGCGTTTACAGTGGTATTTCAAGGCTTTTCGAGATGGGATTCAGCATCCCCTACGAATACTGTGTGATCATCATGTCGATTCTAACCGCTGTCTATGTCATTCTGGGCGGCTATAAGGCTACAGCCATGAACGACTTCATACAGGGCATTATCATGCTTTTCGGTATTGTGGCTGTCATTGCTGCCGTGCTGAATGAGCAAGGCGGACTGACAGTTGCTATCGATAAACTGGCTGCTATTCCCTCTGATGCCGATGCTACCGTGAATGGTGGGTTTGCCTCGTGGTTTGGTCCTGATCCGTGGGGACTTCTGGGCGTTGTCGTTCTGACGTCGCTTGGCACGATGGGATTGCCGCAGATGGTGGGAAAGTTCTATTCCATTACCGACGAGAATGCCATTAAGCGTGGTACGATTATCTCTACCATCTTTGCCTTCGTAGTGGCTGGCGGTTGCTATTTCCTCGGTGGTTTTGGCCGTCTGTACGTCCCTGTTGTTGGCAAGGTTGCGTATGATTCTATTGTTCCTGCCATGCTCGTCACGTTGCCTGACGTGCTTATCGCCCTCGTTGTGCTACTGGTGCTTTCTGCCTCTATGTCAACGCTGGCCTCGTTGGTGCTTACCTCCAGTTCAACAATGACCCTTGACTTGATTTATCGCGACAAGAAGTCGGTGGTTGGTGAAGTGGAAGAAGGTGCCATTGACGATGTTGTGGCCGAGAGGGTTGAGCGTCGTAAGGTGGTCATCATGCGTGTGCTCATTGTGTTCTTTATCGCCATCTCGTTGCTTATCGCCTTGAATCCTCCAACATTCATTGCCCAACTGATGGGTATCTCATGGGGTGCCTTGGCTGGTGCTTTCTTGGCTCCGTTCATGCTTGGCCTCTATTGGAAGGGTGTTACACGCATTTCCGTTTGGGCTTGTTTCATTTGGGGTGTAGGACTCACCGTCATCAATATGCTGGCAGGCAATCCCATCAACCCCATCAACTGTGGTGCCATCGCCATGTTAGGTGGATTCCCTGTAGTGGTGCTGGTTAGCCTGCTGTCGCCAAAGATGCCAAATACGCTGGTAGATAAGATTTTTGAATGCTATCGTAAGAAGTGAATAGATTGTTAATGTAACGAGGTGAGCGAAAAAAGTGCTCGAAAATTTTGCCAAATAAAAAATATGTTGTACCTTTGCATCCGCAAAAGCGGGAAGGAGAGTTGGCAGAGTGATCGATCGCGCTGGACTCGAAATCCGGTATACCCTTATGGGTATCGGGGGTTTGAATCCCTCACTCTCCGCTGATAAATGAAAAGGGAACCAAGATTGGTTCCCTTTTTTCTATGTTTGCCTCAATCAGCGCTTAATGGTGAAGTAACCGAGGCGATGGGTGCGCCCTTTCTTTCCAAGCGAACGAAGGCTGTACATGCCGTCGGGCAAATCATCAACACTCAAGTGGGTGGTGTATGGACTGACGGCTATCTGCTGGCCCGTCATGCTTTCCACGATGATGTAGTCGGCATCGAGGACTTGTCCCTTCGATGGCAGAACAATGGGTTGACCTGTTGAAACCTGTATCTTCTGGCGGGCAATCTGTGCTGTTGAATGGTTGCCTTTCTGTTGGATGGCAGGACTCTCTATACCGTAGCGGTTCATGGCGGTCACGGCATAGAAGAGATTGTTGCCTTCAGGAACCTTCAAACTGGTGGCTGTCAGTCGTGTGGCAACCAAATTGCGGGGATTGTCAGTGTCTACTGGATATTGGTTGCTGGCGTAAATATTATACAACAGGTAGGGAGCACCGCTCGTGTCGTAGGCACCACTCCACGAGAGGCTACCATCTGTCAACGAGAGAGCGGTGGGTGCCTGGGGAGCCTGTTTCCCTGACCATGTCATAGGTGGGATAAGCGTTGGCGTAGCATCGAAGCGAGAGCCGAAGTCATAGATGCCTCTGGTGTTGTCGGTGAAAAACTTAGAGCGGAAGTAGGTATGGCCAAGGCCAAGTTGGCGTAGCACGTGCATTTGGCGTTCCACAACAGGTAGTGTCCACTTTCCCTCGCGTGGATCTAAGAAATAGATGCCTAAGCCAGGGGCTACGATACGTCCATGACTCTGCTCCTTCCAGTCGATGGCGAAAGGGAAGAAATTGTTTCCCTGGAAATACATCATCGGGAAGAGCGCATCCATCAGGTCGTCACGAAGCCACGCTTGAGCATCCTGACTAACCGTTGTGCGTGCGTTCCATCCACCAGAACGGTAGCGGCGTAGGTCATCGTATTTGCCAATGGGTGAGCAAGACAGTTTGACCCATGGCTTCTCCTCCTTCACAGACTGGCGTATTTTGCGTACAATGTCGGTGATGAAGGCGATGCGCTGACTGCGGCTTTCGCCCTTGCGGAGTTTAGGCCAAGTCTCGGGATAGCGGATATAGTCGAGGTGGATGCCGTCCACATCGTAGTTTCTGACAATTTCACGGCACATCTTGGCCAGATAGTCACCCGTTTGTGACTGCTCAGGGTCCATGTAGCCTTCCTCGCCGATGTGCTTAATCAGTCGTGGATATTTCTGACGCAACTGCTTGCAGCCCAAGTTGTTCCATTTTCCAACAGGAATGGTGACTACCCAGGCGTGACATTCCATGCCGCGTTTGTGACACTCTTCAATGCACAACTGCAGGGGATCGTGGCCGGGCGACTTTCCGGGCTTGCCTGTCAGGCAGCCGTCCCAAGGTTCGAATGACGAGGGGTAGATTGTCGTAGCACGCACTCTTGCCTGAATGAGTACCATGTTGATGCCAGCCTGTTTCAGACGGTCGAGTGTAGTAGTCAACTCCTCGCGCTGCTTGACGGCATCGTGAGAACGTGGCCAATCGATGCCCCCGATCGTGGTCAGCCAGACGGCCCTCACCTCGTACTTCGTTTCAGGTACGGCCTCCCAAAGTGTCTGACCTGCTGCGGTGGCTGCAACAGCCATGAGAAATGTGAGTAGAAGTATATGCAGATGCTTCATTGCTTTGATACTTTATAAAATTCCCTGCAAAGGTACTAAAATAATTCATAATTTATAATGCATAATTCATATTTCATAAAAAATAAATGAATTTATTTCGTTCTGCTCTCTTTTTTTCGTAACTTTGCCATCAAAGATGGCGAACTTACTCCGTCTCGACAAAAAAAAGAAACAAGTTTCTTTGTTTTGTGCTCGACTTTTCGTAACTTTGCATCGTAAATTCACATAAAAGCATAAAATGATTAGTTTTGTAGTGAGCCTTGTGGCTCTTGTGCTAGGCTATCTGCTGTATGGCCGTTTTGTTGAGAGAGTATTTGGACCTGACGATAGACCGACTCCGGCCGTTGCCAAGGCCGATGGTGTAGACTTCATTGTGCTTCCTTCATGGAAGATATTCATGATTCAGTTCCTGAATATTGCTGGAACGGGCCCTATTTTCGGAGCCATCATGGGTGCACAGTTCGGCCCCGCAGCCTATCTGTGGATTGTCTTTGGATGTATTTTCGCCGGTGCTACGCACGACTATCTGAGTGGCATGTTGAGCATTCGTCACGGAGGTGCCAACCTGCCTGAGATTATAGGTCACTATCTTGGTAACACCACCAAACAGTTGATGCTCGTTTTCTCGGTGTTCCTGCTGGTGATGGTAGGTGCCGTGTTCGTGTTTAGTCCAGCCAAGATTCTGGGTAGTATCTGGGAGCCGGCTTTCTTTGTTGAAAGTGTAGGACCCTATGTGTTCTGGATTGTTGTGGTCTTCATCTATTACCTGATAGCCACGATGATGCCTATCGATAAGATTATAGGAAAGATATATCCGCTCTTCGCCTTCTCCCTGCTCTTCATGGCAGCAGCCCTGCTGGTGGTTTTGTTGGTGCAACGCCCGAACATTCCCGAGTTGTGGACTGGTGTTAGCGGTGATTTGCTTACCACCGACAAGATTTTCCCCTGCCTCTTTATCACTATTGCCTGTGGTGCCATCAGCGGTTTTCATGGTACTCAGACGCCATTGATGGCACGATGTGTGAAGAACGAGAAGATGGGACGCCCCATGTTCTATGGAGCCATGATTACCGAGGGTGTTGTTGCCCTGATATGGGCTACTGTAGCCATGTATTTCTTCTACGACAGTCCAGAACCTGGTTATACTAATATAGAAGGTGGTGCTGCTGCCATCAATGATGCGCCCAGCATTGTGAAGTTGATTTGTAACGACTGGCTCGGTGTGTTCGGAGGCATATTGGCCATGCTTGGTGTCGTTGCTGCGCCTATTACCAGCGGTGATACGGCTCTGCGCTCTGCACGCCTTATCATCGCCGACTTCTTGAAGATGGAGCAGAAGACCATTCGCCGCAGGCTCTATGTCTGTCTGCCGCTCTTTGCCGTCACCATGGGCATATTGATATGGCAGATAGCCGATCCGAGTGGCTTCAAGATTATCTGGAGTTGGTTCGGCTGGAGCAACCAGGCCCTCTCAGTATTCACCCTCTGGGCCGTCACCGTTTATTTTGTACGACAGAAGCGTAACTACTTTATCACGCTGATTCCTGCCGTGTTCATGACTGTGGTGTGCACGACTTACTTCTTTACTGAGAAGGCGTTTACAGATAATGTGCTCGCGCTGACTCCTTACTGGACCTGGATTCTGGCCGGTACATCAATGGTGATTGCCTTGATTTGGTTCACGACGTGGTACTTCTTGAAAGGAAGGAAAGAAAATAAATAGGATAATACATATAATAAAAACATTAATGACTATGAAAATGATTTTGATGACGATGCTTTGCGGCCTGATGATGTCAGTTGCTGCGCAGGCACAGACTGTGAGTGAAACACCATTCAGCAAGGGTAAGGTATATGCTGCTGCCAGCCTTTCTGGTTTAGGACTGAGTTATAGCAAGAGTCAGGACTGGTATCTGGGCGTTCATGGCAAGGGTGGTTATCTTATTGAGGACAACTGGATGATTACCGGCAATGTTGGCTATGACTACCGCAAGGCCAGTTACAACTCTTTCTCTGCCGGAGCAGGCTTGCGCTATTACATCGAGCAGAACGGTCTCTATCTTGGAGCAGGAGGCAACTACTACCACGAGCATGGCTACGACGACTTCATGCCAACCATTCAGTTGGGCTATGCCTACTTCCTCAATCGTACTGTCACCATCGAGCCTGAGATTTACTACAATCAGAGCCTGAAGAATCACAGCGAATATAGCGGATTTGGTGTCCGTGTCGGTATTGGTATCTATTTTGAATAATTGAGACAACGGAATCATTATGCTAAGCGTAGAAGAACTTGTTGACAGGCTTATTGACCTGTCGTTTGCCGAGGACATCGGTGATGGTGACCACACCACGTTGTGTTGCATACCAGAAGATGCCATGGGCCAATCGCACCTACTTATCAAGGAAGACGGCATACTGGCTGGTGTGGAAATAGCCAAGGAAGTGTTTCACCGCTTCGACCCCGAGATGAAGGTTGAGGTGCTCATGGGCGATGGCTCGCGTGTGAAGAAGGGCGACATAGCCATGATTGTGAGTGGCCGTGTTCGCTCGCTGTTGCAGACTGAGCGCCTGATGCTGAACATCATGCAGCGCATGAGCGGCATAGCCACGATGACCGACCGCTATGTGAAACGCCTGGAGGGTACCGGCACCCGTGTGCTCGACACCCGCAAGACTACTCCTGGCATGCGCATGCTTGAGAAGCAGGCTGTAAAGATTGGTGGTGGCTGCAATCATCGCATCGGTCTGTTTGACATGATTCTGCTGAAGGACAACCATGTGGACTTTGCTGGTGGCATTGTCAACGCCATCGACCGTTGCCATCACTATCTGGAGGAGAAGGGCCTTCATTTGAAGATTGAGATCGAGGTGCGCAATTTCGACGAGTTGCAGCAAGTGCTCGACTATGGAGGCGTGGACCGCATCATGCTTGATAACTTCAGCGTGTCCGACACGAAGAAGGCTGTGGAACTCGTTGCTCACCGTTTCGAGACGGAGTCGAGCGGAGGTATCACGTTTGACACGATTCGTGACTATGCCGAACAGGGTGTAGACTTCATCAGCGTGGGTGCACTCACGCACTCTGTGAAGGGCCTCGACATGTCGTTCAAGGCCTGCTGACTTCTGAGGTTGACCTGAGAGATAAAAAAAGTCCCCGTCGTTCTTGATGAACAGCGGGGATTCTTTTTGTTGTATGAATTCTAGAAATTCAATTACTTCTTGTTCAGGGCCAGGTCAATCTCCACGGCGATAGATACGGTAGCACCTACCATCGGGTTGTTACCAATACCCAGGAAGCCCATCATCTCAACGTGAGCAGGAACAGAAGAAGAACCTGCGAACTGAGCGTCAGAGTGCATGCGGCCCAGGGTGTCAGTCATACCGTAAGAAGCAGGACCGGCAGCCATGTTATCGGGGTGCAGTGTACGACCAGTACCACCACCAGATGCTACAGAGAAGTAGGGCTTGCCAGCGAGCACGCGCTCCTTCTTGTAGGTACCAGCCACGGGATGCTGGAAGCGGGTGGGGTTGGTAGAGTTACCTGTGATGGAGACATCGACGTTCTCCTTCCACAGGATGGCCACACCCTCACGAACGTCATCGGCACCGTAGCACTTTACTTTGGCGCGAGGACCGTCAGAATAAGGCACTTCCTTAACGACCTTCACCTCACCAGTGTAGTAGTCGAACTGAGTCTGCACATAGGTGAAACCGTTGATACGGCTGATGATCATGGCAGCGTCCTTACCCAGACCGTTCAGGATGACGCGGAGGGGCTTTTTACGCACCTTGTTAGCCTTCTCGGCAATCTTGATGGCACCCTCGGCAGCAGCGAAACTCTCGTGACCAGCCAGGAATGCGAAGCACTCGGTCTCCTCGCGGAGCAGACGGGCAGCCAGATTACCGTGACCCAGACCAACCTTACGGTCGTCAGCCACAGAACCGGGGATGCAGAAACTCTGCAGACCGATACCGATAGCCTCGGCAGCCTCAGCAGCGCTCTTCACACCCTTCTTGATAGCGATGGCAGCACCGCACACATAAGCCCACTTAGCGTTCTCGAAGCAGATACGCTGGGTCTCTTCACACATCTGATAGGGGTCAACACCAGCCTTCTCGCAGATCTCGTTAGCCTCTTCGATGCTATTGATCCCGTTCTCCTTCAGAGCAGCCAGCACCTGATTGATGCGACGCTCGTAACTTTCGAATGATACTTTTCTAATCATAGTTCAGTTCCTCCTTTATGCTTTACGTGGGTCAATAACTTTTACGATTCCCTGCTCGGCAGTAGTACGGCCATAAGAGCCGGTGAACTTCTTCACAGCCTCGTTGGCGTCCATGCCGTCCTTGATGGCTTCCATCATCTTGCCCAGATGCACATACTCGTAGCCGCAAACCTGATTGTCCTTGTCCAGGAACTGCTTGGTGATGTAACCCTCGGTCAGTTCGAGATAACGGGTACCCTTGGCAACGGTGCCATAGAGTGTACCAGTCTGTGAGCGCAGACCCTTACCAAGGTCTTCCAGACCAGCACCGATGACGAGACCGCCCTCAGAGAAAGCACTCTGTGTGCGTCCATAGACAATCTGGAGGAACAACTCGCGCATAGCGGTGTTGATAGCATCGCAAACGAGGTCGGTGTTCAGAGCCTCGAGGATGGTCTTGCCAGGCAGAATCTCAGAAGCCATAGCGGCAGAGTGGGTCATACCCGTGCAACCGATGGTCTCGACGAGGGCCTCCTGAATGACGCCGTCCTTCACGTTCAGGCTCAGTTTGCAGGCACCCTGCTGAGGAGCGCACCAGCCAATACCGTGGGTATAGCCCGAAATGTCCTTGATCTCTTTGGCCTGAATCCATTTGCCCTCTTCGGGGATGGGAGCAGGACCGTGGTTGGGGCCTTTGGCCACAACGCACATGTTTTCAACTTCCTTAGAATAAATCATTGTTTACCTATTTATAATAAATAAATGTCTTCGGGATGCAAAGTTACTATTTTTTTCTGACAATACCTAATAATAGTGAGACTTTTTTCTGTTCAGACAAGAAAATGGCTTCCGATTCACATCGAAAGCCATCTCAACACAAACACAAATTCAGTTATCGAGATAACTGTAATCTATTTTGAAAAAACTATTGTATGCCGTCTTCACGCAGTTTTTCCTGCCAGCGCCAGGCGCTCTTGAGCACCTCCTCGGTGGGTGTCTCGGCCTTCCAGCCCAGCACCTTGTTGGCCTTGTCGACATTGCCCCAAACCTTCTCAATGTCGCCTTCGCGACGGGGAGCATATTCCCAGTTGACTTTCACGCCGGTAGCCTTCTCGAAGCCTTCTACGACCTCCAATGTGGAGAGACCGCGGCCTGTTCCGATATTGAACACCTCAACGGCATCGGTCTCGGGCTTGTCGAGCACGCGCTCCATAGCCTTCACGTGAGCCTTGGCCAGGTCTACCACATAGATGTAGTCGCGAATGCAGGTGTGGTCGGGGGTGTCGTAGTCGTGACCGAAAATCTTCAGTTGCTTGCGGATGCCGATGGCTGTCTGCGTCACGAAGGGGATGAGGTTCATGGGCACACCGTTGGGCAACTCGCCGATGAAGGCTGTGGGGTGTGCACCGATGGGGTTGAAGTAGCGCAGGATGATACTCTTGATGGGGGCGCCGCTGTGGATATAGTCCTGGATGATCTCCTCGTTGATCTGCTTGGTGTTGCCATAGGGCGAGAGGGCCTTCTGGATGGGAGCGTTCTCCGTGACAGGCAGGTTCTCCTCGGTGGGCTGGCCGTAGACGGTGCACGAACTGGAGAAGATGATGCCCTTCACGTTGTACTTAGGCATGAGTTCCAGCAGGTTGATGAGCGAGGTCAGGTTGTTGCGATAGTAGAGCAGGGGCTTTTCTACGCTCTCGCCGACGGCCTTCGAGGCAGCAAAGTGGATGATACCCTCAATCTTCGGGTACTTCTTGAATACGCCTTCAAGGGCTTCCATATCGCAGCAGTCAACCTTTTCGAAGGCAGGTCTTACACCCGTAATCTTCTCGATGCCGTCAACGACGTTGGCGTTGGAGTTCGACAGGTTGTCGATGATGACTACTTCATAGCCTGCTTCCTGCAGTTCTACGGTGGTGTGGCTGCCGATGAATCCGGTGCCACCGGTAACGAGGATGGTCTGTTTCATAAGTGTTCTCGATAGTTATAAGTTGTTTCTATTCTGAGTGCAAAGATAGTCATTATTTCTGATACTTCCAAGTAAAAGTGCCGAAAAATTATTTCACCTCCAGCAGTTCTATCTTGAAGGTCAGGGCCGAGAAGGGCTTGATTTTGCCCGTCTCGCTTGCACCGTAGGCCTGGTCGTAGGGGATATAGACTTCCCAGATGGAGCCCTCGGGCATGCGTTGCAAGGCCGACTGCCAGCCTGCGATGACGTTATTGAGGGCGAGGGTGGTGCCTCGGCGCTGGTTCCAGTTGCTGTCGAAGACGGTGCCGTCGATGAGTTTTCCTTCGTATTTTACGCGCACTTGACTGTTCAGGGTCGGTGTAGCGCCCGAGCCGTTCTTGATCACCTTGTAGAGCACGCCTCCGCTGCGTGGCAGTTCGAAGACTCCCGACTCGCGACGCTTCTTGCTCATGAAGTCGTCGTTCAGGCGTTTCTGCTCAGCAAATTCCTGGGCCGCATTGTCGTAGTGGCGCTTCTTCAGCAGGCGGTCGAAGGTCTGTTGGGCAGTCTCGACAGTCATCAGGCAGTTCTCCTTGCGGATGGCCTGGATGAAGCCTGCCATGAATTTATCCGTCGAAATGGTCTGCGTGCTGTCCGTGAAAGCCAGATTGTTGATGCCGGACACGATTCCTTTGATAGATGGAGCGATGCCTATGCACGCTCGCTGAGCATTTCCTTCTTCTTCGTTCGCATAGTCATTCCATTCTGCCATGTCCATTCCATTGAGTATCCCGTTGCAGATAGGGTCGAGCATCGTGGTGTCAACGTCGTCGTTTTCAGATAGATACTTAAGGAATCCTTGTGTGTTTGCCACGCCTGCTGCATAGGCCAGCGTATCGAGTTCGGTGGGCAATTCGTGATCATTATAGACCGTCGCATTGCCCCTTGAAAGCCACATCCACACGGCTCCGGCACCAATGAGCAGGGCTACAACAAGCACGCCTGCGATGGCGATGAATGCGCCCGCGTGGCTCTTCTTTTGAACGGGCATGGGGGCAGGCGCTGGCTTGGGCGTGTGAGGGCCTGATGCCAGTCGGGTCTCGTTCGAGGGCTGCGGCTTCGGCGTTGGTTTCGGTGTAGGCTTCGGTTGGGGTAGGGGCCTCGGCGTTGGCGTTGGCTTTGGTTCTGGTTTTGGTGTGGGTGTCGGTTCAGGCTCTGGCTCAGGTGTGGGTGTTGGTTTCGGCTCTTGTTTCTTGAAGAGCACCGCCATGCGTGCACCGGCCTCGTCGACGCTCTGCGGACGCTGGTTGCGCCTGGGCTGCATTAGCCATCTCACGTAGGTCAGCATCTGCGGCGAGCACATCCCTTCTAGCGGCTTGAGGGCCTGCTCGGGCGACTCGCTGATGTCGCTCGATGCTGGGGGCTTCTGGTTGGTCAGCAGGTTGTAGAGCGTGGCTCCCAGGGCGTAGAGGTCAGTCCAGGGACCGAACTTGTCCATGTTCTGCTCCACCTGCTCTGGCGGGGCAAAGCCTGGTGTGTAGCAGAGGGCCGTCGATGTCGTGGCTCCACCGTGCTCCGTGTTCAGTTGCTTGCTGGCACCGAAGTCTATGAGCACTACCTTGTCCTCGCGGGTCATCATGATGTTGGCCGGCTTCAGGTCGAGGTGCCACAGGCCTGCCTCATGCACCGTTTGCAGGGCGTCGAGCACCTGGGGGAGTATCTCGAGCACAGCCTGTTCGCTGATAGGACCGTTCTTCTTCAGGCGTGCCGACAGCGACTCACCGTCGATATAGTCCATGGCATAGTAGGCCGTGCCGTTCTCCTCAAACAGGTCGTGCACCTGAACGATATGCTCGTTCTTCAGGCGGCGCAGGCGCTGGGCTTCCTTCTTGAACTTCCTCAGTTGCTCGTCATACTGGTCGCGGTTCACGGTGTTGCTCACGCTGACCAGTCCGGTGGCCCCGTCGCGGTCGTTGATGCCGCTCATGAAGAACTCCTTGATGGCATATTGCTCGTCAAACTGCACGTTGCGTGCCCTATAGGTGTTGCCGAAGCCTCCCGATGCCAACTGCTCTTCTATCTCATAAACGCCACGCAGGATGGTGCCGATGGGCAGTAATGACTCATTCATAGTTTCCTCTCTTTTCTGTTTTTGTTTGCAAAGATACGAATAAGTGAGCGAAATACAAAGAAAAATCAGTCATTTCTTTTGCTGTAGCAAATTTTTCACTCTTCAATCCATTCCCGAGCAAGTCGCCTACCCGTAGCCTTTCACTTTCCCATTCCAATGCCTCGCATGAGCCGTCCCGATGCTTTGCATGAGTCGTTCCGATGCTTTGCATGAGCCGTCCCGATGCTTCCTTTCCCCCCTAAGAAGGCATTTCTTCGGCTGATGCAAAGCATCCGAATGGGTCGTAGGAGGCATTCGGACGACCCGTCCGAGGCATTGCGATGGATGATCACGCTGTCTGTGTCTTTTCATGGCTTTAATTCTTAATTCCCTTTTGTGTTGCAAAGTTACTGCTTTTTTTCTGTACTTCCAAATTTCGGCCCCCGATTTGATGTCATTTTGATGTCGAAGTTGCTCAAATTCGGCAGAATTGATGCTAGCATCATTCTGCGCTCATTTAACCGCAACATTGGAACGTTTTTCTGCACGAAGTCATCCATTTTTCACTTCTCGTTGATAACTTGACTGAGCAGTTTTTAGCATCCCCAACGATGACAAATGACAGATGACAGTTTTTGAAAAAAAGTTTGACTATTAATATTAGTATTATATATATTATAATATATATAATACTAATCTATCTTCTTTCTCAATTTTTGAAAACTGTCATCTGTCATAACTGTCATTTGTCATTACCAAATAGGCAACACACACACTAAGAAGATTAGAACTAAGGGTTTAAAAGCGGTGAGTAAGGGTGAGGCAAAATGACAAATGACAGATGACAGTAATTTTATTTTCCCACGCAGAATCTACTTTCCGACGCAGCATCTATACAGTGCTGATATTCTGCACTTTAAGAGTTAAACCGTACAAATGAATTTCAGGAAATAGAAAATCGAGATTTTTTTCCCTTTAGTTCATTGAGAGGTCTTCCACAAACTCGCTCTTCGCTCAGAAGAGTATCATCATCTGTTCTGCACTATTGCGCTGCAAAGATAATCAATAATCACAAGATAACAAAGAAAATCGAAAGAGAAATCCTAAAAATCAGAAAAAAATAGCGATATTCTTTTGAATTTCAAAACTATTTCGTAAATTTGTACCCAATATGAGGATAGTATCACATAGACGATTAGTTGAGTTCTATAGTTCAGAAGGACATGGAGACGCTCAGGCTGCACTTGAACGATGGTATAACATCGCAGAAAAGGCAGAGTGGAAGAACCT
>Ga0310695_10000860_pt1 | contig 74327 bp, 96 predicted proteins | sample RumenRJG_04DNA_FD_203882 | JGI IMG/M metagenome (GOLD analysis project Ga0310695, IMG submission 203882) | Bovine rumen microbial communities from Lethbridge, Alberta, Canada - RJG_04 (v2) (version 2) | ecosystem: Host-associated > Mammals > Digestive system > Stomach > Rumen | place: Canada... | reverse complement strand
CAATACGCTCGAACTTTAGGTACTGACCATCCTTCAACTTCTCCAGTCCCTTGTATCGTCTCAGAACCTTGTCAAGCACCTCCTCATCAAAGCCACCCTTCGGGAAATGCAGGACGGCAACCTGCGTCTTCTTCTTCAAGGCACAATGCTTGAGACCTCTGAGCACGTTGTTCTCCGTTGCAGTCTCTCGACCAGCTACCTCGAACTCCAGACCATCCCACGTACCTTCTGTGAAACGCTCGCCAATGACATCACCATATTCCTTTTCCAGGATAACGGCATGACCGGATCTGAAGCCTGCCTTCTGCACGGCTTTCTCATAGACACCGCCTCGCTTGTCGAAGTTGTGCTCTATATGGGTGGCCATCAGACCAAGCGACTTGCTGTCGAAGCGCACGTCCTCATATTCTGCATCTTCAAGAAGGGTCTCATACAAATCCTCTCTCTCATGGAGCAGAGCACGCTTGCCCTTGAATATGGGTATGCTCGTATCAACCAAGTCGTGAATGTCCTTCGAGCGAATATCCTCAATCTTGTCTGAGTTGTCCGTTATCCAATAAGGCAGCGTACCTCTTTCCTCCGCTTCTTCAAGACGCTCCTCATTGTTCTTTATCCACACCTTCATTTCATCTGGAACCTCCTCGATGGGCTTCACTTCCTCGTTACCCCAGAACTGGTCTTCGCTCATAAGGATTGGAATGACATAGCACATGCAGTTCGGATGCCAGCCCTTGAACACAAAGTCCTTCGGGTACTTGCCAGCAAGATCATCGCAGATGTCCGGCACATGATGTCCGTTCTGAGTGAGCTTCACCTCATAGCCCAGCACGAAGTCAAACTGCTTCCATCGCTCCTGCTCGGCAATCCTGTAGGCCATGTTTATCTCGGAACGTGCAAGACGGATGGAACGATACTCGCAGTCTTGACAGGCGACAGCCTTGCCATACTTCTCCTTGTAGTCTTTCTTGAGGGACGGAAAGTCTGTAAGGTACTTGCTCAGTCTCTTCGACAGCTTCACGGCACTGGTGCCCTTCTCGATAGCCGAAGACAGGCAGTACTCCATTTCCTCCTTGTAGTTGCCCGACTGGTTCCACAACCGCTGTGACAGGTTGAGACCATCTTCCTTGCGCTGCTGGAAGGCTTTAAGCACATCGCTGTTCGTCTGATAGTATCTGCGGTATTTCTTGCCTCTCGACTTGATGCCATAGAACTTCAGAGCCTTGTCAGCAAGCAAATCCTGCACGAGGTTACTCTGCTTCCATTCCTCCGTAGTGCCAGCGTAGATAACAGAGCGCATTTCACTCACGAACTGCGCACGTATCTCGTCGAACTTCCTCTTGGTAGCTGGATAGTCTGAGAAGCGGAAGGGCTTGGAACCGTCATAGCCGGACCTTAGAACCAACCTCGCCACTTCGAGATTGAGGGTATCATAAACGGATTGCACTCTATCCGCATATCTCGCAAGACGAATAGAGTGCGCTTTCCATTTGGCTTTCTGATTGATACCCTTTGGCTTTGCCATTATACCCTCGGCTTAAAATGTTCCTTACATGCTGCCTGGCTTAACAGGACACACCTTGATTCCGTCCAATACGGACATTCACCAAGTGTGGGCTTGCCCTGTATGCTTAGGGTGTTGAATCTCGTCACGATGGTCACGTTGGCACATTCACGGCAGAAGTGCAACACCTCCGGCTGTTTCTTTGTACGGCTTGCCATTACGCTTCTCGCTTTGGAACGTAAACCTTCAGTTCTCCACTCACACGGAAGCCGCCATCCTCTTCCTTGATGTCGTACTCGATGAGCCTCTTGGCATCCACACAGCCGATGATGTGGGCACGGATCTTCTTTCGCACTTCGTTGATGAGACAACGCTTACCCTCTCTCAGCGACATTCTCGCGCCCTCCTTGAAGCGGTAGTCCTTGATGTCCTTTTTGGTGATAACATAGGTCAGACCGACCTTCTGCGCATCGTAGTCCTCTATGACCTGCGCATTCTCGATGTGTGTCTCTGGGTCAAGACGCTTGGCGACCAACAGAAACCATTTTGCTAATCTCTTCTTCATAATATGTGGGATTGAATGTTATTCTGCTGAACCGCCTCCAAGAACATCTTGCATACGGCTTTCCATGCTTGCGTTCTGCTCTCTCTCGTACTCCTCGAATGTGGCATCTGGGTCGTCTGAAAGACCTGCCTTGCGGATGGACTCCAAGTGGCTGACAAGAGGCTTGTCGCCATTAGCCTTCATCCACTTCTCGATCTCGTACTTCTCGTCGTTCTGGACGAACGGAGTGATTACATGCTCGACATCTACGTTGTCAATCTCCTTTTCCCACTTGACGTTCATCTTCTTCAAGAAGGCCTTGATAACGTTGCACTCGCGCTCCAGGAACTCAATCCATGCGCCAGCCTCATCACCAATCTTCAAGTGAGCATCAGTAAAGAGGGTCTGCCTTGCATCATAGCCGATACTGCCAAGACCCTTCAAGTTGTCGAAGGAAACGTCAGGCATCTGTGCCTGCATGAAGAACAGCTTAACCAGCATGTCAACGTGGTACTTCAAAGCCTCCACGGACTGCTGCCAAGAAACGTATGCCACATCACCGCCATTCTCCAAGCGCCATGCACGACGGCTGTCACCCTTGTTCTCGTCACCGATAATCTTACCTGTAATCTTCAGCACAGGAGCCGAGTTGTAGGCTATCACGTCGCTGTGACGGGACAGCGAGTATTCCATTTCCTCACGCAGGTAAGTGAGACCATGATAGACGGGAGCCACACGATGCAGGTACACTCCAGGTATCTTCATTATCTCGATGCTCTCACCGCTCTGAATCATGCCCTCATCAGTCACGACAGCGGTAACCTCAGTCCATCCGTCTGGACCGGAACCGTCCTGCTTCCAGAGGTAGTGCTTGTCAGCCGTGTAGGTCTCGAAGTAGGTCACGGTCTTCTCACCGTCCTTCTTGACGTACTCAAACGACATGGCAAGCATATCGTCCATTTCGTCAATGAGAGGGTACAGCTTCGTGCCATCCATAGGCGAGTAGGTCTTACACTTCAGCTTGTACTTGGATGGGAAGCCATAGAGCGTGTTTTCACGTTCCACGGTGTACCAGATAGTGAAAATCTCACAGGCAGCGTAGTAGGCAAGGCCTCGCTTGAGGTTCACGGCATCTATGCGAGCATGCTTGTAGATAGCCTCGATAGCCTTGGCAATATCCTCCCTCGTCTGGTTGTCTTCGAGGTTGGAATACACACGCTTCACAGGGATGGAGAACGTGTACTCGTTGTAGCGATGCGACAACAGCTTCTCCATACCGATGTAGATGCGAGACGCTTTCTCCACCACTCCGTCAGAACGTTGTCTGTCCTTACGGCCAATCATGTCATGCACGATCTTGTGCTTGGTGGGCTCGTAGTCGTTAATCAAGACACCCCAATCGGGCACCTCGACCGACTTCTTCTTCAACTCGTTAATGATGGTTCCCGGATTACCGAGACCAAAGATTTCTTTGATAGGTGGCATGCGCGTAAATGTTATAACGCGGCAAAGATACAAAAAATGCTTGAAAATCACGCACTTTTTTCTGAAAAATATGCGCAACATCAAGCACTTTTTATACTTTTTGGCTAAAACCGCCTCATTTTGCCTTCATTTCTGCGTATGCCTGTGTGAATTGAACAGACTTGCTGAGCATTTCGATAATCTCCTTCTTCTTCCTTACGACGTACTGAAGACCTCTGAACGTGCAAGGGATGAAACCGAACCCTTTCCGTTGGTGCGTCTCGATGTACCACTTGGAGCCATAGTAGTGAGTGATGCCGTTGTGGTCTTCTGAGATAGCCCTTCTGACGGCTATCATCCTGTACTCGCCGCTGTCTGAATAGATGGTTATGCGACTGCCTGTGTTCTCATAAACCTTGCTCATAGTTCTCAAAAATTGGATGGTGCCTATCTTCGCAGACCAGCACCATCGCTTCATCTATTGAAGAGCAATCAATGCTGTCTGCCTTGATACTCTAAATGTCATACTTCTCTCTCAGATAATCTCCCAGGCTGTATGGGTTAAGGAACATATTCTTGAACGCTTCAAACGTCTCTTTGCAGCCGTTGTAGGCACGGATGCACTCAGACACCTTCTCGTAGCACAGCTCCGAGTTGAAGTCGTCTATACTCATATCTCCGTAGGTGGCATCGCTGCACAGGGTCTCAAGAACCTCATAGAGGTCTCTCTTCTTCAGTTCTGCAGAGTTGCACCAATAGTCCGTGGTGTACTCACGCTTGCCAGTGCTGTACGGAACAGACACCGTAACCTTGTAGTGATGCTTTGCGTAACCTTTGCTCCATTCTGGAGTGTCGATGCCGATGTGCCGGCTGCTGATCGTGATGGTCTTGCCTTCAAATTCAATACTTGTCTTCATTGCTCTTTGTCTTTAGATGTTGTACTTGTTTCTTACTATCTCTCTTGCCTTGCTGATGCAAGTGCTGGTATCTACTCCGATGCTCTCGTAGAACGACGAATGACCTGTAAGGCTCTCATGGGCTATCTCCAGCGTCCTCTTCTCTTCCTTCGTGAAGCCGAGTCTGAAATGCACGATGATACTCAGCGCATCCTCAAACCTGCCTTGCCGTAAAAGGGACAGAGCCTTGTCAGTCTTCTTCATGGCCTGCAGGTGAAAACGTTGTTGACAAACTCCTGCTGAGCGAAACGTGGGTATAAGCCCGTCTCATTCTCAATCTTACGGATAACCTCACAGACTGGCAGGTTTTTCTTCCAACCTTCCTTGATGATGTTGACGATGATTTCCTTCATTGCTCTTCAATTTTAGATGAATAAATTTTGTTTCTTATAACATTGCAAAGATAGCCATTTTTTTTCAAATGACCAAACAAAAATCAGCTAAAATGCAGGCTAAAACGCTGTACGACAAAAGTTTAACTTTTACTAACCTACGCAACAAAAAAGCCAGTCTGAGGCCTCACGGCTTAGGCTGGCAAGAGCAATGAAAACTGCCATTGAAAGCAGTCTCATTATAAGAAACATTGCAAAGGTACGACAATTTTTCGAGAAACCTACAACATATCCCCGAAAATTTCGTTTTCTTGCACAACTTCGTAGTCTCGTGGGTAAAACGTGTTGGCCAGTGCATCGAGGTAGTCCGGGCTTCGACCGAGCCTCTTCTTGATGTCTTCCTTGGGTTCTATGATGATGTCGCCATCGCTCTGGAACTTCCAATGGACGTCCGTGCACTCCTGCATGAGCAAGTCGTTGGGAGGCAACGCTGGATAGAAGCCGTTCTTCGGATCAAGCCAGTCCCTCACCGCCCAATACAGGTAGGCTCGCATATTCGCAAATGTGCGTACCTCCGTGATGTCAGAGAGGTTTCTCGCGCCCTCCGAGAACTTGCAGGAATAGGCATAGTCATAGCCAAGCTCCTTCAGACGGGAATAGACACCAGCACCTTCACCGATGGTATCGACGAAGGCCTTGACACCCTTCTTCTTGAGGTACGGAACCACCATGCCACAGACGTGCATGTGGTCGGCCACACCAGCCGAGTTGTGCACCTCGAACTCTCCTACGAAGTTACCATACCTCGGACATAGCACAGAAGAGTCACGTCCCATACCAGCGACATCGACACCGACACGGCAGGTCTTCTTCGGCTCGAAACCTTCTTCCTGTAGTTCCTTCCAACGCTCGTTTGCAAGCTCCACCCATTCGTAAGGGATGAGCACGTCTTCCGACACCTTCGGGAACATACCGAGCACCTTGACACGGAAGAGGTCATTTGGTCTGTAGTACTGACCCTCCCACTCGAAGTCACCCTCACCCTCGTTGTAGTCTTCCCTGCGGATGGGGATGCTCCAGCTCTTGACCTTATCCTGCACCCACTCATAGTCAACCTGGCCCGGAATGATGTCTTTCTTCTTGACCACATTCTCGGCATGAAGGGAGTTGAGACGGAACTTCTTGAAACGCTCCGACTTCATCGCCTTTGCCGCATATCCAGTAGTGATGTTCGGGTTGAACACAATCAGCAGACGTGAGTTACCCTGCAGGTTACCCTCGATGGCATTATAGATGGTTTCTGAGATACCCGATGCCTCTGTCACCACGAACATGGTGTTGACGGCATGGAAACCTGACCAAGCCTCCGTGTTGTCTGCACTCGACTTGAAACCTGTCAAGAACCATTCCTCGTACTCCGTTCTGATGTCGTGTCCGACAAGTCGCCCAGGGAGCACGGCAGCGGCCTTGAAGAGACGTCTAACCTCCGGCACCATGATATTACCCACCTGTCTGTCCGTAGGGGCTGTCATGGCAATCTTCGTGTTCTTTATCAGCTTGCCGTCCTTCCAGCGTGGGGTGAGGTACATGAAGCACAGACACGCAACAGCAGCGATGTAGTCCTTGCCTCGGGCTGTACCCGAAGCAACGGCCACCATACGCTCTTTCTGAACAGCACGCAGGATTGCCTTCTGTTCTTCATCGAGGCGAGCGTGGAGCACTTGTTTGGCAAATAAACACCAGTCCTTGCGCCACGCTCGCATCTTATTCTGTCGCTTGTTACCAGAACTCATTCGTCGTCGTCGTCTTCAGTTTCCTGCATCAGTTTCTCAAATGCGTTAATGTTGACATCGCTCTCAGTCTTCTCTACATATCCTCTCTTCTTGCCCTTGGTCTTTAGGAAGAAAATCAAGGACTGCACATCATCGTTCTGAATATGCTCGACCAACTTGCTCTCTGCGTAGTCGAGGATGGACTCGTCAGCCTCCTCCAGAGCCTCAGCGAGCTTCTTCTTCTTGGCCCTCCACTCATAGAAGGTCTTGCGTGATATGCCGAGAGCCTTACAAGTAGAAGTGATGTTACACCCCTTCTTCTCGTAAATGGTCACAATCTGCTCTATGGTGAAGTTCTTTGCCATTATATCAAACGTCTGCGTGCTGTGTTCAAGACCTCGTACAAGTAGTCACGGTAAGGGATGCCTGTGAACTTGATGGCACGATACATCGCTCCTGTGTCCTTCAAGCCCGGGTACAGGTTCACCTCGATAAGGTAAGGCTGTCCTGCCTCAGTCACACGGAAATCCAGACGGGCATAGTTGGTGGCACCGATACTGAGGAAAGCACCGATGGCCATGTTCTTCAACATTTCGCTGAGCTTCGGGTTCAGCTCATCCATGTCGTAGAAGTCGCGCAGATCTTCCGTCTTCACCTGTTCCGACTGGAACGGGACACCCTCGAGCAGGGAGTCAATACGGACTGCTTTCACGATGAAGCTGTCACCACGATTGATGATGCCCACCGTCACGTCATAGCCCTCAATGAAGTCCTCGATGATGGCTGGCTTGCCAAACTTCTCGTTGATGTACTTCACTCGCTCCACGACCTCTGCCTTTGAATGACAGAGAGAGTGCTCGTCAATGCCGATGCTGTCTTCGAGGATGAGAGGCTTCACGAAGTAACGCTTGCCATCCTCCACCTCGTCAAGACTTACATACAAGCCAGGCATGGGAATCTTACCTGCAACCGCCTTGCGGAGGTCAACCTTATTCGAGTCGAAGTTCACGGCAGCAGGAACCTCTCCAGTGTGTCTGAGGCCACGAATGGCAATCTGGTGAATGGTCTCTGCATCCTTGGTCTCAACGAGCACGATGTCGTTCTGACTGATCTTGTCGAGAAGCTGGAAATCCTCCTCGTTCTCAACGAACATAATCTGCACCTCGATAGGTGCCAACGTTGCCTTGATGAGGTCAAACTTGACCTGTGGAATAAGAGAATTGACCTCTCTCGTGTTAGTTACTACTACAACTTTCATATTCTATCTGTTTTTTTGCAAGCTCAAGTATCTTCGCAAAAGCGATGTTGCTTGACTTGATGTTAAACTTCTGACCTACCTCCTTCATCAGCGCAAGGTACGCATCCTCCGTCTTCTCCTGGTCTGCAAGGATAACATACTCGCTGCTATCCAATGCCTCCCTGACACACCCTGTCAGTTCCTCCAAGAGACGAATGTCCTGCTTGTACAGAACCACCGACACATTGTACGTCTCACGCATGGGAATGATGTTCACCGACTCGATGTCAATGGTGCCTATCTCATTCATGTCTATGTGAGCGAACTTCTTGAACTGAACCGTCTTGATACTCTCAAACAGGCGCTTCAAGATACCCTTGTTGTCCTCTCCATGCAGGGAATTGTGGGATAGCTGTATAGCCACAATCTCATCCGGCTCGAAGTCACGCTCCTCTGCGTACATGATGTAGATTTCCGTATAGCCCTCCTTCTCTGCAGCCTTGATTCTGTGATGGCCGCTGATGGTGACAAACATTCCGTCCGACTCCCTGCGGTAACAGGTCGGCACACTACTAAGGCCACTGATGCCTATGTTCTCACAGAGCTGCTGAAAGTCCTCTTCGGACATTTCGTTAGCGTTCAGCTCTGCCGGCACAATCTTTTCGAGACTGACCTTCTCGACTTTCCATTTATCTTGCTTCATCGTTGAATGATTTTTTGATATTCTCTGATAATATCCTCTCCATTTCCGGACGAACCGAAATCTGCCTCATAGACCAAGCCCTTATCCATGCCCTCTATCTTCACCTTCTTGAACGGGCCACGATACTTCATGGAAACAGGTCTGGTGGTATAGACCTTCGTGTACATCTTCTCAGCCGTGCGCTGGAGCTTCCTCGACAGGAACTTCTTCACTGGAGCCGACTTGATGCACAGGAGGATGAGCTTCGCCAACCGCTTCACCTGGTTATTCGTCGTGAAGTCTGACAGCAGCCATACATCATAACCCTCAGCCTTGGGCAGGTCGAAGGCAAAGGCACCAAGCACATAGTTGTCGTAGTACACGATGAACTGAAAGCGTCCGCTCATGAAGCTGGCCACCTTCTTCACGAAAGCGTGCTGCAGGATGGTGAACTGCTTGCCCTGTGCAGGGACAATCATCAGCTTCTTCGGGTCGTCTATCTCCAAATCGTCTGGAGGTATCTTGAAGCCGAACTGATAGACAGGCTCAAATGAGGCAGAGACCTTCGTCTTCTCGGAACCGATATTGGAGTACAATATCAGACCATTCACAGAACCAAGGCGATTGAGCGAGAGATACTGGTCCATGCTGGCAACGAACAACCTCTGTCCCTCTTTCAGATTCTCCGTCACACCTTGATAGTTGGTTAGCATCGGCTCCATCGTCGCCTTGAAGTCCGACAGCTTCTCCAGATGATGGAGGGTGCTGTTCAGCTTCGGCAGACCCTCATACTGATAGAAGACGACATTCTCATTCTCCAGAGCGTCATTCAGCGTACCTCTGACATACTTGCACGACTGAAGCATCTGCACCATCTTACGAGCCACCTCCAAGCCCTTCGTGATGCTGTCCGGCAATACTGACACGATGGCCTCAAAGGACTTCCTCGCATAGTCGTTGTCTGCGATGAACTTGCGTATTCTGTGGAACATCATCAGACGCACTATCTCCATTTCGGGTGTACCGTCGGCATACTGCTCCAGAAACTCCATCTTATCCTTGTAGCGTATCTTCAGACCTTGCGTAGCCATCCGATACAGCACGTCGTTGAACTCGTTGGTGTTGTAGATGCTCAGCCTCTTCAACTTCGGGAACAGCGACATTTCAAGACCGAACATATTGGGGTTCACACAGCATAACTCGTCACCGCAGTTCTCCACGATGAGCTTCACCATAGGAGAGGAATACTTGATTACCCTCGACACGAAGCGGTCGCTCTCTGACATCTGGTCACCTGCGTTGATGAGGTGTGGCAGCACTTTCGCCACAGGCATGTGTATCTTCAATTCCCTCTGGAAGTCCTCCATCGAGCGGATCTTCTTGAAGTCCTCCTCCGTGTGGTTCTTAGCATAGTTCACGAAGCGCATGGCAAAGAACGCTGATGCTACCAGCTCGTCGAAGTTGCGTGTCGATGCGAACATACGAAACTCCACCGTCTGCACCTTCCAATACGAATTGATGTTCACCAAGTGCCTTATATAGCCTTTGTTGCTGCTGTTCTTGAAGACGTTCTGCAGGGCCTCAAAGGATTCCGCCTCACGGCACTTCTCCACATACTCGATGGTGGGTGTAGGACAACACAGGTTGAACTCCCTGTACGGCTTCACATCGCAGTATGCCTTGATGAACCTGTTCGTGTGATATGTCAGCAGGAACACGTTTTTCAGCTCATCCAGCGTGAAGTCACCTACCCACACATGGCAATGGAAGTAGTTGCACCACATGACGTTCCCTCCGGCTTCAAAAAATGAGTTGAACACCTTGCGCAGTTCTTCCATATCCTCATGGGTGAAAGATAGTGGCCTGGTGTTCAACTCGCCTCCGAGCAATGAGGTGGGGGATTGACGCTTGCCGTTTGTGCCGTAGAGTGTTTCCTCACGGCTCCAGCTATAGCCTTGCGGAACGAATACATCGCTCCGCTTCACATCAGATATTTCAAGTTCAAAACCAACTGTCCTATTCATAGTCATATTGTACTTCCAACCTTGCTAAGGCCGATGAATGTTTGTAATTGGGGGTGAATAGAAGCCGCTGACCGATGTAATACCGAGAGGCTTGAGGTGTAGTGTACAGAGCGTAGTTGCTCGAAGACTCCGTGAATACCAGGTCTTCGTTGTACGGCACACACTGAACAGGGTCGCAGTAGGCATCACCGAGGTCAACCATCACCTTCTGCTGTCTGAGATTGACACCGAGGACGTTTCCTTCTACCACCATGCAGTTCCTACCATACTTCTTGTCGCTGTATGGGATATAGCCGAACAGCATGAAGCGGCCTATCCTCACGTCTCGCACGAACTCCGGCAGATCCTTCGCCTTGTCGAGCCAGTAGCTACCGCCTACCGAGAGGCCTGTAAGATGGTTCCCGAAAGCAGACCACAATTCCTTCCACTCCTCTTTCGTCTTCAGATGAAGGTCGTTGATACAGCCATTCGTCACCATACCAGTGACCAGCGTCTTCTTACCGATGAACTCATGGATAGCCTCAGCAAGCAGCTTCGCTTCATAGACTGGCAAGCCCTCACGTCCATCGCAGGTGTCGATAGGTACATAGAACTGGCTCATGCCCTTATCATGCAGGGCTTTCGCGTCCATGATGTTATTCACCAAGGCTCCCTTGTTCTTCTCGTTTGCCATACCCAAGGCATAGCAGATACTATCCTGCAGATTGATGGCGAAGATGTCGCCCGTAGGGTGCTGGTCAACAAGGAGGTACAGGCGCTCATAGTATTCCTTGAACATCAACGAAAGTCTGCGCGAACCTATCATGGTCTGCGCAGAATCAATGTTCTGGTTGAGGATTTCCCTCGATACGATATATCTCATATTTCGCAATCTTTGTTGCGGAAGCAGGACTCGAACCTGCGACCTGCTGGTTATGAGCCAGCCGAGCTACCATCTGCTCTATTCCGCGATGTTGGTGCCGTTTCGGTAATTGCCGGAGTGGCTGCATGCCATTTGGAATCTGGACTTACTTGCTCCGTAACGGACACCAATTAGAACGCAGTATGGGACTCGAACCCATGACCTCCCGATTAACGATCGGGCGCTCCTACCAACTGAGCTAACTGCTAAACGTCCGAACTTGACAGGACTCGAACCTGCATCGTTGCCAGCATCTACATCTGGCTTCCCTTTACCTCTTACTTGCGTAAGCCATACAAGCTCATCAGTCTGTGCCACGACATGGACTCGAACCATGGACCCACAGCTTAAAGGGCTGTTGCTCTACCTACTGAGCTATCGAAGCGTTTGCCTGCATGTCTTCTCAGACGGCAGGCTGAGAGAAATCAACTTTAGTTTTTAATCAATCTAAACTTTTATTCGTATGACAAAAAAGTATCAGTCAAATAGGGATAGCTGCTGTGCCTTGGCTTTCTCTTCCTTGGACTCCCACTCCTTAACCTCGTAGCCGTTCTTTGTGAGCCAGTCAGCCAGAAGGTGGCGGTGGCAGAAGTCACCAGGCTTCTCATAGCAGCAAAGAGCCACGTCCCTGCCCTGTGAGATACGTTCTATCGACCTCACCACATCAGCCGGAACGAGACGCTTCAGTATATCGTCGTACTTCTTCAGATATTCCTCATGGTTACAGGCTGCACTCAGCATATAACCTGTTGGCGCAACGTCCAAATACTGAGGGCCGCTGTACCATCTTGGAGCGTAGCGAGCGATGCAGATTGGCATGACACCCTCCTTGCTCAACTTGCTCATGTTTGCGAAATAGCTGGTAAATATCTTCATATTTTCTTTGTTTTCTTATGCAAAGGTACAAAAAATGCTTGAAATAAACGCACATTTTGCCCAAAAATCGCTTGTTTTAAGATTTATTTAACATTTCTCTAATCGCTTTGGTATGTAAAGAGCACTTCTACAGGAACTCGAATGAGAGCTGGATAACCTGCTTGCCTCTCTTTGCTATCGTCCTTGCATGGATGGGGCAGATGTCACGGTAGGCACAGGCACCTGCTTTCGCCTCGGCAAAACGAAGTTCCCACAGATCTGCAGGGTCGAGGGTCAACTGCTCCTTACGTTCCTGCATGATGTAGCCAGCGAGCTTCATGCAGAAGAAGCCTCTGTCCTGTGACTTCTCGTCAACCAGTTCTATCAATCCGTTACCTGTCGGCCTTCCCATACCTTCTCTATCTTTATCGGGTTTACCTTCATCGTTTCGAGGTTGAGGAACGCACCCTGTGTCTCAAGCACTCCTTTCGTGAACATCTTCCACATGAGCGCCATACCTATGTTTGCCAACGTGGAGTTGATGAACAGATCTTGCTTGCTCAACGCTTCTGCAAGGGAGCAACTTGGACCGGACTTCTTCTCATTCACCTTCGAGAGGTCGAACATTTCAGTCACCGTCCTCAGCTTGCCTATGCAGCTTCTCTTGCCCTTCGGCTGTGTGATGTCAAACACCGAGCCTAACACCACCTGACCAGAGTTGAGCGTGTTGCCAAAGTCGAGCCAGTAGAACGTCCTTCCCATGTCGCCATACCTGCTGTTCTGTCCGTTAAGCAGGTTCTTCGCTATCTCCAGACGTGACTTGACCGTATCGACGCACGATATGGTGATGTTCGAGCGTTCCGTGTTCACATCGTACATGACAGGGAAACTCTCCCATGCCGTTCCGAAGAACATATTCAGCTTCGTAGCAAGCACATCAGCCTTGTTGAGACCTATCTCCTGTGGAGCGAACAACTGACGTCCGCAGTTGGCTTGGGTCACTATGTCTTCATCATACACTCTCACCTGCAGACCAGGATGCCCCAGCTCCATCAGAGCGTAGTTCATTCTCCCGAGTGCCGTGAGTACCTGCGAGCCAGTTCCTCCAGCTCCTATCACCGAGACCGTCAACGGATGCTGAGGGTTCAGCATGTAATTGTGAACAAAATGCCTATATTTCATACAACCTTTGTAATGTGAATTTTGACTTCTTCAGTTGCCCCATAGGGAAGGGCTTATGCTCCTTGATGCACTCCTTGGTAATGATGGAAAGGTTGCCCTTCACCGGATTTCCGCCTAAGATGTGCGCAAACTCAGACTTCCAAAACATATCCTCCCAGTACTGCATCCAGTTCTGGTACGTCTGCACCTTCGGCTTGGCGATCTTAGCACTGCCGAGGCACACATGGTCGTCAACATTGAAGAACGGAGCATAGAACAGGAGCTTCTTCGGCTTGCTGCCCTTGAAGGCGAAGACTCTGAGGCCTCGCCCGTCCGTCGAGTACACAAGACCAGGTATCTCCATTTCCCCGTTCGGTATGCCGAGCGTATCAACGAAGTACATCATCCGCTTCTCTGGCTTCCTATACCACACCATCTTGTAGCTGTCAATGCTTGCACTGGCATACAGAAGGTTCTCTGGTATCACTCCATGCAGCGAGACCATCGACGTGGTGTCGTGAGCGAACTTATCCACCGTCTTCATAATCTTCGCAAGCACATCTATTTCGAGCGGAGCACCTGCACCCATCACACCGTTCTTGATGGCTCTGTGTTCCACATACGAGCCTCCGTTGCTCAACGTGCTCTTATAGAACACCAGGGCATCAGTCGGCTCCAACTTGCTATTCAAAATACTACTTAGACTTCCCATACTTGTCAAATTCTTCCATTTCCGTGTAATAAGAACGTAACCACTTGTCGAAATCTCCTACCTTATCCTTACAACGCATGAAGTCGGCTATGACCTCCTTCTTCACGTCTTCGTAGAGGTACTGATGAATGTTCCAGCCGGACATCATGATACCTGCATTTACCTCGCTGTTGATGGATTCAAGAAGCTGCTCGCTGATACCATCCTGCTCTGAGTAGAGGATGGCAGAGGCAAACACACCGCTTGACCATCCGTCGCCATCAGTATTGCCGTAGGCATCGGGCAGGCCATCATCCTCTGGATTGAACTCAAACCAGTAGTAGTTCATGTCCTTGACGATTGGGATGCCCTCTATCAGACTCTCCATGAGACCCAGCTCCTCTTCCGGACTCTCACACCTGTACTTGTCTATCTCGTCTACCAGCTTCTCTGCATCCTGCTTGGGGAGAGAACCTATCTCATCAAACAGGTTCCAAAACTCACCGTCCTCGTTGTAGGCAGCAGCTATGGCCTTGCGCTTGTCACGTTCTTCGTCCTCATCATCCTCATCGTAGAACGGATCTTCCTCGTACATACCGAGGATGCTGTCGAGATAGAAGTTCTCGCTATGACCTATGATGCCGAGCGGAATGTTCGTGCTGTCACTGAAGAACTTCATGAACCGCTTGAAGTACTCTGCGCTCTTAGGGGACAGATACCTCGCAGGAGCGACATACATAATCACGATAGTCTCTGCCAGCTCTGAGCCGTACCGATAGACTGCACATTCGAGAACGCTTGTCTCGTCGCCTTGCGATGTCTTCTTGCTGACGAAGAAATCCAGACCGAGCGGACGTATCAGCTTGTCGAAATAATCTATCAGCTCTCCGAGCAACTGGCTCTTCGTGAGGTCAGCCCGTGGGGTGAAGTCAAACTTCAGACCCACGAACCGACAGAACCTCTTGCAGCACTTCAGAACATGCTTATAGCTCTTCACGAGGTCTATGCCGTAAGCATTCATGCCATCCGTCTCTGCCGGACGTATATCGTCAATCCGCTGTGTCAGAAAAGCAGGGGCGCTGAGGGAGGAAGCAGCCTTTCGTGCCGCTCCTCTCTCACGCGATACTCTGACTTGTGGAGTGACTCTATAACTCCGTACAGGGCTTTGTGGAAATCTGACTGCTGTTCGCATTTCTTACTCATCCCTTTGTTCCTACCGTTGTCTTGAACTCATAGACCGCCTTATCCTCTTCGACCTTGGGGCCGTGGACGTTGCTGGTGGTCAACTCCGGGTACGTTCCCGAATAGAACTGCATCACATCTTCGGGCGACATGTTCTTGTCTGGGTCTTTCAGCTCACGATTACCGAACTTGAAGACACGCTTCATACCTGTTACGTTAAGTGCCATAGTCTATTCCTCCTCTTCTTCTTGGTTGTCATTCTCGTTGTCTTCGTCAGACAGTTCCATTGCCTCAGCAAAGGCAGCGTCCGTGTCTGACTTCTTCTCTGGAGCAGGTGCAGGCTTGGATGCCGATACTGAGATACCCTTGCCGTCGCTCAGATCTTCCTCGCCTCCGAACATATTACCGACACCGGACTTGTCGTCAATCTCCTTGCGCACCTTGTCAATGATTGACTTCTCTGCTGCAGGGAGTGCAGTAGCCTTTGCCAGTACCGTGCGAGCATCCTTGAACTTGTGCTCCTCGTTGTTCTTACGGGCAAGAGCGATGAGGTCGTTGAACTCCTTCTTCTGCTTAGCGGCTTCGTCCTTGAGCTTCTTTGCCATTTCGGACTCACGCTTGGCTTTCTCGGTGTTCGCCTCAAACTCCTTGATGTTAGACACTAAGCCCTGTGCCTCCTGCAGAGGCTTGAGAGCGTCGGCAAAGCCTTCCTCGAACTCCTCTGGGCTTCCGCTCATGACCAGCGGAGTGATGTTCTCTACTGCCTTGTCCTTGACACCTCTGTTGTCGGGCAAGATACTTACTGCGATGTTTTCACCGCTCTTACGAATGGCCATCTGTAGCTGCTGGCCGTCTTGCAGGAAATCTGCGATTGTCTTGAAAAATTCCATACTTTAATTACTTTTATGGTGAATACTAAAACTACTTCTTGTCTTTCTTTCCGAAGTGGAACGTGACACCTTCCGGCAGCTTCGAATAGTCAACCTTGCTGACAAATTCATCGAACTGCTCTTGGGTTATCTTAGACTCATAGTCCTGCCAGTTGAACACCACCTCCTTCGTGTGGTTGTAGAAAATCACATTATTGAGAGGTAGCCCGCAGTCGAAGATGTACAGCTTGACATCGCGCTCTTCCGTAGCTTTCTTGCACTCCTTCTCGCAGTCCTCAATAACCTTTGCCCGTATTGCTTCGTTCTTCAAGCGCAGACGCTCTTCCGCTCTTGCTTTCACATTCTCGATGGAGTAGAAATCTTCTTTCTCATCCTTCTCTATCTCACTCCTCTCTTCATCCGTCATTCGGAGAACAAACCTTTCCTCTTCCGGCTTGTATGGGTTCTCCCATTCGTTGCCAGTCTTCTCCTCCAGGAACTTGATGAACTCGTCAGCTTCCTTCTTCCAGCGGTCAACCAAACCAATCTTGAAAAGCAGATACTTGAAGTACGGACGATCTTCTGTTTCACAATAACAGGATAGAGCTGTGAACTCTTCTGCAGTACAACGAAGCTCATCCATAGCAACCTTCTTGCCTCTCTCTCTGATGAAATACTGACCATTAGCCTCGGGGTACATCGGCTGGCCAAGGTAATTCGACAGGTGCAGAGGAATGAACTTCTTCAGCTCTGGGAAGTGCCTTACAATCCTTTCATGGATGCAACCACCTGTGTAGTGCTCCCATCTGCCATTACGTTTCTGCTCGTAAACGTCACCAGTGATACTGAAATCACAAGTCATGTTATGACAATCATCGTCAAGACTTGCATGGACCGAAATCCTGTAATTCTTACCGTCGCTTCTGTATGTCTTAGAAGGCGACCAAACTAACTTCTTTACTTTCATTGCTCTTTCAATTAAACGTTTCTTATAATGGGTGGGAGGGCGAACCCTCCCTTCTCTCATGCTGCTTTCAGATACTTGCGGATCTCGTAGAGCACTGTGCTCATGACCTTCGGACAGATACCGCTTTCAAGTTCCAGACCTGCAGACTCAATCGTTGCCTTCTCTCTCTTCGTGAAGCCGGAGTAGGCTGACTCGCTGCCGATGTACTTGTAATCTCTGTTTCCATACTTCGTGACGATGTACCACAGCTTGTCGTTCAAGGCTTCCTGCTGCTTGCGAGCCTTCTCCTTCTCGATGGATGCGAGAACTCTGGAGCGGTTCATCTTTACCCATAACTTGCAGAACTCATCCTTGTCGAGGTCGCTGTTCATGTACACTTGCTCGATGTGGCTGTACTCTTCGATGCTGACTTGCATCTGTACCCTGCTTTCAAACTCTTGCTGTCTCATTGCTCTATGATTTTTTATGTTTCTTTTATTTGCTGTAAAGTTAGCCATTTTTTTTCATTTGACCAAACAGAAACGCAATTATTTTCAGCACAAAACGCTTGAAATCAAAGATTTAACTTTTGCTCACTAACGCTTTCAGACGTTCCAGAGGCACCGTCTTTATATTGTCGATATGAAGGGTCTCACGCAGCCATTCCGCAAAGCTCTGGTGGCAGTCGGTATGATGGTAATAGCGAGAGTACAAACGCTGCCTGAGCAAACGTCTCTCCTTGTGCTCCGGATTGGCTGACTCGAACTTATCCAGCCATGACTTCTGCCACTTAGTACGCTTGCCCTTGAAGCTGTCGTACTGCTCCTGCGAGTCGAAATGCTCTCTCTTGTACTTGTACTTCTTCATGCAGTTTCAATGAATCCCATTCTTGTCAATTCGTCACAACTCTGCATCCACTCCATGTTATCTTCTGGAAGCTTGCAGCCTTCCACGAAGCGGACACAATGCTCTCTGAGGGCACAACGATTGCCCTTGCAATAAGTGAAGTCATTATTCGCCATGTCTTTTCTTCATTATGTTCTTGAATCTTCTTTTCACCCATGAGGCCTTCAACGAGCGAGACTGCTTCTCCTTCTCTTCGTCAGCCATTCTGTGACCAGGCTTGAACTCGTTGTCACGACCTCTATGCTCACCCTTCTTGATGGAACCCGGATAGCCTTTCTGCTTTGCCACGCAATGAGCGAGAAACCTGTTGTCCTCCCACTGCTTCAGAAGCCAAGTCTTGTTCTTCTCCAGACCAAGCTCACGAGCCTTGCGTATCATCGTCCTCTGACTCACACCGAGGATGCCTGCCAGTTCTGCGTTCTGAGTGGTCGGAAACATCGAGCGCAGATCATCGAGCATCTGACGGCTCCACATGATACGCTTGCTGCAGCCGTTGTGAACATAACACCTTCCCGTCTCTCTGTCATAGTGCGTACCATCCGGCTTCTTCCTGTTGGCTGCATACCAGTCACGCTTGGACTGCCTCTGACAATCCTTGCACCAGCTTGACCTTCCACCACCCTTCTGAGGGTAGAATGAGGACAGCCACAGGCTACGGCCACAATGAGGGCAAATCTTTTTCCTTTTCATTCCTGGTACGTTTCCTTGTCTCTGCACGATGGGCTGCATCGTACTGGTTATGACACTTCTGACACAAAGCTCGCAGATTGCTCGGGTCGCAATGCTCTGGGATATGGTCGAGGTGGGCTATCGTCAGCACGACCTTGGAACCGTTCTCTCTGATGGCATAGTTCTCGATGCCACAGAACTCACATCGGTTGCCGGCACGCTTCAAGATGCTTGCACGTATCTCCTTCCAATCCTTCGGGTATCTGGCCCTGTTCTCCGGTCTTATTGGCATACTCTCTCTCCAAGCTTTATGATGAACACACTCTTGTCAGCAGGCGCTCCCCATTCGGGATTGCCGCGACCTATCACAATGCTCTCAATCTTGAAGAGCATCGACCGCTTCGTATAGCCGTAGCGGAAACGGACATGCGTATAACCTTTTGCGTTACACTGGCTGTAGCCGTTCCTGTGGGAGAACAAGGGGCTGTCAAAGCCAATCAGTCTCTTGCTCCAATACGGCTTGATTTCACGATATTCCTCCGGCTTGATGCCAGACTCTATCATCAAGTACCACCGAGACTTCAACGGCAGCTCAAGTATCTTCATTTCACTTTCCATCTGCAAACGCCTCTGTGTTAGCATTACTATGCGCAAGAGCCTTGTCGAATTGCTGTTCTATCCGCTCTCTGGTCATACTACGCAACTTCAGCTTCTTTGCCGCCTTGACCATGCAATCCAACAGGTCGTCTCTGAACTGCTGGTTTTCCTCATCTGTTGCATTACGACCATCGAAGTGCTCATACTTATTCAAGAAGTCTGCATAGCACTCCTGCGTCTCGTTGCCAATGACTACGTTCTGAGCTGGACTAATCTCTTCAAGGCTCATGCCGAGTATGTCAGTCATAAGCTTCAAGAACGTCAAGTGCACCATTCCGGCAAGCATAAGGAAACGATCTGCACCTATCTTCTTCGCCAGTTCGAGGTTGTGCATAGCCTGCTTCATATTCTCCTCTGGAGTGTTCGTCGAATGGTAGGCTGTATGGTTGCTCACGTCCTTCAAGAAGGTTCCGTCCTTTATCAGTTCTGCATAGGCATCAATCTTCTCGCATTTGCGCTTCTGCTTGGGTGACAGCTGCTCATCCGTGAGGAACGTTCTCACCTCCAGGACATACGGCTTCTCGCTTCGCAGGACACCGAAGCCATAGCCACCCTTGAACTTCATGATTACCTCACCGTCTGCATCGGCTTGTGCAGCATGGGTTTCCTTCGTCGTTATGAACTCCTGTATCAGCTCACGGGAGCGGTATGCCTTGCCTGTCCTCTCCGACATTCTCTGGAAGAAGTGTGAGGTGAATATCAGCACACCATAGACCTCGTTAATCTTGCCCTTGTCGCCCTTTTTCTTCGATGGGCGGTAGGTGGGAAAGAAGGCACCGCATGAGCCATAGGTCTCATAGTAGATGAATGAGGTAGGCCATGCCTGTGCAAACTTGGCACGAGGGAAATACTCGAAGAAGCTGTACGACATCCATCTGTTACCCTTCTGCGAGATATATTCGCTGATGTCGGTAACGCTGGACTTCTCTTCTTCCAAACACTTGTCAAGAGTCTTGTCTTGATGGTCAAAGAACTTCTTCTTGCCACCATAGTCCTTCATGAAGAAGTACTTCACCGTTGGCAACTCCAACAGCATGGTTTGCAGGATTTCGTTCGGGTCAGTACTCAGATTGATGTGCTGACACTTTTCCACGTCTTTCTTTTTCATAACCTTTCCGTTATAGTGTGAATTTCTTATACGACCTCACAGGCTCCTGCAACTTCCATCCTTTCTTGTAGAGGAAGGCAGCGAGGTCTTGCTCGGTCAAATGATTGTTCTCGATAAGCCACTGAAGCTTCTCTTCGGCTTTCATTGGTGTGCTAAACTCCATAGTGGGTTTCGTTTCGGGTTTCTTAGGTTCTGACTTCTTCAGAGCTGGTGTCTCAACTATCGGCTGAGGTTGAACCACCGGATGCTCCAGTTCTGACTCTGATGGCTCGTTGCCATCACGTCTCTGCGCTATACCAACATACTCTTCACGGCTTCTGACTGCCAGCACTTCGATGGTGGCCACCTCTTCACGTCTCGACAGGTTACGAGTGATGTGCAGGTAGTAGTTCTCACCCAGCGACAGGTTGAAGCGAGCTGCCAGCGACCTGCAAATGTCGGCTGAGTTGATACCGAGCAACATGGATGCACGGCTGCTGACACCTACGACGTTGGCACCTTCGACACGATTGAAGATGAGGAATAACCTCTGTGCCATATCCGTCTTCAGATAGCATTTGGTGAACTGACCAGCCTGCAGCTGCTCCGACAGGGTAGCGTTGAAGGTGATACTCTTCTGCGCTGCCTTATAGTGCAACGTAGCATCATACTCACCCAGCTTCGGTGCCGTCAGCTTGTCGAGGGAGGCAGGCTTTGCGGACGGAAGCTCGATCATTTCCTCGCGCTTCTTTTCACGTTCCATTTGCCAGTCTGCCTCAGCACTTACGTTTGCCGCTGCATCTTGGCATTTCCTACACCAGGATTGCAAGCCGTCCTCAGAAGTGGATGAGGGGAGGAACTCAGACCTCAGCTTACGCTTACCGCAATGGGTGCAAACCTTCGTCGTCTTATTCAACTTGGTTTCCTTTTCCATGATTTCCTTTTCGAGCTGCTTGGCCGCTTTCTCCTGTTTCTCACGTTCCTGCTCTTCCTTTTCTTTCTCCTTGCGCTTCCTGTCCCACTCACCGCTCTCGCATTCCTTACAATGCTTGTGCAAGACTCCCTTCGTGGTGTATGCGAAAGAAGACTTCGGTAACGTGCGCTTGCAGTGGACGCACAATATCTGAACGTTCTCCTCCAACTGGCCGGAATTTCTGTACTCGCTGAGACGGACTTGCCATTTCTCATTCATCTTCTTCCAATACTGATAGCCGAAGATGGTGCTCCTTGCTCCAGAGAAGTCAAAGGCCGACAATATCACGTCCTCTGCATCAACTTCATCAAAGAACTGGTTTATATCCCGATTGTCGAAACGATGGGAGCGGTAGAGGTACTCGTAATTATTGAGTACCCCCTTGCTCTCCATGAAGCGACGGAACAATATCGTCTCATTGTACGTCATACTTTCACTTTGCTTTTGGTTACTGCTTCGCCTTGAAATTGTACAAGGGCTTGATTACCGCTACCACTTCCACCGTCGGCTCGATGCACTCCAGGATCTCCTTCATGGGCTTGTACGCCATCGGAGCCTCATCTATCGTGCTCTCGCAAACCGAGGTGGTATAGACACCCTCCATCGACTTCTCGAAGTCTGCCATGTCGAGCGTTTCCTTGGCTTTCTTGCGAGACATCAGACGTCCGGCACCGTGAGGCGCTGAGTAGAGCCAGTCAAGGTTGCCCTTGCCGACACAGAGGAGCGAGCCATCACGCATGTTGATGGGTATCAGAAGTTCCTCGCCTCTGAGGGCGCTTACTGCTCCCTTACGCAGGATTTTGTGCTGCAGGTCGATGTAATTGTGGATGGTCTGGAACTGACGCTCCACCTTCAATCCCATTTCACGGCAGATGATGTCGGCCATGGTGTGGCGGTTCTCGCTTGCATAGCTCTGGCAGATCATCATGTCGAACAGGTAGTGAGAGGCATCCGTACCTTCGACGTATGCCAGCTCCTTGTCAATCTTACCAGCCTTTGACTTGGCTTCCGCTATGGCTGCTGAAATCTCACGCTCACGACCTTCTGCTTTCAGACGTGCGATAATCTCCTGCTCATCGCACTGCTGCTTCTTGCAGTAGTCAACAGCTTTCTTCTGCCAGTAGTCACACACTCGCTTGCCGAGGTTTCGGCTTCCGCTGTGAATGACAAGGTACTTGTTGCCGTTACCATCCTCATCCAATTCGATGAAGTGGTTGCCACCACCGAGGGAGCCGATGCTTCGCAGAGCCATGTCTTCGTCAATGACTTCCTTGCAGTACATCTTGTCGAGCAGGTGGAAGGCTCGACGCTGCTTGTCATGGATATTGAAGCCCGAAGGTATCTTCTCATTGATTACCTCATCGAGACGTTCCAAGTCCACCTCCTGCTTGCCGAGACAGGTGACCAGCATACCACAGCCGATGTCAACACCTACCGTATTGGGAACTATCCTGTCCTGCAGGTAAATGACCGTACCTATCGTGCAACCGATACCTGCATGGCAGTCCGGCATGATGCGCACCAGGCAATCCTTGTACGCATCACAGCCGTTCATCTTGTCAATCTGCTGCACGGCTTCATCTTCTATCGTCCGTGCATAAACTTTCAGCTTATCAATCATCACTTTCTTCCTTTAGGTTAAACGGGCCAACATAGTCTGCCCAAATCTCAATGAACTGCTTTCCGAAGTAGTCTGCCAACTCTTCTGACTTGACAGCAAGGCGAGCCGAGATGCACGCGGCCGAGTGCGACCAAGCGGGGGCCGAGCGCGCATAAGCGAGACCGCAAAGCGACCCGAGGAGCGAGGAACCGCCCCACCACAGCTTATGCTCCTGCTTCCACTCTTCGGTCTTGTCTGTCAGTTCCTCTTTCGTCCATAATGTGAACCAAGGGTACCAGCGGTATTCGTCAGTAGTGAACTGAGGTTCCCAACCTTCGTTGAGAGCTGCCGCTATGATGCACAGCTTCATGTATGCCAGCGTACCCTTCGTCTTGATGTTGTCAGCATTGGACTCATAGTCTGCCAGTAGTGTGGCAAGGCCTTCGTTACCTCTTTCGGCAAGTCTGCCAACTTCATCGCAGGCATCTTCAAACGTCTTGATGCGTTCCATTACAGGACGCTCGTCTTTCGTGGCTTCCACAACGTCGTCAACGAGTGTGAGCACACCATTCACCCATTCAGCTCTTTTGCCGTCCGGGACTGCTACTACAATTTCTTTCATTGCTCTTTGATTTTAGGGGTTCAACGATTATCACCACTTCCATGAAGCTGGTCACGCTGCTGGCGAGACTTCAACTTCTCGTAGTTCATCACTGCTATCTCTTCCAGCGAATAGCCGATGTCGTGTGCGAGGGTTGCCACATACCAAAGGACGTCACCGACCTCCTTGGCCAACTCCTCTCGCTTCTGATCTGGCAGAACGATGGAGCCTGCACCGTCACGGATAATCACCTCCGAGTCACGCAGGACTTTCTTCACTTTGTCTGAGACCTCTCCAGCTTCTCCAGTCAAACCGAGAGCCGGATAGATGGTCTTGAACTCTTTCGGGTACACTGCCGTTTCGAGTGCACACCGCTGATACTGATTGAGCGTCATTTCTTTTTCCATAAAACTTTCTATTTAGGGGTTACTTGATGTCCCATTCTATCTGATTGAACTTCTTCATGATTATCTGCATCGACGTCCTTACATGACCGTCAAAGGAGAACTGACAGGGGTCGGCATAGGCATCCATGCAGTCCCACAACGCTTCGTTGATGGGGTTGCGGTAGGCCGGCACGTCACCACCGAGCTTGCTTGCCATCAGCTCATCCATCTTCTTGCTGTGCTCCTTCAACATCTTCAGAAGAACCATCGTGATACAGGCATTCGTCCTCATGTCGAGATACGGAACGTCTGCCCATTGCTTCTTCAGTAGGTTGTTCATCGAGAAGAACAGGAGCAGGAAATCATTGCCACAGCCTTTAATGAACATCGAGGCACCTTTCTCCATCTTCTCGATATGGGCACGATCGAGGTCTTTCTTGCAATCGCTGATGTACTTCTCGCGCAACATCTTCACGGTTCTCGACAGCTTCTTCGTCGCCTCTATCCTATAGTCCGCTGCCTGCTTCACAACCTTGAAGGCATAGTGCCAGGCAACCTCTGTGATGATGAGAGGGAGGAACGCTATCTTCATGTTCTCCTCAAAGGTGAACGTCTCAAGCATCGTCAGCGTGTCGTCGTGCACCTGCTGCTTGAACTGAGCCTCCGTAACCGGGACTCCAGGGACCGCCATGACCTTCGGCTGCTCCTTCTTCTCGCTGCAACCGAAGTGAGTCTTGCGACTGACAAGCTTCTTTCCCTGCTTGATGGTGATATTGAGATACCTCTCACCTTTCTCTATCGGCTTGCCGCAGACAGAACATACATGCTGCCTGTTGGCTCGCGGTGTCGAGGTACGCAAAACTTTCTCTGATGTTTCCATTGCTCTTGAATTATGAATGTTTCTTATATGCTGTAAAGATAGCCAATTTTTTGCATTTGACCAAACGGAAAATCCTATAATCGCCTGTGCTACATATAGTTTAACTTTCGCTACTTTCTGTACGTCTCGTTGCCGAAAATCACCTTGTCGAACATTTCGTTGAAGCGGTCTGCTATGCGGTTGCCATAGCGCTCGCGGATCTCTTTCGGCACAAGGTTCGTCGTTATGATGGTGAACAGCTGCTCGTTGTACCTGTACTCCAGAAGGTCAATGACAGGATTGAGCACATTGCCGTACTCCAGCACCTCAACAGGCTCACGACCCATATCCTCAATAGCCATCATTTCACGCTGTCTGAACTGACGGAAACGCTCCACGTCCTTGGCATACCACGCAACATCTTTCGCATCTATCACAGATATGCCAGTCCTTCCCTCAATGAGGCCTCTGTCGTTCATGTAGTTCAACAAGTTCTGGAAGGCATACAGCAGGGTTGTCTTGCCGTTGCCGCATACACCGCTGAACATGATGCCGAACTTGCTGCCTCCACCGATGAGGAATGAAGCCAGCTGCTCGATGTTGCCCTTCGTGTGCTCGTCGAGGACGAAAGACCTCTTGCGGTACTCCACCTCTGCCTGATACGCAGCCGTGAGGGCATCCACCGCCTGTTCCTTATCCAAGGGCAGCTTAAAACGCTCCCTTGTAATCTTCCGCTGAAGTAGCTGTGACTTCAGAGCTTCTACGTTTATCCGTCCCATCTTGATTGCTGTTATTCTTTGCAGCCCTTGCCTGGGCCACTATCTCGTTATACTTTGAATTGATGTTCGTCACGCTGAAATTCTTCAATATCCATGCGTCCTGCACACTCTCCAGAAGAGCACCGAGTGCTTTCAACACGTCTTCGACCTCAACGCTCATTCCCTTCTGCTGACGTGAGTAGATGATTTTCTTCGTGAGGGCATCCATAGCCGCTGCATCCTTTGCCTGCCAATAGTAGCTGTCGCTGAACAGGTCTGCGTACCTTTTCTCGAACACCTTCCTTCCTTCAACGATAAGGGGGTTCGGCTCCTTCTTCTTCGTCTTCTTCTCCGGCTTGGGCTGCTCCTGTGCATCGAGGCGGTCTTTCAGTTCTTGCATCTGAGAGAGAATCTGCTGAAGGACACCCTCACCAGTGTCGCTTTCGGGCGACGCTGGAAATAATAATATATTATCATTATTATCATTTATTCTATTGTGTCCGTTTGTTGCCCCGTTTGATGCCCTGTTTGTTGCCCCGTTTGTACGCTCGTCTTGGCTGGGCTGCTGGAACTTCTCGTAGTTCACGATGGCTATGCAGTTCACGATATTGCTCACCTTGACCTTTATCCTCATATCATCTTCGAGATACTTGAGGAACCTGTCAACCTTACCTCTGCTCCACCTCCACCTTTCAGCAAGATCTGCGACACTCATGTACACACAGCCACGCTTAGCCTTGACCTTCACATTCCTTACGAAGATGTCTGTCGGTGTATGGTAGGCCATTAGTATGAGGTCACACCATGCCTGCCATTTCGTGAAGACCTCCTTCATGTACAGAGGGTCTTTCAACGACGACCTATAGAGTTTGACATAACCTTCCATCTTCTATCAAAATAGGTTCCGGACAGGACTGCTCTCTGCTTGCGCAGGTGACATTAGAGCGGCCACTGAACGGAACCTGTTGTTTCTTATATTGTCCTCTGCAAACGTCACTATGCAGATGCTCTTAATTTCTATGCAAAGATAGCAAAAATGCTTGAGATAGACGCACATTTTCGGCAGAAATCGCCTGACTGCTAACATTTTTTCAGATTTTGACATTGATACCTTTCTCTGCACTCAACCTCTTCACTTCTCTGGTGAAATAGTCAATCTTCTCCTGCAGCTCGAAGTCCAGCCAGTGCTTCTGCGAGTGTGCCATCATTTCGAGCCTGTTCACTCTGTCGAGACCTATCTTCTCGACCAAGTTCCTGCGGTAGCCTATGAGGTGGTCGGCACTTGCTCTGTTGCATCCGCGACATTCCATGTGGCAGTTATCCGGCTCCCATCGTGTCGCCATGTGGGTTCTGGAATGATAGTGACCACAATCGCCCTGCTCAAACCTCTTTATCTGTCCGCAACTGATGCAACGGAAACAGCCGTTGGGCATGGAATCCCTCAGACGAATGTATGCGCTGAACACCTTGTCGAGCTTCTTGGTGAGGTCAACAGGCTTCTTGGCTCTCGTCTTCTTTGCCGCAGGAAACAGATCTGGCTCCGACTTCTTCTGCTTGCGCTTCTTCATGTACCATGGAAACATACTCACTTGAATTTAGTCTCTAACATGATGAACGGCTCAACCGACAGAAGGAACTTCACCTCACAACCTATCGACACGGCCACATTGAACTCCTGCGTACAACCAGCGGAATGGTTCCACTTAGGCAGCATGATAATCTCGTCACACTCACAGAGCATCTTGAAATCGACCCTCATGTGCTCGTTGGTGGTTGCGTCCTTCGGAAGTCCGTTGAACATGGGATTGAACACCTCATAGCCCCTTTTCTCCAACTCCTGTTGGACTGATAGGGCAAGCTGCTTCCTTTCGGAATAGTCGTAGCCACTGATGGGCAAGCTGATATAGATTCTCTTCATATTATCTCATGCTTACTTGTTCTGGTAGATAGTTGTGAGCCTTGCAATACTGCTTGTAGCTCTGCAGGAACTTACCTAATGCCTCTCTGGCACCTGTACATGCTTTCCAGCGGATATGACTGACAATCTCCGCGCCAGTCTTACCTTTCAGTTCCTTGTCTCTCGCCATATCGTCAACAAGGTCTTGAACGATGCTGTCATTTCTCTTGCCGTTCACTCTTTTCTGAATGTAGTCGAATAACTTTAGCACTTCCATATTTCTTCAAAAACTTACGTTCGTTAATTGTCTTCCTCTCGAATACACCGCCCACTTCGAGGAACCAGGAGGGCAGTCAATTCTCAGATCTGCGACGGCACCAAACCGTCTGTAAGTTCCACCCAAGTCTATCACCCATCCATCCTTGCCTTGATGCGGACGTATGGCACGACCTACCATCTGATAGTACAATGCCAGCGACTTCGTGGGTCTGCCAAGGATGATGGTGTCAAGCTCTGGATAGTCAAAGCCCGTCGTCAGCACACCGACGTTGGCAATGACCTGTATCTTGCCGGACTTGAAGTCTTCCAGCATATTCTCTCGCTCCCTCTTTGGAGTCTCGCCTGTCACGATGGCTGCTCTGATGCCTTTCACCATCAGCTTCTCAACGAGGTTGTCGGCTTCCTCCGTGAAGCGAGTGAACACCAGCACACCCTTACGAGGGATGCCGCTCTTAGGCTTCAGCACTCTCAGCGTGGTCGTGGTCAGCTTGTCATAGAAACCGCTACGCTCATACTCTTCCTTCAGCGACTTCTCGTCATAGTCGGCACCTGTGCTGTTGCTCTTCACCATTTCGAGATTGATAGCCGTGAGGTCATAGTAGCTCAGCTGTGCAAGATAGCCCTTCGCCAGCAGTTCTGAAATCTGGCAGCAGTACAGCACACGACTGAATATCCTCGGCTTCGTCCTCGTGAGGAACTTCAGCATAGACATTCCCTCTGCGCCTCTGCCAAGCCTGTATGGAGTAGCTGTCAGACCTACCACCTTCCTCGGCACCGCATGGATGAACTCCTCATACATGCCACCCTTGCTGTTGACATAGTGGCACTCGTCAATCATCACGTTCTTGAAGTGAGCAAAATCATCCATGTGGTTCATCACGCTACCGATGGTGGCAAAGGTGATGCGATTTATCTCCTTATACCCCACTGAGGCCGAGTATATCGAGCTATCCCAAATGCCGTAGGATTGTAGTTTGGCGAAGTTCTGCTCCAGGATCTCCTTAGAGGGCTGTAGAATGAGAAGCGGGCCTTCGAGCCGATGGGCGATGTCTGCTATCACGAGACTCTTGCCTGCACCCGTAGGCAGGATGAGTAAGCCGTTGCTTTCCTGCTTGGAGGTGAAAGCGGCCACTGCAGCATCGGAGGCTTGCTTCTGATATGGTCTTAATTGGTATCTCATTGCTCTTAGGAAGGGAATGGGTATTGCTACCCACTCCCGATTGTTACTACTTACTCTTCGTCTTCATCTTCCTCCCAAGGGTCTCTGCCTTGGGTGGCATCGTCGGCATCTTGCTCGGTCTCTTCCTCGCCTGCGAAAGGCAGGTCGTTACCTTCGTTGTCGGTGTTCTCGTTCTGCTCCTTCTCCTCCGGCTTGGGTGTCTCTGGGAACTCAAGACCAAAGAACTTCAGCATGGCTTCACGGTTGGCTTCCTCGTTGGCCCACAACTCAGAGTGGTCGTGAATCTCGAAAGCCTTTGCCAGCACGAACACCTTGCGCACCTTGTCGTAGGTGTAGATGGCATAGTAGCCAGCGAGAGCGATACAGAAGGTCTCTTTCGATGACAGCTGCACCTCACGGGTGCCGGCCTTCACCTCCGCAGCGTACTTGGCAACCTCAGCGAGGATGGAGTCGTATGCCTGCTCGGCACGCTTCTTCATCGCCTTGATTTCCTCCAGTGTCTCTTCGAGGTTCAGCTTGCGCTTGGGGACTTCGTTCTCCTGCATCACACAATACTCCTCTCGGATATTGCGCACCTCGAACTCATCCAGCTTACGCATGACCGTCTCACCTGTTGGGAAGGTGGCTACAAACTCCTTGCCGACGAACTTGATGGCATCGTTGGCATTCTTGATTTTCAGACCCTCGATCTGGGTGAAGTCCAGCTCAGCAGGGAAAATCTCTTTCACATGGTCGGATAAAACGAACTCGACCTTTTCGGGCACATAACCCTTCAAATCTGCATACATACTTAAACTATTAGGGGTTAAAACTTGTTCATGATGCGCTCCCACAGGGAACGGCTCTTTAGTCTCTCAATCTCAGCCTTGAGGTCGCTGATGGCTGTGTCCTTCTCGGCAATCTGCTTCACGAGGCCGTTAAGCTGGTTCTGCTTCTCCTTCTCCAGTTCCTCGTTGAACAGACCTTGCTTGAAGTGCTCCTCCACCTCAGCCTTGATTTCATCAAAGCCCTTGTAGGAAACACTCGGCTCAGCATGACCTTCGAGGATGGCGAAGAAGCTGAACGGACGTGTCTTCGTCACCACTCTTACCTTACCCTCCTTTACGAGCTTGTCTATCTCGGCTTCATGGTCTTCCTTCTGCTTCGACAACTCCTACTCCAGGGCATTGATTCTCTCAGTCTTAGTACGGATGCGATTGTTCAAATCGTCGTACTGCACTAAATCTAACCTTACTTCGTTCATAAATCTCATAATTCTATTGGTTTTACTTCTGTAGTCTTTCCACGAGGTCATAGACGTCGCTGACCTTACAGGAGGTCACACCGCCCAGTTCCTCATCGGAGATAGAGATACCGAACTCTCTCTCCAGTTCCATCACGATTTCCACAGCATCGAGGGAGTCTGCACCGAAATCGTCTTCCAACTTGGCTTCCGGTCTTACCTCACTCTCGCTGACACCCAACTTGTCAACCAACACTTCGTTGACCTTGGTCTCAATTTCTTGTCTGCTAAATTTCTTCATTTTAGTTACTTATTTTGGTTACAAATACTGCTCGTACTCTTCCATCTGCTTCTGTGCCGCAAACAGGGCCTCAGTCTCATTCGGGTTGGGAATGTAGAGACCTGCGACTGCACTCGACCAGTTCCGGAACCTCTCCAGAGCATTCGTCAGCTCCAGCGTGTCGAGGTCTCTTGTGCTTCTGAGACGCTTCACCTTCTGTCCGCGCCTGTTCACTCTCTCGACCTCGAAGATGTCCTTGTTCAGCTTACGCTTGAAAATGTCCTGCTTGACCTCCTCCAGCGAATAGCCGAACTCTGATGCGAAGTAACCGAGGCATACATGGAGATACCTGTTCTGCGAGTCAGAACGCTGTCTGTGCTTCTTCTTTACCTCAACAAGGCCGAGGGGTGCCTTGATACACTCCTCATAGACCTTGTTGCAGTACTCCTTGAACTGCTGTCGCTCATACTCATTATGGAGGTTGAACAATGCCATCAGCTTCGGAGGATATAGTTGGCAAAGTGAACTGGCCGACCTGTGATGCGGCTCGTAGAGGTGATGGTCTCAGTAATGATGTCATGCCCTTCGTTACGAAGGTCTTTTATCCTTTGTGCCAGGGCATAGCAACCATACTCACGCAAGGCCTGTAACGGCTCGATGCTTCCAAAACTCTTCAGATGAGCAAGAATCATGCTCTTCTGTGTAGGCTTCTCCTTTTCCATATCAAAACGGCAGATCATCGGCTCCCTCTGGTAGAGGTTCGCCATTAGCGTCAACTTGCGGAGGGAACGGAGCACCTTGGCTTGGAGCCTGTGCGTACTGAGGGACTTGTGCAGGCTGCTGGAACGTGGGCTGGCTCTGTGATGAATACTGAGTCTGCTGCTGTTGCTGCTGCTCTGCAGGAGTAATCTTGAACGCATTGATGGACGTGAAGTACTTCGTCTCTCCCGTCGCCTGGTCTGTGTACTTCGCTCCTCGAAGCGAGAAGTCAACAGTCACCTTCTGACCGACTTGGAAGCCATCCGTGATATTCACGTTCCGGCTGCTCAACTCAAACTTGGGATGGTTCTCCCACGGCTCGCCCGTCTCTGGATTGAAACGAGTGGCATCAAGGACGAACTCCCTGCTTTGGAACGGCTGGCCACCGTTCTTTGACGGCTTTGATACTATCTCGCCTATCAATTCTATCTTACCTGTTATCTGGAATGCCATCTTCACCAAATACTTTCATGTTAGTAATCTTATCTCTGTTAGCCTCCAGGAACTCAATCAGACGCTCGCACTGCTGCGTGAGCATCATCCTTGCCTGCTCATGGTCGTAAGTATAGACCTCCTTGAACTGCGTTCCTGTGATGAGGGGTGAGCGAGACGAGCCACCGCTGAGGACGTAGATGGTGAACTCGAAGCAGTTCACCTCGTTCATCATGCCGGACTCGATGAGCGTGAACGGATATGTGTACCTCTGCCACTTCTTCTGAAAGTCGCCAAAGGTGTAGCGCTTCGTCGTCTTGCAGTCGAACACCTTCATCATTCTGAGGTAGTCGATATAGCCGTGCAACTCCACAACACCCTTAGAGGTCTCAATCATACCCTTCGTGTAGTACTGGCAGATGGAGCCTTTGAAGTACTCCGCTGCCTCGATGCAGAAGTTCTTGTCGAAGAAGAACTCGAAGCCGTCCAAAGCCACATAGATGAACGGAATGCCAATCTTATTGAACTCCGCTATGCTCTCGTCAGGCTTCATTTCCTCTGGGATGATATTCTTGCCCAAGCAGTCAGCCTCATACATGGCTTTCTTCAAGCGAGCGTCAAACAGATCTTCGCCACTGCGCACCGTCTTGATGATGATGGCAGGGTTCGTCGGCTTGCACTTCTTGACCAGGCAATCAAGTATCTCGTTGAACGCAGTGCCCTTGCTTGCTGCCTCGGATGGAGGCATGGGCACCTTGTTCAACTTGTCAAGGAACTCCTGCTTCAGAAGAGCGTCCACTTCCTCCTCGGAGTAGTGGAGCGTCTCTTCTGTCTCATTCCAGTTCAGATGCCATGCGCCTGTCTCGTCTTGATAGAAGAACTCCTCTACCTTCGTATCGACCATGCGCTGGAAAGCATCCAACAGGGATGGAGAAAAAGCATAGTTAGGCTGCATCTTCATAAGTCTTTGACTTAGCGTTCCACTTCAGCTTCAGTTGCTCGACCTTGCCCTTGAACAGCTCACGGGCACGAACCTTGCTGTCCCAGATAATCTCTGCTTCGGCAATGCTCTTCGCAAACTCGTTAGCCGACTTGGCATCGGTGATGTTCTCGATGGCCATCTCGATTTCCTCAAGCAGCTCATTGTAGCGCTTGCGGGTCTCTTCAATCTTCTTCACGTTGGCCTCGTAATAGCCGAACACCTTCTGCAGGGTGTCGTTGACCTGTGTCACGTTACCCTTCTCATCTACAATGACAGGTATCTTCTGCCATGCAGGCAGGTTGCAGGTGTTCTTCGCATAGAACTTCTCCTGTGGAGTCCAATACACGGTTCTGTCAGAGCCTACAGCCTGCACATAACCAACAAGGTCCAGTTCCTTCATGAGGTCGCCAGCGGATGAACCGCCAATCTCGGGACGGACGATCTTCGTCTCACCATCCTTCTCCTCTCGCTCGTGCGCTACGAAGACGATGTTCTTGCCCATCATGGCCACCTCTCTGAGGAAGTTCTGGAACATCACCTTTCTCGCTCCGTAGCCTTTCAGACTGAGGGAACCGTCACGCATACGCATCTTTGAGTCGTTGCGCATGATGAAATCTGACATGTAGTCCAGCATCTTGCCGGCTGTGTCGATAACGATGGTGTTGCAGGGAACCTCACCGCTCTTCAGCTCTTCGAGAGCCTGCAGGGCCTCTTCCCAACTCTTCACTTGCAGCGTAGGACACTGGAACGCTACGTTTACACGCTGTACACCTCCGTCGAAGTCAAACAGGACGGGGTTCGGTGCACTCAGTGCCATGGTACTCTTACCGATACCAGGCTGACCATAGACAAGCATCTTAATGGTCGTTACGAACTCAAGTTCGCTCGGTTTCTTAAATAAACTCATTGCTCTTTGAATTTAACGAATTAAACATATAGAAAACTAAAACACTTTGTTCTTGTTAGCATACTGGATGAACTCACTCTTCTCATGGATGCCAAGCTTCGCATACACAGACTTGATGTGGTTCTTCACCGTGAAGGGTGAGAGGTACAGCCTGTCGGCTATCTCATCGTTGCTGCATCCTTCATAGACCAGACGCATCACGTCCAGTTCCTTCTTGGAAAGCTGGCTGTTGAACTTAGGCATACAGACAACCCCCTCCAAGGGACATTCACCTCTGAGGGGGCAGCTCACCTTCTCGAAGCGGAACGTCGTGTTGCAGTCAATCTCGGCTGTGTCAAGCTTGCCGAAGTTGCACTTGCAGAAACGACGGGCAATCAAGAAGCGGTAGTAGTGCACGTTCATCGCACTCTTAGCATAGAACTTCGAGAGGGCTTTGTAAGCCTCTGGGTAGCATTCCATCATACGCTCGATCAGCATGGCAACAACCTCATCCTGTGTCTCGTCAAGACGCTCGTTCTTGCCGTCAGAGGTGAGAAACCATACCTCGCTGTCAATCGTATAGAACTCTATCCCGTTCATCATCAATCCTCCCATAATTCGTCTGCTGGAATACCTGTCTTTCGGACAAGAATATCGACGTGCTTTCGGTTCTGAGGCTTCATTCCGTAAATGACCCAGTTGCGAACCGTCGCAACTGATACTCCAGCCTCCATCGCAATCTCATTCACGAAGTCAGTCTTAGGATGGACTGCATCGGGAATTTGCAAATAATAGCCCTTGAGGGTCAATTTTTGCACTTTTTCTTGATTTTCTGCTTTACTTTCAAACATTTTTGCTAATTTTGCATTGTTTTTATTAAATGATAGTGCAAAGGTAGCCATAATTTTCGGAATATCCTAAGAATATCCGTAGAAAATGCTATTTTGCAACAATTTTTAACATTATGGGAGTAAAAGACAGGCTATACGACTTCTTAGCCGCCAAAAAGATGAAGCCATCGGCATTTGAGAGAATCTGCGGACTCTCCAACGGCTTCTGTAGCAAGGTGAATGACAACATCACCGATGGAACCCTCTCTCTCATCGGGAAGGGCTTCCCGGAGCTGAACCTCACATGGCTCAAGACAGGTGAAGGTGACATGCTCAGCGACGTGCCGCCATTAGAATATCCTAATGATGGCAACATGCTCGCTATGGTGAAGATGATGGGCGAGTTCATACAGCTCGGCAAAAAGAACGCTGATGCGAACCTCATGAACGCTGAGGCGAACAAGCTCAATGCCCAAAATCTGGAGAGACTGATCACCCTCCTTGAAAGCAAATTCGACTGACTATGGCTATGCGCATATCGCCAGAGGGTGTGGCAATCACAGAGAGGTTCTTCAAGGCCATCGAGATACTGACCGAGGCTGGTCACTTCCGAGGGCTGCAGTCCTTCACGTCCGACCACAAGCTCAACAGGCGCAACCTCCAGCATATTAAGGAGAAGCCGACGAACACCGTTCTGAAACCCGAAGTGCTCGCGCTCCTCCCTAAACACCACAACGTGTCCGCGCTGTGGCTGCTGACAGGCGAGGGGGCAGTGTTCCAGGATGGCACCAACGTACCGCCAAGGATGGTAAGGAAGAACAAGCCCCGTTCCTGACCTCATACGCTTGCCCTCCAGAACTTCACTATATCCAAGCCCGTGTAGAACTTGCGGTTGTTCGACTTCCGATAGCTGCAACTGATGCCCGTAGGACCAGTGTTCGTGTGTCTGCGCAGAGTGTTCCGGTGAACACCAAGTATCTGCGCTGCCTCACCTATGCTGTATCTTGCCGTAGGCGGCACTCTCGGTTCTTCGTTTACCATACTACTCTTCCTCCTCCTTCTTCAACATGGCTGCTGCCTTGTATGCCTTATTCATTTCCTTCGATAGGTTGAGCAGGCGAGGCCAGCCAACTATCTTCACATAGTCACCTTCCTTCAGCTTGAGGATGGTTCTGTACGCAAGGTTCGTCAGAGACCTGTCAACAAGCGTCATTAGGCTCTCGCCGCCATGGAGCGGACGATACCACAACGTGTAGCTGCCAGAGCCGGACTTGCACATATAGAGGCGATACTTCTTGTCTTCGTGCCAGATCGTGGCCGGGAGCATCTGCATGAGCGTGGTGAACGACCACCTCGGCACATTACCTACCATTTCGTCATAAGTCACCACAGGCACACCGATTTCGATGAGCTGCTTGGATTGCTGTTCAGTCGTCCATTCCATACTACTCGTCCTCCATCGGTACATACTTGGTGGTGAAATAGGCAGAGAGCCCGAAGTTCGCAACTGCTATCACTGCGAACAACAGACTCTCGCCACACAAACCTAACAATACAAATGACAGACTGAACCAGACTGTCAACAGCTTTTGCTTGGCTGTCATTCTGTCCCACTGGGCTTCATGCTTCAAGAGGGACCAGATTTCTTTTGTTTCCTTCATTGCTCTTGCCTTTAGATGTTACATATATCGGCAGTTCCGCCACAGGTAGTCACGGAACTCCTGTTCTTCTCTCATGTCCTTCTCAGCCTCAGCCTCAACGTCGGACCAGTCGGGCAGGTGCTCGCTGATTGCCTTTTCAAGGGTGGGGGATGAGTGTTCGTTCTCATGCACGACTGAAACGTTCACGTCACCGAAGCGGGTCAGCTCAACCTCGATGGTTCCGGACTTGCAGTCAAACGAGGCATACGCATTGTCCGATTCTAAGGATGATTCGTAGATGCTGTCATGCACCTCTTTTGCCACTTTAGCGAACAATTTTGCCCTCATTGGTGACATTTCGAGGCCATTTCTGCCTGTTTTCGTTAAAAATCGTGCACTTTGCGTCATTTTTCTTCAAATTTCCTTTGCACTCAAGCACTTTTTTCCTACTTTTGTGCGGTTATATAAATAATGTAGTGCAAAGGTAGCAATTTAATTTAGAATATCCAAAGGATTTCCTAAGAAAATTCTATTTTATGCCAAGATTTAACATTTCGTGCGCTTAAACGTGCCGAAATCGCTCTTTGAAGAATAAATGATGAACAAAACAGCGGCAAGCATACAGGCGAAGTCAAAAAACCTGCAAATAGCCTGCAAATCAGAAACAAGGCTTTCGCAAGTCGCTGGAAAACAACAAAATACGAAGACAGGAGTCACGCCTGGAAAGCGTGTAAACATCAAAAGTGTTTCGGGGGTTCGAATCCCCCTCTCTCCGCTGAAAAGCCGATAGACAAAGGGTTTTGAGACGTTCACCCAAAAGGTGGACGTTCTTACTTTCTGAACAACTTTGCACCATTTTGGCTCAATCTGAACCGAAAAACCTGCAAATAACCTGCAACAAAAAACGGCTCAGAAGCCCGTAAACAGGGAGGTTCAGCGAGATCACCTGCAAGAAACCTGCAAATAGATGGTAACGACAAAGCTTTATCTCGACACAAGGGCAATCAAGCATGGCGAGCCTGCACCGCTCAAGCTGGCCATCACGAAGAAGAGCGACACCGCTCTCCTCTCCATTCATGTCAAGATACTGCCAAGCCAGTGGGACAAACGTATCGGCAAGGTCAAGGACTGCCCGAACAAAGTTCAGCTCAACTCATACATTCAGACTTTGAAGCAGAGAATCGACAACCTACTGCTTCAAATGACTGCAGACGGAGAGCTGACCAAGAAGACTGCCGTCCAAATCAAGAACATCGTTCTGGAGAGGCTTGACCCTATGGCAGAGAACAGCAATCTGTTCCTGTCGCGCTTCAAGGCTTACACCGCATCACGTAAGAAACAGCGCACAAGGGAAATCTACCAAGAGACTCTGAAGCGCATCGAGCAGTACGACACCAAGGCCGGACAACTCTCCTTCGAGCAGATCAACAAGGACTGGCTCACGAAGTTCGACACCTTCCTCATGGACTTCGAGCCGTCACAGAATACCAGGAGCATCCACTTCCGCAATATCCGAGCCGTGTTCAACGATGCCATCGACAACGACATCACAGACAACTACCCTTTCCGCAAGTTCATGGTGAGACCTGTGCCAACCATCAAGCGAGCATACTCCGTCGAGAGGCTGAGGGAGCTGTTCAACTATCCCGTACTGCCACACGAGCGTAAGTACCTCGACATGTTTAAGCTGATATTTTACCTCATCGGAATCAACGTTGTTGACCTCTGTGACCTCGAAAAAGTCGAGGATGGTAGAATTATATACCAGCGTTCCAAAACCTCCAGACCCTATAACATCAAGGTTGAGCCGGAGGCACAGGAAATCATCGACCGCTACAGGGGAGCCAAGAAGCTGCTCAACGTAGCCGACAACTTCAAGGACGCTCACACATACACAAGCACAATCAACAGGGCATTGAAGCAAATCGGACCACGCAGGCACGTCATGAAGGATGGGAAGCGAGTTCTGGAGTACCTGTCTGCCTTTCCTGGTCTTTCCGTCTATGTGGCCAGGCACTCATGGGCAACCATCGCCAACCAGCTCGACATACCGCGCGAAACGATAACTGCTGCCTTGGGCCATTCGTATGGCAACAAGACAACAGCCATCTATATCGCTCCGGACTATCGCAAGGTGGACGAAGCCAACCGCAAGGTCATTGACTACGTTCTTGGTCTGTGACCTTCTCACGGACAAACCTCGTTCCGCTTATCCGCTTGTACTTCACTTTCGGGTCGTAGTTCTTAATCAGCATACGGATCTGGGCATCTGTCAGCTTCGGGCAATCGACCTCCTTGAAGATTCTCGCATCGCCTTGGTGCTCTCCGAAGTTGCGCAAGGGAAAGTGCCTCAGAAAGCCATGTTCTCCGACCATCAGCACGGTCACTTCGTAGCCATCGTTCCAGTTTATACCGAACTGCATACTATCCAGCGTAGTGTTCCATGACCCAATTCACAAGCTGCTCTCTGAGACCGCTGTCAAGGTCGCAGTAGAAGAACAGCATCCTTGCGTCACCTCTGTTCTCGAATGACTGCCACTTCTCTATCAAGTGCTGGGTGAAGTGGTTGTTCTCGCAGTAGTACCGGCCACCGAAGCCAGCAAGCGTTCCACCCCAAATCTCACAGATGGTACGCTCGAAGGGGGTGTGATAGTTGAAGCACCATAGGCTCCACTTCTTGACTGCATCGTTGTGGGCAATCTTCACTGCCTCCAGGGCATCGTTCTTCACGACTACCTCAAGCTGGTTGAAACCTCCGTTCTCAACCACGTTGTTCTCGATGAATGTTTCTGCTTTCATGTTCATTGCTCTTAGTGTTAAAACTTGATTATCTTCGCCCATTGGGCATAGGTGTATTGACCGTATCTCTTGCGTGCTGTCTCATAACTGATGTCAAGCTTGTTCGTTATGGCATACAGCAGCTCCTCGTAGTGCAGCACGGTCGGAATATGTCCGTCACGCTGCTTCAGTAGTTCTTTAAGACTCTCGCTCATATCGCTATCATTTCAATGTTCAACTTGTCGAAGGGAACCATCAGCTCCCCTTGCTTCAGATACCCTGCCTCTCCGCAATGGATAAACAGGTTGCAATATCCTTCCTCACTCGGCATGATATGGAGGAACGGCTTGCCGTCCTTCGTAGCCCACCGATGGGAGGTGGTGCCAGCCTTGTCCGGCTCTGTCAGCGTATAGGTGTGGACTGAGCCATTCGGGAACTTCTTCTCCAACGTCTGCATAGGCTATCTCTCCAATACCTCTCTGAGGGTGTCTAACAATGACTCGAAATCGCTGTCCGCTTCTTCGAGGCTGTCTGCATTGTCGCTGATGGACTGGCCACGCTCACCTTCCTGCAGACCTTCGGGCATGTTGTCGAAGCACTCGCGTTCTTCCTCAGCGATGCTGGCGATTTCCTGCTGAGCCTCCTCGATCTTCTCAATGACGTCTTCCAGCCACTTTCTTCTTGCCTTGTTCATAGTGTCCTCCTTTCTTAGAACGACGGGTCGATGTAGTGTCTCTGCACACCTACCGTCAATGTTACACAACCATTCTCTTTAGGCATGTCCTTCTCTACCCATGTGCCGTTACGTCTGAGGGTGAAGGAACAAGTCCTGTTCTTATTGTACGTCGGCTTGACCTCGTAGCTGCCAGCGTAGTAGTCCAGGCACTCCACGTCGTTGTGCGCAACCACTATCTCCTTCGGACTCACGACCTCGACTATCGTCATGGCCCTGCGGTCACTATAGAGGTTCATCGTTGCACCCAAGCCGACCTTCAGTTCTGGGTTCGCCTCCTTGAAGCAGGTGGCACAAACTTCCGGCCAGTCTTCCCTAATCATGTTGCCGACACGGCACTGGAGGAATATGTCGTACCCCCATCCGTTCAGCTTGCACACGTCAGCCTCATGGCGAATGTCATTCAGCTGCTCTTCTGTCAGTTCGATGTCGTAGGCCTTGCCTTTCCACATCATCTTTTTCGTCTTTACGACCTTTGATTTTGCTTCCATTGCTCTTAGCGTTTAGATGAATGAATCTTGTTTCTTATAACGCTGTAAAGTTAGCCAAAAAATAGCATTTGAGCAAACGAAATCGCACGAAATCGCTGCTGCTACAGATAGTTTAACTTTTGCCGTACTGAGCGTGCAGCAAGGCAGTCTCGAAGTCGTTATAGATGAAACCTCGGCTCTCCATCTGACTCTCTGCATACTCCAGTCGCCATGTCTCTTTCGTGACCTTGCCTGTGGGCTTGCCATTCTCGTCAAGCTCGCAGACGTAGTACACATGGTTCAGATCTGCCACTTCATCATACACCGCCTCATACAGGCTGTCGAGGGAGTCTGTCATGATGTCACCTGCATGTTCGCAGGAAATCCAGTGCTCATCCTCGTCACCTTCCGCAAGAACCTCTATCAGTCCATCATTGCAGCGAACCTTCCATACCCGGAACTCCTGTATGCTGTATGCTCCATCTGGGCAGTACAGGACGTATGCGTTACGCTGCCACTCTCCTTCCGGCAGGAAGTCTATCTCGTCAAAGCCAGCCTTCTCGAAGAGGGCAACGATGGCCTCAAGCATTTCCAGATGCAAGGCCTTCTTCTTCTCGTAAAAATCAATCTTCTTCATACCTCATGCTCTTTGATTACCTGTTGACACGTCTGAAGCACTTGTAATACCTTGTCGGTATCGAACCAATCGTCTGTTCTTACTCCAGACTCCATATCTATCCAAAACTCACCCATACGAGTGTTCTCCAGCAGGAACGACAGCTTCTCGCCTACGTTATCTGGGTTGAAGCCTCCTGCATAGCCTACCTTGCCACTTGTAGGCAAAACCTTTAATGGTGTGTCTATGCCACGACCTCCGCTTGCATCCAACAGGACGCTGATGGTATCTCGATGTGGGAACGGATGCTCTGACCACTTCTTGACCGTTGCTTTATAGACAGGCATATCGTCACCGTCATGCTGTTGCACGATAAGCTCCTGACCTATGACCAGAGGAATCCAGCAGTGCTCGGGGTTGTCCTTCCTGCTCGATATATTCAACTGCACACGATTGAAGATGTCGAGAGAACCGAGCAACAACTCGTCTATCTTCTCCCACTCACCTACTGCTGCATCATGTGCTGCAGAACCACATAGATGGAGTGAGAGGTTCAGACCTCTTCCTCGCAATCCTCGAATGATGTCCGGACGCAAATAGCGGTTCCCGTTCTCGCTCCAATGATAACTTGTCAATACACCGAACTCTACAAGTGGGTACTGACGTTGAATCTCCAACAAGGCATTCATGCTCGTTCGCCAATCAATGCCAGTAAATGTGATATGCTTCAATCTCATAAGTCTTCTTCTTTGATGGTTACTATTTCCTCGAAGTCCTGCAGATCTCTGTCATTGGTGACAACCTGCTTCAACTCCTCAAACTCGTCTCTGTCAATGAGCACCATGTCACCACCTATGATTACACGCGCATGGTTCTCGTAGTCGGCATCTTCCAACTGGCTCCAGGCAGTATCTAATATCTGCTGGGCGATTGCAGGCAAATCAATCATGGCTTACCTCCTTCACTTCTACGATGTCGATAGTGTTGTGACCGAAGCAGTACACCTTCTTGCACATTTCACCTGCCTCTTCCGGAGTGGGCGCATAGAAGTTCGAGTGCTGGTCAACGGCACACTGGCTGTCCTTGTAAGTCACTTCCCAATACTTCCAGCCTGCAGGCACCCGGTTCTTGGCCTCTGCCTTGAACTGCTGGAGCATCGCATTATTCACGTTGAAGAAATCCAGACGCTTCTCCAGGTTCTCGACTCTGTGAATCAAGTCACCGATGTAGAAGTCGCTGTGCAGCTTCCTGTAGTTCTCCACTGTCTCGTTCTGGAACTCGGCTATGGTGCTGAGACCGCTGTGATGCTGCTCAAGCTGCTCATAATACCATGCTGACCGCTGGCGGTCGTACTCGTTCGCTTCTTCCTGCATTTCCTGCAGGATGGCCGTCATTTCTTCAACGGCTGCTTTCAATCTGCTTCTTTCCATTGCTCTTTTACTTTAGATGTTAGACACTATATCAATTCGACGTACTGGAGGCTTCCCCAATCATCGAACACTCTTGCTGTCATGTCAGCCTCATCCTCCCACCATTCCGTGTGCTGGACTCCGTAGCCAGAGGACTGGAACACTGGCTTGTCAAGATGAACTCTCACTCCCTTGGAGCAGACGACCTCTTCCGGCTCACCTTCTGCTATCCTCTTCGGGTGGTTCTTCGTCTTGCCCTCGACTGTTGCTACAATCGTACCTTCGCCCTTATACAGGCCTTCGGTTATCCGGACTCTCTTACCGACTAAGCTCTGGTTTACTTCTGCTGTTTTCATTGCTCTTTCATTTAGATGGTTTTGTTTCTTATATCAATGCAAAGATAGCCATTTTTTTTCATTTGACAAAACGTTTTTCAAATTATTTTCTCTATAAATCGCTGATACACAAAGATTTAACTTTTGCTCACTTTTAACGAAACTGCTTCAAGACACCTAACCGAGTTTAGCGCAAGCTAAACCTCGGAAAAACGACCTCGCGGATTATGAACGAAGTGAATAATCCTATATATTATCATTCTTATATATTCTTATATTGTGCTCGTTTGTTGCCCTGTTTGGTGCCTCGTTTTGTGTCCGTTTTTCGGCTTCTTGTAGCCCCGTTTTTCAGACACCTCTTCCGTAATGTATTGTGGTAGTGCAAGTTACAAGCAATTCTTGTAGCCCCGTTTTTTCCGTTCTTGTAGCCCTGTTTGCCTATCCATGTTGAACACATTTTCCGTTCCGCTTGTTGCCCCGTTTTTTCGGTGTGCAACTCGTAAGACATTGTGGGAGTGCGAGTTAAGACCGATTTTTGTTCACCTGTGGCATCATCAAAAACGAGACCACAAGAAACTTGTAGCCCCGTTTGCTGTCTGTTTGTACGTCCGCCAGCTCAGACCTTGATGGCCATGAGCACTTTCCAGATTTTCTTTCGGTAGCGGAACAAAGTAAGCAACACAAGCACATAGAAGCCGTAGGACTTCGTTTGCTCCCACCATGTCTTCTTGCGCTCGACCTCCTTGGTGATGGTTCGCGTCCGCCATTTCGTCTCGACACGTATGCTGTCCTTTGAGACGATAGGCTTCTGGAACTCCACAGGCTTTTCCTGCGGCTTGGTGGCCAGCGAGTGGAACAGGGTGCCGTCTGGGTTGATACGGGCATCGGACTCAGCGTACTCGTTCTCCAGATGGCTCGTGCTGTCCTTGACCGTCACCTCTGCCGACTGAGCAGGGATGGTGATGTAGGTCGTGTCCGGCACATAGACGATCTTCTCCTTGACCTCCACCCTCACGCTGTCCCTGGTTTCGTTCACTACGTCCTTGTGACTTCTGCAGGAGCCGAGCAGGGCGCAAAGGAGCAGACCTACGAAGATGGCTGCAATGTAGCCGATGGCTGTGCAGCATCCAAGCTTCTGTGCATCATCCGGCTTCATATCCTTCATCAGTTCGGGATTGAGCCAGTGTTCGTTGGGGTTCATGTAGTCCATCATAACTTTACCGATTTAGATTCTTGACCAGAAGGCAAGCCACTTCGAGCTGTCGCTCTTCTTGCTGAGCTGCTTGCCGTTGTCTTCATAAACATAGGAGTCGTTCCAGCCTACCACACCTGGGCACAGCTTTCCCGACACGTCATAGTGGCGAACAACGTTGCTCTTAGGAACACCGTACTTCTTCATCAGATGCCTTATGAGCTTCAGAGCGTTGTCGAGTGAGGCCTCCGTGAAGTACCATCCTTCATGGTTTGCATAGTTGACAGAGAAACCGCTCTTCAGATTGGAACAGACCTCTATCGAGATAGTGTTCCTGTTGGTGGCCACACCATAGAGCCTGCCACCGCCCGAATATGGGTTCTTCTTGTCGCCCACGCTCCAGCAGTAGTAGTTCTGCAGATCTGGATTGATTTGCACGATACTACCATCATCCACCACGAAGTCAGCAGAGGCTTTACGCTTCAAGAACACGTTCCTCGCGTTGAGTGCCGTGCCCTTTCTTGAGGTGCTGCCTGCCGTGTAGTGGACGGCAATGTACTTGATGGGCCTGTTCCTCAGAGGTGTGATATGGGTGCTGATATATCCCTTCGTGATGGCGAGACCGCCATTGTCTTCGGGAAACAGGAGCGCCCAAGTCTGGTTACCGACTATGCCATCGACCTTCAAGCCTTTGGCCTTCTGAAACGCTTTCACCGCATCCTCCGTCTTCTGACCGAAGATGCCGTCTTGCGGATAGAGGTGCAAGGCACCTTGCAGCGCCTTGACCTCCTGTCCTTTACTACCTTTTTTCAAAACCATACTTAATAGCCGTTTTGAGGTTCACGATTATTACATTTCTTCCGAATGCAGCGGTACATCTGAAGGTCTAACTCCAGCTTGGCTTTCTCCTGCAGGAGCTTCGAGTTTTCATCCTGCACCTTCCGCAATCGCTGAGTCTGCTCTACGAAACGCTTCTCCTTCTCCGCATCCTGCATAACCTGTTCATGGAGCTGTTCCTGCAGGAAGGTTATCGTCTCTTTGAGCACACCGAACTCCACGCTGTCGGCTTCCGCCTCTTCCTTGCGCTGGTTCGTCTTGCGGTTTAGGAGGTACTTGATGGCCTCCCAACCGCCAAGGGCTGTAGTAACAGCCGCGAATACTTCTAATACTACACTGAAATCCATTTTTACGTTAAACAAATGATTCAACCATAACCGGCTCCACCTTCACGACCGCAGTGCAGATAGAAGCCAACAAACTACCTTACCCAAGCGAAGCGCTTCCTCTTTGAGAGGTAGCCTTCTTCTGACTGGTGGGCATAGGCTTCACGCTCGAAGCATACGCTCCGATATGCCTGGTGCCACTTCCAGCACCTAACGAACTGCCAAAGGAATGACAGGACGTAGATGGGCAGGAAGAACACATACAGGCACTCCTTCCACTGCTCAGAGTGTATGGCCTCGTGATTGATGAGGGTCGTCGTGACTCGCACTCCTTTCCTCACGAACACGAGGTTGCCGATACACATGGCAGCATAGCCCTTGAAGGGGATGATGTTATTGAACACAAGCTTCATCACACACCTCCTTTCAGAGCACGCTCGAAAGCGTCAATCACACATGGGCTGCAGATCTTCGAGAAGTCTCTTATCATGGCAACTTCCATGTCGTTGTACTCCGTCTCTGCATCGCCATTGTAGATTTTCAGAGCAAGGGCATGAGCCTCGATGCCTCTCCCCTCTGTATAGATGAGGTTGGCGAAGTCCTTCCTGATGCTCTGAACTACACCGCCCTCTTTGTCGAGGGAGGTGTAGATTTTCATTTCGTCAAAATTGATTTTCATGACTAATAGTTCGTCCAATCGTTCATGTTAAACACCGCGAAGCTGATACAACCGTCGTTCCTTGACTGGTCGTCAGAACACTGCAGGGTGAAAGCGCTGACATATCCGGAGCTGTCAGTCTCTATGCTCTCGACCGAGCAGAACAGCATATTACTTCCGTTATAGATATAGCCTACAGGAGTGGCCAGCACAAGCAGGTGGTTCGTTGACAGCTTCCATGATGTAGGCACGGTAATCTTGTACAGACCCGTGTTCGTCCTCGATATGGTGATGCTCGATGCGTCGAAGGCCTTCAAGTAGTTTCTTGTCAAACCGCTCGGAGTACCTGTAATCTTTCCGTACATCAGACACTTCGCACCGACACCATACTGGGCATTCGTCATGAAGTCAATCCTGTTCAGAACTATCCAACCGAAGAAGGTACTGCCGTCACCATAGCCAAGCAGCTCGACCACCTCGTTTGAAATGCTGATATGGTCAACCTCGTGACCGTTCTCCCAAATCGGGTAGGTGTTGTAAGAGCTGTTGTCACGGAAATAGACCGTAGCCGTTCCGTTTCCATAGGTGTTGCCCCATTTACCTGCAACAAGTCTGATGGTTCTACCGCTCATATTGGCTGGGTTGCTTCCCATCATCATATTGAAGGTTCCCGTCACGATGGTCACGGTTCCAGACGAAGAAGACACCAGCGCAAGGTTGTCGCCATTGTAGTCCGTGGGTATGTTGTCAGTCCTGCAGAAGGGGTTTCTGACTGAGCCTGTAATCTTACCCATGATAACCGCGCCATTGGCATACAGCTTTCCTGCCAGGGACACCTTGAACGGAGCGTTGGCTCTGTTCGCATAGGTGGCGCCCACCCACAGAGGATAGTCGTCGTTGCCGTTCTCAGCACCGCCCATACCAGCGGCTACCGTTCCGTTTGCATTGGTGACAAGGATGCGGTTGCTCTTGGCGAAGGTAATCTCGGCATTCGCACCTACGATGGTGTTCACCAAAAGAGTGCTTATCCTCGAACCTTCTTCCCAATAGCTGTTGCCACCGCTTGTCGGGCCTGTGCCGTTAGGTACTACCATACCCTTCTTCTTGACGAAGTAGCGCTTCCACTCACCGCTGACTGATGAAGCCACATAGTCGCGGCTCGTATCATTCCATTGGTAAGGGGTGGCAGGTGACTCTACCCATACACCTCTGTCGTTCGGGAATCCGGTTTCCTCGATGGCAAGATCCACGGGGTCATTGTCATTGGTCACGTAGCCTGTAGCCTGTGTGCCCTCTTCGAGCTTAGGCATACAGACGTATATGCCGTTGCAAGCCTCGTGCATCCTTATCAAGAACTGCTGGCGCTTGTTCGGGATATAGCTTCTCGTCTTGAAGACCAACGTGTGCTTCGTCCAGTCCTCAGTGAGCTTGAACTCCGCTCCGTTGTCGGTAGGAGAGGTAGAGAGCATCTGACCGTCCAAGATACGACCTGCTGAGGTGTCAATGGCTGTGTAGCTGGACTGCTCGCCATTATTGCAGTTCGGATAGAGGTACGTCCTCATCCTCATGCCCCTATCGACACGATAGTAGTTCACACGGGCTGTCTGGCCATCGACGGGGCTATTGCCTCCGTTAGGCTCCAAATAGACGTATGCCATGATGTTGTACCATCCTGTCGTCGGAACCGTGAAGGTGGCGCTGGCAGTAGTGGCAGACGTGGCTTCAATCTTCACCGAAGCGATTGTGCTGCCCCATCCGTCATTCTCTCCGTCACCATAGACGAACACCCTCAGACTCTTTCCTGCGTTCTTGGCTGCAGAAGAGACATAGCCGTTCACCCAAATGGTGTTGGTCACACCTGCCTCGAAGTAGATGGGCTTGACCCTTGCGAAACCATAGGCATTGCTGGTCTCATTCTTCGTAATCTGAATGTAAGGCTTCGACTTTGCCCAGAAGGACAGCGTGTACCACTTGCTCGCCTTGAGAGGCTGGTCACCGTCCGGTTCCCATACAGACTGCATCAGCAGCTCCTTGATGGAAGAGCCGTAATCGGGATCACCGACGTATGAGTTCCTGCCTCCAGTACCTTCAGAGGTTGAGCCGTTCTTCGTCAGCCAGGCATCCATCTTGTTAGCGATGAAAGCTGTCTGCTTCAAGATGTTCGCATGGGTCTCAGAGGAATCCGACTCGCTGTCAGAGCCTACCTTGAAAGGTGTGCTCCATGCCGTGATGGTTCCTGCTGCATTGTACGTCTTAGCGTTGGACTGCCAGACGTCCATCTTGCCACAGGCGAACTTGGCATAGGTGTCTGTATTTCCGCCTCGATAGTACCTCACAATGATGAAGTGCGTACCTGCGTAAGGCACGGTCACCTCAATATCTCCAGTGTCCTGGTTGCTTCCGCTCACGCTACGCATGTAGTCGGTTGCAGGAACCGTCGCATCGAGGTTTCCGATTCTTATGTACGAACCGCTGCCGAGCGTTGCCTTCACTCTGAGGTACACTTTCTGGTTGCTCGCTGTGGTCACGAACGAAAGGGTCTCATGAACGTACTGATACGTTCCGACTGCAGGGGCACGCATGAAGCCGTCCGTGTCTCTGAACCAGTCACCTTGGAGGTCTATCTTGACATCATCCTGCACGAATGGGTCGTCATGCCATGCGAGGGCACCGCTACCCTGTGGGCTTGCACCCGTAGGAGTGGCAGGCTGAGCGAACGACAGGCGATAGATGGCCTTGGCTGCAGGACCAGGAGAACCGCTACCATTCGTCGTCTTGGCGATGGGAATGGTCTCGCTGTCATAGGTCATGGTTCCCTTCTTCAGCGTCACAGCGATATTCGATGCCGTGTTGGCAAGCGAGCTGCTGACAGCGAAATCGAGGCCATAGCTCTTAGGTGTTGAACCCGAGAGGCTTCCTGCATCCGGAGTGACGACAATCGACAAGCCGTACTGATTGGCTCCGTTGAAGTCGTCAACCAGCGTCCTGTCACCATTCTGTGCCGTTCTCCAGATCTCAGCAATCACGGTTGCGGAAGACGCGCCATTCACCAAACCCGTGGTGGAGTTGTACGTCAATGCCGCAGGCTTCAGAACCAGCTCATACTTATCGACACCTCTCAGCTTCTTCAAGGTGAGGGTGGCTTGATAGTCGTTATCGCCATAGTGAGCATTCACCACCACCTTGCCCTGTGAGGCAGACAAGCCGTTGACCTTCACGAGACCATTGGAGCTTATCCATGCTGCCGTGGGATAGTTGGAGCGTGAGTAGCTGCTGCTTGTCGCTGCACCGTTGTTCATCATCGTACAGCCCTCGACAGAGGCGATGCTCCATGTGATGCCGCTCGTCACCTTGTTCGGTCCTTTATAGAGGCTTCCCGTGCTGACCACGACATCGGAAACAGGGTTGTCGGCACCATCGTACAGGATGGAATCGTTCTCGTTATCCAAGTCGAGCATGATAGCATCCTTGCCCTCTCCGTCAGAGGTCTTGCTGATAGGCACCGTCTCGACATCGAGAATGACATTATCCGAGTCAAGAAGCTCATACCGATAGGCATAGTACATGTTCGCATACAGGGTCTTGTCTGCACCGCTGTTGTACTTGCCGTCCTCAGTTCCGTCCGTGATGGACGAAGGGCCTCCCCATGTACCTCCCTGTGTCGTCTGCCAGTAGTACCTCAACTTCAGACCATAGGTGGAGAGACTGGCGACAAGCGACCGCGCTCCATTCTGGCCTGTGCGGTACACCTTGACATTCACCGCCTGCTGCTGGTTCGTGGCTTTCGTCGTGTTGTACGTCAGCGCATTTGGAGAGCAGACAATCTCGAACTTATCCACACCGACCAGTTTCTTGATGGTGATTTTCGCCCTATACTGCTGGCCTCCGTAGGTGGCGACAGCCACGGCACTGCCGGACGTTGCGCTGATAGCCGTGATGGTGACAAGTCCGCTGCCGTTGATGGAACCCGTGACGTTGGTCTTATCCACCAAGTCCCAGTTCGTGACGTCAGAGGTCTTATCCTCTCCGGCATCGAGCAACCTTGCCTGTGAGGTGACGTTACCCGACAGCTTGTTATTCGCCCCGTCATACAGCATCGAGTCATTTTCGTTGTCGAGGTCAAGGATGATGGCACCAGGACCTTGGCCACCGTTCTGTGCCTTGTTGATGGGGATGGTCTCTCGGTCAACCTCACTGCCGTTCTTGAAGAGCACGATGGCGAAGTTCGTCCATGCCGCTGCCTCTTCTGCAGTGATGCTTGCCGTTCCGTTACCGCTGGAGTTGAAGGTGATACTCCTTGAGTTCGTGCTCGCTCCGTTCGGGTATAGCTTGGCAGTAAGCGTATAGGTGGCCATGGTAGTGACCTTCGTGCGTGAGCCGTTTTGTGCTGTCCTGTACACATTGACCGCTATATCGGTGTTGGAAAGCACACCTGTCGTCGTATTGTACGACACAGCGTTGTGGTTCAGCTGAAGCTCATACTTATCCACTCCCACGAGCCTCTTGATGGTCATTTTTGCCGTGTACTCCACGTTATTGTAGGTACACTTGACAACGACCCAGCCGCTATCTCCCGTGAGGCCTTTCACGGTCAACACCTGTCCGCTGATAACCGCATTGGCGGAGGTGATGGACGCGCTGCGTTCCTTGATGGAGAATGTAGGCAGGTTGGAGGTTATCTTCTGACCATTCGAGTAGAGGCTGATGTTACTCGTCACCCATCCGCTGTTACCGCCTATGAGGTTCCCTGCTCCGTCATAGAGCATGGAATCGTTCTCATTGTCGAGGTCAATGTACGTCGAGCCTTTGCCGTCGGCACCCTTCACGGCACTGATATGGTAGTACGTGTCCGGACTGCCGTTGTTATAGTTCACGACCGTCTTGTTCCATTGGTACGGGTACTCGTCAGTCGGAACGGCTGCATGCTGCTCGTCCTGCCACTGGTAGTCGCCACGCTCCGTCAAGTCTGCCAACATGCTCTCCACGTCATTGTGGGAGCTGATGGTGTACGTCTCGACGATGCTGGAGATACCCTTGGCGAAGTTGCCTATTCTGACAGGACGTGTGACATACTTGTTGCCTCGGCTGTCGTAGCTGATCTCGAAGTTCCAGATGTACGGGGTGGAGTTGTTTGCCGTAGGCTTGGACGTGCTCCATGAGCCTGTCACGTTACATGCCTCACCATTGGCATAAGTAGCCACACCGTCCACGAAAGGCTTGGAGTTGGGATAGCCCGAAGGAGCATTGTCACCATCGTTAGACACGCAATAGTACTCCTGGCACCCTGCATAGTATGAGCCTTGGCCTATCTGAGCCACGTCATAGCTGATGGCGGTGTCTTGGTTGCTGTACGTCACTATCGTCCGAGTGTACAGCCAGTAGTCGTTCACGAGGTTGGTAGGGAACGCTCCCCAGTCGCTTTCTGGGAAGTTCTCCGGTGCCGTGTTCGTGTTGGCTTTCTGACAATACTTCGTGACAGACGAAATGATACCTACACCGTCAATACCCATCCTCGACACGGAATAGGAATCGGTGTGCGTGCCATCCGAATAGTGAACATGCGTCCACGTCCACAGGTAGTTGCCATTGGCTACCGTGGGTACTGATGTCTTCCAGTCGCTCGACGAGTCCGCAGGATGGGTGGTGCCGGAGTTGCTTGAGGCATACTTCGTGAAGCACAAGGCTTGCACGATAGTGACTCCAGTACCAGGTGCTCCATCCTGCGCAGCCCATCGGACAGGAAATGCTCCTTTGATTTTCATAGGCGCTTACTGATAGTTGCTGATTACCACATGAGCGGCATTGGCACACTCACGGCGGAACTCACAGAAGGAAACAAACGTCTCGATGTCCTCGGTGTTCAAGGCTGACTTGAACGTTGCCCAGCTGCTTGAGTTCTTCACGGCATTGATGATGTTCTCCACGGAGTTCATCAGCAGTCCGAACTCATCCTTCTGGGCGAAGCCGGCTTCAATCAGCTGAGACTTGATGTGACCGTAGTCCATCTGGTGGTCGATCTCCACGGGAATGAAGGAGAAGCCTTGCTGCTCCTGTCCGTTCTCGTCGTTCTCCACAGCCTCTTGAATGTCAAGGCAGACAATGCGAGTCTCTTTGTCAAAAACCTCGGGGCGGTTAGTACTGAACCGTCTCTGTAGATGTCCTGTATTCATGTTCTTTACAATTTTTGATGTTACTTAAATTCTACCTCAGCACCCGTATCTTCAAAGACGACCTTGCCATCCTGCTCGATAACCTTGCGGCCATCGACCTCCAGGATCTCGGTCTGCTCCTCGTCGATACCATAGTGCATTGAACCCTTGTCGATGAACACGGTCTTCAGCCGAGTGACCTTGTTCTTCGTCATGTCAGCGAAGAAAATCTTGATGTCTATGGCATTCACGATAACCTTGTAAGTGTCACCCATGAACCTAACACGGACAGCATAACGTCCCTCGCCTTGAGAAGTCTTCACGTTCGGAACCCACCGAAGGCACTCGACAGGCTTCTTGAGCAATGTCTGCATGCCTATCTTCGGGTCGTCGATGAATGGAACACCATTGGCGTCCAGACGCTCGGTGCGCTGGATGCCTGCTTTCTTGTACGATACACCCATTTTCTTCTTAGGTATCTGTCTGCCGGTCTTGACGCTCCACAGCTTCTTGCAATGGCTGTTACCCCATTTGAGCATTCCCCATGCGGCATCGTCCAACTCCCTCAGACGCTTCCCGTTGGTGACCTGCTTGCGGTGATGGAGCCAGCGTCTCTTGTCTGACTTCCTCCACCACATGTCGTTACGGACACCGTAGAACACGAAACCCATCATATCCACACCTTCCTCGATGCGGTGAATCTTCGGCTCATGGAGCACGAAGCCGTACCGCTCCTTGAGGAACTTAGCAGCCCTCTTCATCTTCCTCCGAACCTCTCCCTTCGTCTCGCCCGTGAAGAAGAAATCGTCAAGGTAGCGGACGTAATCCTCCACCTTGTTCTCTTCGAGCATGAAGTGGTCGAAGTCTGACAATACCAGGTTGCCTGTGCTCTGACTCGGACGGATGCCGAGGGGTATGCCTATACCGTCCTCAGCGAACCGCACGAAGGGTTCTATGAAAGCGTCAACAAATCTCTCGTCCTTAAACAGGCGAACCATCTTCTCCCTAATCACGGAGTGGGGAATGTTCTCGTAATACTTGCAGATGTCACCTTGCCCGTACCACCGAGTCGTGCCGCGATACTTGCGGACGTTCTTGCGGATCTGCAAGGCACAGGCTATCTGCCCGTACCCCTTACGGCTTGCGTATGTGTGCCGTATGAGTGTCCTGTCTATCCTTCTGTCAGCGGCCATCGTAAGCAGCTGGTGCTCGATATGCGACGGATGGAAATGCACCTTCGCAATGTCTCGCATCTTGTCCTGTCCGCTCACCCGCTTCTCGTGCATGTACTCATCGGTACGCATACGGCCGTCGAGGACCATACCCTGTATCTCGATGAGGTTCTGCCACCTGTTGGCGACATGACGGACGACTCCGGGATTGCGCATCTTGCGCTTCGTGGAAATGTTCTCAGCCTCCACGATGTTGTCCCAGACGGACATCTGCTCATATATGTGACCTGCTCTCTTCATTCTTTCGCTTGCTATCGTCTCTGTGTGAAGCGTTCAAATCCATTTCTATGGCTTACTAACACCACGGGCGGCTGGGCTGACCCTATTCCGCGCAAGGTGAATGTTGTTCCGACCAACACGTGCTATACATACACTGCACGCTGCCGAGGCTCAAGGTATGCGGATGCTTTCCCATGACGCAGTACTAACACCCTGTAGTTTTTCTTGTCTAACGTAGTTAGGCGAGCCGAGATGTTCGCGTTCGAGTTCGACCAAGCGTTGTTCGAGTTCGCATAAGCGAGACCGCAATTCGACCCGTTGTTCGAGTTACCGCCCCAGATCCACAGCTTCAATACCTTTATACCTACCATCGAAGTAATGGCTTTTGAGAGATTTGTTCCTTCGGTCGTCTGACCTGCAGAATTGTTAAACTTTCATTCTTTGTTACTGATTATTACTTTAGGAAAGCGGAGCGCCCTTTCGGGCGCAACGCGACTGCTTAGGCAGCCGCGAGTTCCGCCAATCGACTTGCTGACACCTTTTGCAGGGAACCATAGTAAGCAAGGCGAGCCGAGATGTACGCGTACGAGGCCGACCAAGCGAAGTCCGAGGCCGCATAAGCGAGACCGCAAGACGACCCGCGGTACGAGGGACCGCCCCAGAGCCACAGCTGTCCTGCCTCTGCGTACCAGAAGTTATCGCCATAGCTTACACCGCTGAGGGATTGCTTAGGTATCATATAGACTCCTTGTCCCTGCTGGCTCTCGATGATGTTCATGCCTGTGACGGCACTTGTGGCACGTGTCAGCTTGACATGCTCCACATGGGCAAACGACTCAGCCGTAGGAGTGCCGGTAGGTAGCCAGTTGTTTCTCCAGCAATAGACATCAGTGCCTACAGAGCAGAGACCCTGTACCATTTCCCACTTCTGACCCCAAGGGTTCTCGAAGCCTGCCACGTTGACACAATGGCAAGTGTTGCTGTTGGCATCCGTGGTGGCCACGTTTCCGTCATAGTCACCGAGACTGAGGACGATACCTGTCTTGATGTTCTTCTGACCGTCGAAGCCTCCGCTGTTCTCCGTTCCGTCGAGACCGACACCCCAGATAGGTGTGTTGTCCTGTCCCTTGCAGTTCTGAGAGTCACGATAGGCATACTTCGCCATCATGTGGAACAGCAGGTGGTTACGGAAGTCGAGGTTCGCCAAGCCGTGGTTCTTGCTCCTTGCCTGTGCCTTCGTCCAGAACGCATTGATGGTGTTGCTGTCAGCAGTCACCAGTCCGGGGAGGCTTCGCAGGGCGCTCGACACAACGCTTGCCTTGAACTTGCCGACAACCATCTGAGGGATGATGTAACCGCCAGGCAGCGGAACGAGAGACAGCCACAGCCTTGCGATGGTGGTGGCACCGACCGTCACCGTCTGAACACGTCCGTAGGTCTGAGGGATAATCTTCATGAAGTCGCAGTTCGCATAGGTCGAGATAATCGTCCCGTCGTTCTGCAACAGGTAGTCGCCTTCCGCTGTGTAGCGGTTGTCGTTCCTGTTCAGCTCGCAGTAGTTGCCATTCTTATCCATGAGAATACTTACAGCAGAGTCTTCCCAAAGCTGGCGCATGTGCATGTTACCACCTACATCTACACGGGTGGAACCGAGGCTTGATGCCTTGTTCACGTCTATGTAGAACGCAAGGTTGTTCAATACTTCCTCATCGTTGTCGTTGAGGTGCTGGCGGAACTCATCAATGGTCATCTGGGCCACCGCTCCGCCAAAGTTCCCGAAGATGGAGTTGCTGTCACTCATCTGGTGAACGTAGGGCTTGTTAATCAAACTTTTACTCATAATACCTGTTATTTAGGAGTTTAGAAATCTGCTGTCACCTGCACATCTGCATCGGCATGATATGCACCTTCGCCAGTGCCCACGAGGCAGTAGTCCGGAGTCACCGTAACCGTGGCACCGACACCATCGCTCTTCTTGCACTCTCCGATGGCATTGAAGACCTGCCAGGCATACGACACGTTGCCCGCGTAGGCATTGCCGTTCTTCGTCACAGAGAGGGTATAGACAGCGTTGTGCCCGATACCGCAGTAGTTACTGCCTGCATTGGACGGGGTGTAGGCAATCTGGTACTCGTCGGCAATATCGTTGATGCGCTGGCTGTCCTGTGCCACAGCATTGCCGTTCAAGAACAGCTTGGCGATGAAGATGCTGCCACCTTCCACCATAGCCCTCGTCACGGTCAACGTGCTTGCCGTCTGACCACTGATCTCCGTGCCGTCTTGGTACCACTTTATCGTGTAGCCGTTGCTGCCGATGGTGACGTTATCCGTACCATACATGCCGACTGCCGTGAGGGTGGCCTGCGTATGGGTCTCGTCAAGCTCCACCCTGTCAGTCGTAATCTGAAGGATATGCGAGTCGCTGCCTGCCATCTGAATGAGCACATCGACGCTGCCCCTCACACTGTCCGTGTAAGAGTTGCTGATGTAGCTCACCTCATAGGTTATCTGCTTGTTAGCGATAGCCTGTGCCGAAGCGAGGTTGCCCACAATCTTCATTTCATAATACTGGCCGTTGATACGCGCCTGGAACCTGCTGTCATTGGATGCCGTCACCCATGTCGAGCCGTTCAGCGTGAAGTTCAACGTCGTGCCGTCATAAGCCCAGTTCACACCCGTTATCTCAGCAGGATAGCCGGCACTCGACCGTACTCCGAGCTGGATGATGGGCTGTGCATTGAGCACCGCAGTCTGCGCATCACCTGTCTTGCCTGTCGCATCCCAGTCGGGGCTTACGGCACCGCTGTTGGGGTCAACGACTTGGAACAGGGCTGCACCAGCTCCGTTCCTGTTGATGATGTTGCGCGTGACAATTACCTGGTCTCCGTTTCGTAGGAAGCGGACGGAGAAAGCCGCACCTGCTCTACTCATTTCGTTCTAATCTTTTTATTTCGTTAACCACTTCGGCCTGACTCATCACGACACCCTGCAAAGTCCTTGCGGCCTCCTCGATGTCATTGTTGACAAGCCGTAACTCATTCTCGTTGACCACCATCTTCGTGCCGTTGACGATGGTCTTGTGGAGGGCTGGCTTGAAGCCGTACACCTCGCCTAACGCTGCGTCAATGATACTATACAACATATCAGTCTATCAGAAATTCGTTGTTCTCATCGGTAAGGACGTAGCCATCCTCATCCGTTATCAGTTCTCTTGCGTCATGGGCATCGAGGTTGAACCACAGGTCGAAGAAGCTGTCATTCACCGTCACACCGATTCCGAGGTCCTTGACTGCTGCAGCAAGGTTGACACCTCTCTGCCACGTCTTGGCCTGTGCGTACTTCCATGTGCCGCTATCATTGTACTTCGCCTGCGTGAACCACTCTATCAGATAATAGCACTCGGGGTACTCCACGAGCCTGTCCTCCAAGTTCAAGAGCACGGAGTTGAAGTATTCGTCCTGCGAGGGGCTTATATCAGCCGCTCTGAGAGGTTTTCCGAAGGTCGGCATGGTAGTAGCCGTGTGAAGACCAATCGTGGCTCTGGCGATGATATTTCCGCCTTTCAAGAACTGCACCTCGTACTCTGCCTTGGCGATCATCCTCATGTCGAACTTGACCGTAGGGAAGGTGGCAAGCAGAAGCTCCGGACTCGCCTCGCTGTTTGGAGTGAGTGCCGTGCTCTGTCCGAGCTTCACCACACGCATGGTGATGTCGTTCTGGAGCGTCGTTATCTGCGAAGTGCCGAGAGAGAGCAAGACGTTGACGCTCTGCTCATAGCACTTGCCTGTCACATAGTCAGACCTCGTGCCTGTCACAGCGATACCTCTGGCCACCTTGTGCTCATAGAGCAAGAGGTCGTCGAAGAGGGGGTCATACTCGACACTTGGTTTATCCACCGAGCAGGTATAGACGTCCTCGCCCTTGTCTGTGCAGGTGAGGGCGATGTCGTCACTCTCCACAGCGTAGGCGATGCCTGTGCGCCAGTCAAGGAACTTGGCTCTGAAGTGGAGCACAGCCTTGGCGGATGCAGCGAGGTTCTTCTTGATGGTCAAGGCACCTCTGAGGTCTGTCGCGCTGGTGTTGATTTCGTAGTCAGTGTTCACCGTCCATACGTCTGCGATAGGCTGCTCGTCCACAAGCCACTCGATGGTGTCAAGCGACAGGTTGGCATTGGCTGCTCCGTGCTGGAAGACATTATCCGGGTCGTTGGCTCTCACGTCGGGGAAGACGATGGTTGGTGTCAGCGACCTGTCCGGCTCGTATGCAGGAGAACCCGAGAGCACCGTGATACTCTGTACGCACGGCGACTGAGGGGTAAGGCAAACCAGCTGACAATGCACTGTCAGCGGTTCAAACTTGACGCGCGTATGCGTCCTCTGTGATTGAAATGTATTCTCGTTCATATCAACTGAAATAGTTTGCTGTTGCTACTGCTGTCAGATTATTCGCATCCGAGGCCTCCACCGTGAACACCGCGACAATCTTATGGATGCCGTCGATGCCCAAATCATTGAAGCTGATCTGGAAGGGGTTCGTCACCTCGGTATGCTGAGCGTTCCACAAAGCATCTGATGCCACGTCGCCAGTGTTCCTCGTAACCGCAATGTGAGTGAACTGACTTGTCACGTCCTCACCGTAGCCGTTGAGAACGCTTACTGCGACATCCTCGGTCTCATTTGGAGCCAGTGAGCCGCCTAAAGATTGTTCAATGAAGCAACGATAGGATATGCGCTCGAACTGGTCTAATTGACCGAATATATAGGCATTACCGAACACTTGGCCATATCCGTGGAATGTTTTCGTGTATGGCTGTCCTGCGCTGTCGATAGCCGGCATACTGAAACCCTCGATGTGCCCGTGAATCTCGTAGTAGTTCTCGGGCTGGAACTGCCATGTGCTGACGTTCCTCAGCGAGAGGCTGTACTCCGTGGTGGTGTAGGTGAAAGCCTGACGTGCCGTGTTGCTGATATTGCCTCGGCCAGCGAAGTGCATTCCGACGAAAGGATGGAAGCCGTTACCTCCCTGTGCCTGGCCTCTCAGCAAGTAGGTGAAGTTCTGATTGTGGGCACCGCTAACCCCTGTAATCTGGAAATACACCGTCTTGAAACCTGCAAAGGTGAAGTTACCGACGTTATCATCGCTGTTGGCAGAAGCGTTTCCGCTGGTGTCGTGCCATATACCCATGCACAGATCACCTACCGCAATGGCTCCAATCTCGCCGTCGTCGAGCTTCAGTGTTCCCGAACCTGTCTCAGCGTTAGCGTCTGGAGTGATAGTCTCTATGATGCCGCCTCCGAAGGTGTCCCAACGGATGCCTGTGTATATGGTCACTCTGTTGTATCTCAGCTCCGGCACCTCCAGCCATTCCCACAGCTTCAAGGAGCGCAGTTCCGCACGTCCCTGTCCGTCAATCTGACCACCGACACCGACAAGACCAGGAGTGAACGTCTGTCCGAACTGGGCACCTGCCTCATGGGTCGATTTCTGCCTGTGGGTAATAGGGCCTAATGCCGTGTCTGCCCTGTCCCTGTGAAGGAACTGCTTGTCGCTCCTTGCAGCGGAGTAGGCATTGAAGTCGCTCGCAGGGGTCTGGCTTGTAGTGGTGATGAGGTAGATGCCGCTGCCGTTCCCGTTGCCATTGCCGTTGTAGGTCTGGCCATTGACCGTGAGAGAGTCAATCTTCTCCTCCATAGCCTTGGAACGTGAGTACGCTCCAGCCTCACCGACCATATATTCGGGAGTGTCATACGGAAAGTCGAGCTTCAGCTCATAGCCTATTATCCTCGAATCACGACTGCCGCTGAAGAAGGTGGGGTTGACAATCGTCACGGGCTGTCCGAGAGAGTAGTAGGTGAGGTTGTCGTCCTCCATCTTCTCGGCATACCAGTCCGACATCAGCTTGCAGTTGTACGTGTTCGGATCTTTCTTTATCTCCTGCAGCTTGGCAGCGATAGCCTGGTACAATTCTTCCTCAGCAGACTCGATGAGACCTGTGTTGCCAATCTGTGTGCTGTCCCATCCGACCAGCACAAACTCATCGTCAACGGCTGGGTGCAGGTTGGTGTCCGGCAAGAGACGTCCGTAGTCCTCGTTGGCTACGACCTCATAGTAGCCGTGCTCATCATCATAGTGGCACTCGAAGTCCATGCCGTTCATGGAACCGCTCTGGAATATCATGTGAAGCGTCTCACCCTCCAAAATGTAGTCGCTGGAGAAGTGGAAGCCGCTCTTGTCGTAAAGCCTGTAGAACGTCTGTGTGACCGTCTCATGGGTCTCTTCGTCCTCGTAGGAGTTCTCGTAGGTCTCGACACGACCTACCACGCAGTTGGTGCGAGGGTAGATGTCGTCGTCCACCACGACAAGCTCGATGGCCTCCGTCTCATTGGCAAGGTTGCCGTCCTGCAGATAGCCGTAGGGGCAAGCGTGCTGTCCTGTGGCAGGGAGCATAAGCCTCTTCTGCACCACTCCGTTCTGGGTGACGTCAGCACCTTGGTTCGCACGGTAGTTCTTCGGGAGGTTCCTGTCAGATCCGAAGCCGATGATACGGGTGGCATAGTCTGCCTTGGACTCCGAGCCGGACATTTCCTCCATGTTCACGTCTATCTCAAACTCCACAGCCGTAGCGTTCAGCTCACAGCGTCCGAAGTGGATAACGTTGGCCTCCACCCACCACTCGCAGTCATACATCTGTGCGAGGTCGCTCAGAGCCGTGATGAAGTCGGTGTTGTTGTACTCCTTGAACTTGGCGGCATTCACCTTGTCTGCAGGGAAGTTCGTCAAGGACCAGGTGAACGACTGAGAGCCGTTGTACCTGTAGTTCGTGTCCTTGCCTCCGAGGGCATTGATGCCGTTCACAATGACGTTCAAGTGGGTGCCGATGGCGGCTGTCAGCTTGAACGACGTCTCGCTGGCATTGGCGGTAGGCATGTACCTTACCGTCTTGTTCTTCCACTTGACGTAGTACGCATCCAGCTGGAGGGTGTAGTCATAGCCTGCCGTCTCTCTGTTGTACTTTGGTGAATACGGCTCAGTCAGCTCGAAGCGTCCGTAGGGAGCAATCTCAACGTAGTCGCCAAGATGCAGATAGACAGGGTTCTCCAAGGTGAAGGGCAACTTCACATAGTGGTCGCCCATCAGCTCCCTGTGAACCAATGAACCCTCCGGCACGTCGGCAAGCGTCAGTACCGTGGTGTTGTCTAATCGCTTTATCTGTATCATGTCGTTACTTCTGCTACTCTGTTAGTGGGGTCTGGCTCAGCGACCTTCAGCGAGAACCTGCCGAGGCGCTGGTCATACTGGCTGAACTGCGTACAGGAGAGGTACACGAGGTGATACACCACCTCTGGGATGGTCTGTGCCACACCGCCTACTATCTTCGTCCTCTGAGGCTGGTACTTCGTCTTCAAGGTGAAGGCACCGGGCTTCAGCACCTCCTCGCAGAAGAGGTTGTACTTGTCAAAGAACTCCTCCTTCGTCTTGGCCATGATGTGGAACGGAAGAGTCACCTCCCTTGCATCGACCTTCGGTGCCTTGGTGATAATCTTCTTGCCGTGAGCGACACGGCTCTTGCTCTCAATGAACTCCTTCATGGGTGCTGGGGTCATGAGGGCCGACAAAGCACCGTCCTCAAGATTCACACCCCAGCGAGTGAAGGCATCGTAGTTGTTTATCGTTACGTCACCTGTCATAGCTTACATATTTTTAGTGTTATCGACCAGATCATCCAGCTTCTCCGTGAACTCCAGGTACATCTTCTTGCTGTACTTCGCCACGTCTTCAAGGTAGGAGTTGGCCGTTATCATCATATTCCTTATCTCTGAGAGGTAGCTGTTGCTCGACACATGGACTTGGCTCATCACTATCATCTGTCCGTAGATTTGAACAGCCTGTGCGGCAATCGTCTCACCTGCTATCTGGAGGGCTGTGAAGCGTCCGTTCAGCTCTTCTGCCGTTTCCTGCCCCATAGCGGCAAAGCCTTTCTTAGAGGCTTCCTGCGAGTACTCCGAGCCATTGGAATTGATGATACCCAAATCCTGCAACATCTGCCTGTCGGCAAGCATGTCCTCGGCAATCTGCTTGTTGGTGTTTCTGATGGCATCAGCCTCCTCCTTGGTGATATTATCATCCATCGCTGCATCGGCAATCATCTTGTACAAGGCATCAATCCTGTCCTTGTACTTCGCTGTCAGCAGGGAGTTGAGGATGGCCTTCGACAGGACATTCTCCATGTTGTCGGCAAAGTCCTCCACGTCACTGCTCATATCAGTAAGGAGTGAGCCGAAGGAGTCTCTGAAGCCGTCCCATGAGTAGCCTGTCAGCTTCTCGTTCAAGGCGGACGTAATCTCTTCGAGCTTGCCTGCCCTGTCGATGTACTGATTGACCAAATCTATCGGGTTCCTGTGTCCGTCACCGTTCATGAGTGCTGCCCATTCGGATGGTGCGAAGTCACGGAGTATCTTCATCTGCTCCGGAGTGAGCGACCAGAAGTTATCCTTGTTCACGTTGACATTCTCGCCATGCTCCTTCAAGGTCTGAGAGAGGGTCTTCCATCCTTCCCATCCGTTGCCGGCCATGTAGTAGTTGAACGAGTGCTTACCACCGAGACCAAGGAAGCCGTAACCGCTGTTGGCATACTCTGAGGCACGGGCATTGATGGCTTCTCGCTGGTTGGATTCCCATTCCTGCTCTGCCTGGAATGCCTGCTTGTAAGCCTCAACGGACTCCCTGTTTGTAGTGTTACTGCTTGCGATACGCTCAGCGAGGGAGTCAATGGCAGAAGAAAGGCCTTCGTTGGCCTTAGCCAGTTCCTCAATGCGCTTCTCCATTTCCTCCTCATTGCCACCACCTGCGAAGATGGATATGAACGAGCGACCGAAGCCTGCTATGCCGTCAAGGACTCCGTTCACTGCTCCTATGATGTCGCCACTGGCCAACGACTGGATGGCAGACTGGAAACCAGCCACACCGTCTGCGAAGCCATGTACTGCCTCACCGAAGTCGGTGTTCTCGAGACCAACCTTATCCACGAAGTCCGCAAGGCTCTGAGCGTTCTGATTGACGATGCTTATGATACCCATAACACCGCCACCGCCTGCCTCCTGCGCTTTCTTGAAGATGTCACCGATGGAACCGCCATTCAGCAGGTTCTTAGCGTCCTCAGACTTCTTCTTGCCGTTCTTGGCATCCTCTTCAGCTTTCGTGAGGTCTATGGTGGCAGTCTCAAGAAGACCGAAGGCCTCAGTGAGCTGCTGACCTGCAGCGGTTGTGGCATCGACACCAAGCTCGTTATACAACTGAAGCTTACCCTCGACACTGATCTTGCTGAGGTCTATGTCCTGTCCGTAGAGGGAAACAATCTCGTCATGTATCTTCTGCTGAGCCTCGACTACCTTCTGCTCTGCTGCCTCCTGCTCCTTGACAAGGCGGTTGTACTCCTCCTGTGCGGCTTTGGCTGCACGGGTAAGTCTCTCGCGCTCCTTCAAGGCAGGGATGAGGGAACCCCAGAAGCTCGTCTTGTCGGAAATCTTGTCTTCAATCTCCAACAGTCTCTCAGAGATAACCTTTGCGTTCTCCGCTGTGATGTCACCTGCGTCGAGTGCTGCCTTCAACTTATCATGGAGTGCCTGCAGGGAACTTGTGCTCAGCCTGTCGAGGTCATTGAAGACAGCTTCCCAGTCTATCTCTTCCTGTAGCTGCTGGAAGTCAAGAGCCTCAAGCATATCGTCACGCTCCTTCTCCAGGGCTGCACGTCTGATGGCATTGGACTCGTCGGCTATCTTGCGCTCATATTGCTCATTGACGGCTCTCTTCTGGTCCTGCAGGCTACCATACTGCTTCATGTAGTCAGTCATAGCCTCAGCGTTCTCACGGGCGATGTCACCAAACTGGCGCTGCTTAGTAAGGTCGATGAGCCTCTGATACTGGGCTGTGATGGCAGATGTATCTACCGTACTCTCGTCGAACTTCTGCTCCTTGTACTTGGGGTTCTGGAGCTTCTTGATCTTCTCCTGTTGCTCGAAGATACGCTTCTCCTCCTCGATGTACTTGCGGACTGCATCCTCAGACTGCTTCTCGATGGCACGAATCTCCTCAGCGTTCTGCTGTTCACGGTACATGCGTACTCTCTTGGCTGCATCCTGCTCAGCAGCAATGGTGGCATCGGCAATACGAGCCTCCATGTCCTGCTTGGAGCGCAGACGCTCGAAAGCCAAATCGTCCTGCATGTCCTCAAGCTTCTCCTGCTCATCGGCAATCTTCTCGGCTGTGTTGGTCTTATTCTTATTGCCGGACTTCCTGTTGCCTTTCCTTGACTTGGCTTCAAGGCGCTTCTTCAAGCCTTCAAGCTCCTTGTATTCGGGACTATCGAAGACAGCCTTGGAGAGGGCATCGTTGACGTCTTTCAACAAATCATCGACCTTCTTCTGGGTATTGGCACCATTGACACGGCTGTTCAACTCCTGCTGAGCAAGCAGAGCTGGGTCTGTGATGGGAATGTCCGGCATCCACTGAATGCCCGACTTGCCTCCGATGGTTCCCCATACTGGCTTCTTGCCACCCCAAAGACTGAATGTGCTGGACTGACCGAAGCCGAACTTGTTAGGATTGAAGCCGAGACTGAAGGAACTCTGACCGCCACCCATCTGACCAATCTGGAACATATTGCCGAGCAGTTGGTTCGTCTGACCGATGGCAATGCCGATAGAGGTGGTGTCAACGAGAGGCTTGGCTGTCAAGCCGTTCAAGAGGTCTATGCCTGTCTTGGTGTTGCTGGCTGCATCACCTGCATCGTCAATGGACGTCTTATCTACTGACGGACTGGCAGAGGAATCTCCGAGGTCTGTCACCTTGTCACTTGCATCGGCAGCGGCTTTCGCCAAATCCTCGATGCTCATGGTGGAGTAGTCAACAGCCTCTGTCTCGTTCTCAACAGACTTCTTGCCCTGATCCCATGACTCAATCAGCTTCTTGCGACCTTCCGTGACAGCATGGGTTGCGTCCACATAGTCGCGCATAATCTGAATGGCATCGACATCGACAGGGGAATCGAACGTGTAGGCCTTACCATCGGCACCAGTATGAATGAACTCCTTGGAGAGCTGCAAGCCCATGTCTTGATAGGCTTTCTTGATACGCTCGTTGACCTCCTGTATCTTTGCCTCCAGCTCATCACCTTCGAGTGTGGCAAGAGCATCGCCCTCGGACTGAATGATACCACCGATGATGGCTGTAAGCTCCTTGGCCATTTCCTGGTACTCCTCGGCATCCCAATCGTCGAAGGTGCCGGATGCGTCCCACTCTGCATTCTCGAAAGCGTTCTGCAGGGCATTACGCATATTGGTGGTGGCTTCCTCCAGAGCTTCCTCATAGGTGGCTAAGAGGTTGGCTTTCTGACGTTCCTCACCCTCCTTCTTGATGGCTTCGGTAACGAGGTCGTGCATGGTGCGCAACTGCTCCAGCTTGTCAATCTCATCGTCTATCTTAAAGCCATACTCCTCATATATCTTTACCAGCTCGTCAACGGCATCCTTGTGTACCTTGCTGTTCGTGTTGGTGTTCTCAATGACTGCGAACAGGGTTTCGAGGTTGCGTACCTGCTTGACTGCCGACTCTCCGAAGCGCTCCACTTCTGCAGAAGCTTCACTTGCCTCCGACGTGAAGATAGGCAGGAGCGAGATAATCGTCGTCAAACCAGCGAGTATCACACCGAATGGGTTGGAAAGCATGGCAGCTTTCAGCGAGTGGAGTGCAGCGGTTGCAGATTTCGTCATTGCCACCCATAAGCCTGTGGCTGTGGTCTGTGCCTTGGTCTGAGTGACGCTGACGGCTTTCTGGAAGTTCGTAAGCTTCTCCTGTGTGGCGACCTTACGGCTCGATGCAGTCTCAAGGTTCTTCTGTGCTGTCAGCTTGGCACTGGCGGCTTGCTCCTTGTTCGACTGAGCGGCAGAGAGGGCTTTCTCTGCGTTCTCTGCTTCCGTGGCCGCTGTATTGTAGTTCCTGCGAGCAGCTTCTATCTCCTGTGCATCGCCGGACTTGATGGCTGCATCCACCTCGTCATTGCACATGTCGAGATATTCCTTGGCGGTGTCTGCCTGCTGCTGGAGAACTTCTATCTCCTTGTCAGCGGCATCCTCCTTCTTCGTGGCGGCTTCGATGGCAGACTGAGCACCTTCCATGATTTTGTCGTACTCGTCGATCTCGGCAAGCATCTTGCGCTCAAGGGCTGCTATCTGCTCGTCGATGGCAGACACGTTACCTTCACGGGAGGCTGTGTTCTGCAGGATGGCAGCGGTATTGGCTTCCTCTGCGGCTGTCTCTTGACCGATAGCCATGATGTCGGAGTTGTCAGAGTACTTGCCGTAGATGTCGGAAAGCTCGCTCTGTCTCGTCTGCTCTATGCCGTTGGCCTGCTTTGCCATCGTGTTCTCAATGGCACGTGTGACCTTCAATGCAGCCTGGTACTCTCCGTAGGATGCGATGAGACCGAGAATGACTGAACCGACTTCCTTGTAGTGCTCAACGAGCCAGCTTTCTGCCTTGATGGCACCTGTTATGAAGTCCTGGTACTGCTCGCCAATCTCATTGTACATGGCAGCGAGGTTGTCCTCCAACTGGCCCTGCTCGGCAGATATGTTGCTCATCTGGTTCAGCATGAGGTCGTGGAACATGCCACCCTCACCCGTAACCTTATTGAGCACCTTCTGCAACTGCTCGAAGGAAACAGCGGTATCATCCACCTCGTCACCCATTTCCTTCAGCACGTCCTTGACAACGACACCCTTGACAGCCCAAGAAGCCAAATCATTGGCTCCGACCTTGCCGAGACTCTTTGCCTTGTTGTACAGAGCGACAAGATCCATGAGGTCTGCCTTTGTACCTGTGGCGATGTTACTCAGCTGGTCAAGAGTGGGGATAACGTCCTCAACAGCGTTGCCGTAGGCTATCATCTGCTTGCTCGCGTTCGCCAAGTCTGAGAACTCGAACATATTGTAGTAGGCATAGTCCTTCAATTCCTGCGTGAACTGAGCGGCTTTCTGCTGACTGCCGAGGAACACCTCCATGGAACTCTCGATGTCCTGGAAGTATGCCCTCACCTCCGTTATCTTTCCGATGAAGCTCTTCACTTGGTCAACGGAGAATGCTACTCCGGCTGCAATGCCAATACGCTTGAACATATCCTCTATGCCCAAACCACTACTCTCGATGTCCTGTGCGGCTCGATGTACTCCTTCTCTCGCTCCGTCCAAGGAACTCAAGAGATTGCTGTTGTCGCCCGTTATCTCAAACTTTAGTGCCATGACTTATTTTCTGTTGCCTCGCGCGTGCGTGGGTCGTTACTTTCGTTTATTTCTATCTCCAGTCCATCGACAGGATTCTCTCCATATTGCCCTTGTCGTCAGCGTTTATCACGTCTGCATCGTCATTGAGCAACGAGGACTGCACATGAGCCTTCTCTTCGTCGGACAGGTAGATATTCTGTATTCTGTCTGCCAAAAGCAGCTGCAGGTTCACCAGAGAGATACCCCACACCACATAGTCGTAGGGCCAGCCGTATCGTTCGCAGGCTGTGTCAATGAGCGTTCCGTAGATGGTCTTGCCACCGAACTGGAAATCGTTCTGCGACTTCTGAGCGGACTTCTTGGCATCAGCGACGGCTCTCATTCGCTCGTTCTCCTTGGTGATTCCGAGGTGGTTCTTGTACTGCTCAACGTTGTCCTTGGTGATGATATGGACGAGCAACATGGCCAGCTCCTCATCCGAAGAGTTGTCGTTGATGAAAGCTGCCGTCTCGTTGACAAGCTGCTGGTCGAAGATGTCTCTCTTGCGCTTCAAGGTATGGTATGCGAACACCTTACATACTTCTTCTCTCTTGGTGGTCACTACACGGAGTGCTTCGAGGTGTGGGCTCGCCTGCAAGTTCTTGAAGTCAATCTGCAGGTTATCCATGTGCCTCTTCAACAGGTGAAGCTTGCCGAGTGTGACGGGATATAAGAAAAAATGCCGCTCACCTTTGCCTTCCGCTTCGATGGTGAAGGGATAGGGCTTCTCGATGAGGGCATCGTCTATGTTCATGTCAATGTACTTGTCTTCCATACCTTCTTCATTCTTTAGAGCGGAGAGTTGGATTCGCACCAACGACCTCTACCTTGGAAAGGAAGCGCTCTGAGCTTACTGAGCTATCTCCGCAACATGGGCAGTTCTCTCCTACCGAACTGCCAAGGGGTGTCTATCCACACGTCTGAAAGGAGGGATGGCTTAGGAAAGCACCGTCACGTCACCAGACTCTGTAGTTGCAGTGGACTGACCCTCTGCGAGCTGAGTCTCTGTGAAGGTGATGGTGTGGCCAGTGGCACCTTCGCCTGTCTTGGCTGCTACCACGACCGTACCCCACTTCACGGTGTTGCCCGATGTGGCAGCGATGGCGTCGTGCTGGATATTCCAGGCTGCACCTTCTGCGCACTTGAAGTTGTCGTCCACGGTCACGGCAGTCTTCTCGATGTAGAAACCGATATTGGTTCCGTCCTCCGGCATGAGCATGAAGGCATAGTTCTTGCTCACGACACCATTCTTGTGAGGAATGGGCACTGAGCGACCCTTCAGCTTACGGATGTTGTACACAACCGCATACTTAGAGGCCTGGTACATGATGTCTTCATTCTCGCCGCCCTCGATAGGTGCTTCCATCTTGTTGCCCTTGGTAGGCTGCAACTCAGTGGAATCCTGTACGGGAGTGTTCAGCTCCACCCAGGGTGCATTGTTGGTATCGAGGTCCTTTACGAAAATTCGGGGCTTGCCCCAAGAAAGCTTAGACATAATTCTTACTCGTTTATTTGTTTGTAATTTAACCTGTTATTGATAACGTGTACCTTGGCATCATCGACCGCGAGCACACGCTGGCTTTCGAGAGTGAAGCGGTAGTCCTCGCCACTTCCTACTTCTAATGCTTCAGAGGCTATGGAGCAGAGCGTTCTCAGACGGATGGTGGCCTCCTGGTTCTGGCCGTCTGCCTTGATGTCGTCATTGACGTAGATGTTCACGTTCACCACGGCTTCCTGTATCTGACCATTGAGGTTCGCAATGACCGAAATCACCACATCTTCCTTGTCAGAGCCTTTAGGCCTCACACCCTGCTTGCAGATCTTGCCCGTTACGGCTGATGCAATGGGGCTGTTCTTGATGAACTGAAACAAATCGTCCTTTATCAGTATGTCCGACTTCATAGTGCAACTTCCAATTTCTGAATTTCGTTTTCTGCTTCTTTGATAGCTTTCTGAAGGTACCTGTTCACTTGCTGCTTCGCCCAAATCTCTGTCGATGCGAGAACGTCTTTCGACTCTATGGCCTCGACAAATTCTGCGTAGTCCATCGCTGCTATCACCACCAATGCGTATGTATCGGAGTATAGGCTTGCGAGGTCTGTCACCATCTTCTTACCCTTGCTTGAGCCTTCCTGACCACCGAGGACTGAATCAAAGGCAGACTCAATCTGTTTCTGTCCGTAGGAATAGATGGCAAAGCCTATTGAACTTCTGAGGTTACCTGTCTGGTCGTACCAACTCTCAGAACCCGTCCTGTCACGTACTCGTGTAACACATGACGTACCGAGATAGCTGAGGTTGTACTGAATCCTCTGGAAGAGAATCTTCGCTGCCTTGGCGAACAGCTCGTCAATGGCATTCATGGAGGTCACCAGACGAATGTCGCTCATACCCACATCTTGCATTGATGCTGGTAGGCATGGAAGCCTTTCACGGAGAACTCCTTCTTCTCCTGCAGGGTACCGTTACCGAAGAAGCTGATGCGCACCTTCTCACCGACTGAAAACTCCCTCGTCTTCTTCGGCAGGTAGATGGTGTAAGCGTATTGCAGCTGCATACCATCTGGGAGTGTGATGGTGTTTGCCTCACCGGCAGGAACCACGTCACACTTACATAGTTCCACCCACTCTTCCGTTCCAGCGTGGAAGTCACCGTTCTCATCCTCGTACTCTTGTCCTTTGGAGAGATAGGAGAGCTTGTGCGGCATCATCTTCAGTATCGGCATATCCTTAGCAGTTGATGTAAACCTTCGGCTCGACTTCGGGAACTAAGTCTTCACCAAGGGCTTCGTAAATGGAGTTGGCTCTGTTCAAGAGCTTCTTTTTAACCTCGTCTGTCAGAGTGCCGACCGACTTGTCGGACTCTGAGAAGTTCACAGCCTGGACCAGAGCGACGAGACAATCGGCAAAGCACCCCCTATACTCGCTGGACTTGGCGCTTTCGAGCGTGAACTCTTCCTCGCCTGTCAGCCCACGGGCTATGAGCTTGTTCTCCACCAGACCTTCCGGAATGGGGTAGATAATCTCGTCGATGAGTGCTTGCCTAATCGTCTTCATGTCTCGTCACAATTTAAGCGTTAGCGGCCTGCTCTACTGCGATGGTAGAACTCTTCTCGCCCACAGTCACAGTCACGCTACCTGTGCGCTTAGGAGCCGAAGCCTCGCTGTTGGCAGCAACCTTGACGGTCACTACACCATTGCTGATGGCCGGAGTAATCCAAGCGTCTGTCGTGGTAGCAGTAGCGGTGGCCATGTTGGTCTTGTCGTTAGAGTCAACCTTCACGGTCTTGCCAGTGCTGTCAGCAGTCTTGGCGAAGCTCAGACTATCGGGAGTCAGCTTAGGCAGGTAGATAACGTTCTTGAAGAACTTGGCCTCGTCCTTGTCGCTCAGAGCGTTGACAGCCTTGACTACAGCATCGTCAGTTGCGTTTGCCGGGAGGTTTGCACCGAGAGCGTTCAAGCCTGCGATAGCCTCAGACTTCACGAACTTCTTACCATTGATGGTAGTGTAGGTGTCGCCAGAGTCCTCAGTCTCAGCGTCGGTGTCAACCACGAAAGCATTCGTCTTGTCGATGGTGTAAATCTGGTCAACATTCTCGATAACAGGGATAACCAGGGCCTCACCAGTGGTGTGCTCAATCAGAGGCTTCGTTGTCGAGAACTCCGAAATGAGCTTGTACTGGTCGAGAATCTGGTACTTCACACCTGCCACAGGGTTGGTTACCTCGGCAAGAGTACCCCAAACGAGAGAGCCGACCATAGTGCTCGACAGGAACACCAGCTTGTCAGCGTTGAACGGCTTGACAGGAGTGCGCTTGCCGTTCTTCTCGAAGTACACGGTGCGGTCGATCTTCAAGAACTGGATGCCACCGAACTCAGTTGCGAAGGCCTCATCGAATGCAGTAGCGTTCGGGATAGGCAGCTTCGTGCTGTCGGTGTAGGTGATGTCCTTGGCGTCGGCCACCAACTCACGAGCCCAGCGCTCCTTCTTCATTTCACGGTAAGTCGAGAGGGCGATGGCGATGGTAGTGATAGTCACACCATCCTCGTTAGCCTTGGCAAGCACACGCTCGATGTCCTCGCGGCCGATGTGGTTGAGCACCTCGACACCGAAGTGGTTCTGCGGGAACTTGTCATAACCGAACTTCACGCGGAGAGCTGTTCCGGTGTTCTCCTCATCGGGAACTGCCATCACACCGTCTGCGAGAGCGGTAAGGAAGTTAGCCTCGTTCTTCTCGTCAATACCTACGGAGCAGTACACAACATCGTCAGCGAAACGCTGGATGATGCGCTGGCGCTGAGAGGCAGCAGCAGCTTGGTTGCCACCTGCCACGAGTGCCTGGTACTGAGCGTTCATGATGTTAAGGGTGTTGATGTCAGTCTCACCCTTCTTCTTCTCCATACCAATCTTTGGCAGTTTGCCGTTGCTGGTCGAAACGGAGTCACGCTTCTTCACGGGAAGAGGAGAATCCATAGCAACCATGTCAGCAGCTACATACACCGTATTGGCAGAAGTACCTTCCCACTTCTGATCTGCGCTGTACACAGGAGTCAGCATGGTCTTATGAAGGTACGTCATGGGCTGGCCGTTGTTCACCTTCGTATTGACATACAAAGACAGCTTTGGCCAGAGAGCCATGATAAACTGAATGAACAATGATTCTTGCATAGTCCTATTTCAATTTTATGGGTTCTGCAACTTAGTCGTGCATAAACACGAGGCCGGGAAGTGCAGACTTCAACGCAGCCTTGATGGAACTCACAGGATAGGGGCTTGCTACGTCGTTCACCTCACCTGCGTACATGATACCTACGAGAGGATAGTCAACAGGCTTGGTTGCAACTACAACACCCACATACTCATAGTTCGCAGGGAGAGAATCGTATGCCTCACCACCTGCGGCAACAGGCATGGGCTTATACAGGGTCTCGTCCTCTGTGCTACGAATTACGACATGACCAGCCTTGATGCACTTGAGGTCGGCAGGGAAGTCAGTCATGTCAAGGGTACGGCCACCGGTGATGCCGGCACCATACTTGCGGATCACGATTGAGTCGTTAGCGGCATCAATGTGAAATCCGTCGTTGTTCAGATTTGCTTGTGCACCCATTTTTTTAACTTTTAATTACTTGTTCTCTGTTTGCGGAGCACCGCCAGCCAAGGCAATGATGTCTGAGTCTGACAGCACGTCCACGTTCTGGTTCTCGGGACTCTTCTTGCGCTCACCGCTTGGCACCTCGCCGAGCTTCTTCAAGCCCTCGTTGGCACGCTCCTGGTTGAGGTCGTCCAAGTCCTTCTGCACTTCATCGAGATAGTCCTCGAAGGCATCCTCGTCCTTGAAGGACATGAGGCTGAACTGCTTCATCACCGACTTACCGAAGGTTCCTGTGTTCTCAACGAGCTTTTTCAGTTTCGTTCTCCTCGCGTCAGTTACACGGTCGCCCTGCAGGTTGTCAATCTGGCCCTTCAGTGCCTCGATAGTCTCATTCTGCTTCTTGAGAAGCTTCATGATTTCACTATCCTCAGAATTGCTTTTGGTGGAACGATGATTCTTCTTGCCCTTTCCGCGCTGGTGAACGTTGCGGTCTCCGTCACCATCGTCCTGATCATCGTCGTCAGGCTCATCATCGTCAGCATCATCATCGTCACCGTTCTGGTCACGCATACGCTGGAGTGATGATTGGATTGAGCGCTGAGCCACGGACTGGCTCACTTCTAAGAATGGGAGTGCCGCATCAATTGCTTCCTCGATAGCAGCGTCAACCTCCTCATCCGAGGCATCTTCTTCGAGTTGCAGGTTCTTGTCAATCTTCAGCGCAAGACCCTCCAGCTCCTTACGATTGAGACCGATCGCCTTAGTCTTCGTTCTCAATAAGGTGAAAACCTTTCTCTGTCTCTTGTTCATGTGAACTGAATTAAAATGATTAAACTTCGTGCGTTGCGATGAACGCATAACCATCCAGAGAAGGTTTTCAAACGTACATCTACATACGCTTTCTTGGCACAAAATTACAATAATCTTTTCATAAAGTGCTTGAAACTAACGCATATTTCACGCACGAAACCTTGTTTTTATAACTACCAATGCTCCATTTGCGGAACTTTTGCTAACTTTGCGGCATGAAAACAAGGAATATCATCATACTCACGCTATCCATCCTTGTGTTGATGGGGTGTGGCAAAGACACCAAGCAGACCAAGCTATTCAAGGAGAAGGTCTATATGGGGTTCTACTGCTCTTCGCTCATAGCAGACCATATCTCGATGTCATTGAGCGACTACGACAAAGGGCTTCGTTATTTCCGTGCCTCTGATGCACGAATGACAGGTAGCGAAGGTGACTACTGCAACGAATCAAAGGAGGTCGCCCAGAGAGTACTCGAAGCCTACAATGGATATAAGATGCCGGAAGCCATCAGCACCTATATGGAAGCTGCATACACCAAACTACCCAAGGACGATGATAAGCTGGAGAAACTATACCAGCAAGCCGTCAAACTCCAGAGGCTTGCCGTTGAGCCGAGAGGTACAGCTACCACATACCAGGTGCAGGTGTCTGACATTGAGGCAACCTTCCTACGGCTTCTCGATGAGAGCGACACAGATCTGCCGGACACGAAGATAGACAGGGAAGCCAAGCAGGAGGAAGCTCTGCGCTTCGTGAAGACGCTTAGTGGGGTATAAACAACGACAAAAGACAAAGAGAGAGGGCCTTAGAACTTGCTAAGACCCTCTTTCCTTATATAGATAATAATGTATTAGCACATTCTCAGAAGGAACTCGTCCAGATAGTCGGGTTCTATACCCATGTCGTACATCAGTTCCTCGACATCTTCAATATCCAGACCCTCGTTGGCCATCATATCCAGTCCGATGCTCGCTTGCTCGTCGATAATCACATCAGCCTCTCTTGCGGACACTCCGAGGCTCTTGCTGACCATTGCTGTCAAACCTTGCATACCGACCTCCTTTCTTACAGACAGGTAGCACATCTGATGGCCGACGTGTTCGTGCGGAAAGCGAAACGCTGGAGAGCGTCACCGACCTTATACATGGTGTACTTCACATAGACCTCACCTACTGGCAGGCCTGCATTGCTGTTGTAGAACGAACCAGGCTTGCGGAACGACTTCAAGTCATTGTCCTTCAAGAGCTGGCTGACCTCCGAAGCCTTCTCCCAACCGAGACCGTCCGGCTTGACGTACATGGTGGTCTTGATGCGCTCCTCTTCGTCGCTGACCTGCTCGAACTCCTCTTTCGTGATGCAGTAGAGGGAGAGCGCAGGATTCTCGCTTTCCAGCAGCTCCTTGATGTCGTTGAGGTTGAACACCTCGTCGAGGGCGAACCGACGTGCCGGAACCTCAACCTTCTCTTCCTTCTTCTCTTCTGCAGGGAGAATGTCCTCTACCTTGCCGACCTCTTCTGAGGTGATGGTCTCTGGTTCTGCAGGAGCTTCACCTGCCTTCTTGCGGTAGTAGGACACGATGGCTGCTGCGCTGCGCTTGCCAGCTACGGTTTCATACTCTTGCAACAGGGAGTCGTTCAGACCCATTGCGGTTGCAAACTCGTTGTTCTCAAAGTTGGCCTTGATGGCGGCTTTCAATTCTTCTTTTTTCATTGCTCTTACAATTTAGACGTTAATAAATGATGTTTCTTATATACATTGCAAAGGTAGCCAAATTATTTCATTTGACCAAACAAAAAACAATTTATTTTCTGTCTAAATCGCTGAAAAACAAAAGTTTAACTTTTGCTCACAAACCCTATCAAAAAAGGGAACGGGAGGCTCCACTTTCGTGGTACACCCCCCGCATGTTATAGAGTTTTATTTTGATGTTGCAAAGATAGCCAGAATTTTCCATTTGACCAAACAAAAGCCGAATTATTTTGCTTTATTCACTCAAATTTCCTGTCATAGACTATATTTCCATGCTCCACACAGACAATACGCTCGAACTTTAGGTACTGACCATCCTTCAACTTCTCCAGTCCCTTGTATCGTCTCAGAACCTTGTCAAGCACCTCCTCATCAAAGCCACCCTTCGGGAAATGAAGGA